>ENA-UOOK01002878-UOOK01002878.1-fermentation-metagenome-genome-assembly--contig:-NODE-2878-length-20359-cov-3.016450_pt1 | contig 20359 bp, 16 predicted proteins | sample MGYA00245777_ERZ724023 | MGnify/ENA primary metagenome ERZ724023 (study PRJEB28704, sample SAMN03018312) | fermentation metagenome | biome: anthropogenic terrestrial biome; feature: soil; material...
GATACACGTGCCTTTGGAGGTAGAAGAGGTTATTACCACTCTCCAAAAGATGATCTGCCGACAATTGATGCCCAAACTTTGGAAGATGTCTGCAAATTTGTATATTGGTCGGCCATAAATGCTGCCGATGAATAAAATAATATCGATATTACTGATTGGTTGTCTGATAGTCGGATGCGGGAAGGACCCTGTTCCTGTTCCACCCGTACCGGATGATAATTCGTATATTCTGCTCCAATACGACAATTATGTGGTGTATGCCGATGAAAAAGAGGTAGGAGTGGCTGTTTCGGCCAATACTGATTACAATGTGAATATTCCTGACGGGGCGCAAAGCTGGGTGAGCTTTCAGGGAAAGGGAACAGGCAATAAATTCGCTTTTCTGAAATTGACGGACAATACCACAGGGGTGACACGTTCCGCCAAAATTGCTTTTGCTTCTGTATCCGGTACTTCATCCGATACTCTCACTATTACTCAGGATGGTAAGGTAATATCGGATTATTATCACCAGTGGGGTCTTGTGGGGAAAGCCATTACCTCAAAAAGCAATGACAGGTCATATGAATGGTATTTCAATCAGGGAGAAACCGGTAGTTATTCAAGTGTCAATTGCGGTCCTGCAAGTACCACAATGTCTGTAAAATGGTCAAAGATGTATTTTGACAAGGGCGTGTCCGATGCGCGTAAGGCCTATCGTCCCACAGGAGGATGGTGGTACACGAGCGACATTATCAACTATCTTAATGATAATGGAGTGACTAACAGAACTATAGCTTTGTCTGATATGGATGTGATCATGAATCAGATTGACAATGGCAATATTGTGATTATGTGTCTCGATATGAATCTTGTCTCTCGCGGAAATGACTATCTGCAGCGAGTGGGCAAATTTTACGATACTTCACCCGAATGGGGCCATTTTATTGTAGTAAAGGGATATGTGAGGACAGAGAAATTTGATTATCTTCAGACATATGATCCATATTCTTTCAATAAAAAGTATGCGGATGGCACTCCTGTGGGGCGTAACAGATACTATGATGCCGGTGAATTGTATTCTTCGGCATCCGGATGGTGGAAATATGTGATTGTCATCGGTGATACAGGTGTGTCAGGGACCTCTGCCACCAAATCACAACAAGTGGACATTTATTCAATTCCTCATAACAAAGGTAGATAGTGATTATTTCTAAAAAAAATCAGATGACAACAAATGATAAAATACACTATTTTGAGAATAGGGAAGAGTGGAGAAAATGGCTGATGGACAATTTTGAGACAGCCAAAGAAATATGGTTTGTATTTCCCACCAAATTGTCAGACGAAAAAGCGATTCTGTACAATGATGCAGTAGAAGAGGCACTTTGCTTCGAATGGATTGACAGCACTGTCAAAGCCCTTGACAAGGAGCACAAACTTCAGCGCTTCACTCCGAGAAATCCCAGAAGCAAATACTCACAATCCAATATTGAACGACTTAAATGGCTGTTGGACAACAAGATGATTCATCCGCGATTTGAAGAGAAAATCAGACGGATAGTCTCTGAACCATTTGTCTTTCCGGAGGACATCATTTCAAGACTCAAAGAAGACGAGGCGGTGTGGTACAACTACGAGCGATTTTCAGACTCTTACAAGAGAATCCGCATAGCATACATCGAATCTGCACGAATCTGCCAAAAAGAATTTGACAAACGTCTCAACCACTTCATAGCCAAGACAAGAGACAATAAACTGATCAACGGCTACGGCGGCATCGGAAAATACTACTAAATCATGGCAATCGGGCCATCTGCTGATTTCCGGTTGAAAACCACTCAGTCATTTTCAGAGATTATGCTCCGAACTTGCCAATTATAAATACTTCTTGATTTTCCACATCAAATAAAGCGGCAAACTGTATGTCATGGTCTGCTCGACACTATTGTTGCCAACATTTTTCATGGAGAGCTTAAAACCGTATTGAGGCCTGTATTTTCTACAAAATTGTCCGTAACTCTTTGCCTTTGTGCTTATTTCGGCTTTGGCTTCAATTGGAATTATTCTGTCGTTGGCTTCAATGAGGAAACCCAGCTCGGCCGTGTTGCCAGAACGCCAGAAATATGGTTTAAAACCAAGTTTTATTAATTCCGTCATCACATAATTCTCGGTGAAAGCTCCTTTGAAATTTTTATACAACTCTGTTTCTTCCACAATAGTCTTTGCCGAAATGCCTGATTTCCTTCGTAATAAACCATTATCAGCCATATAAACCTTAAAACTTGTGGCATTTGCATGAAACGAAAGCGGAAGTTCTGCATTCTCGACAAGTTCTAAACGATAAATCAAACCTGCATCAACAAGCCATTGCAAGGCATCTTCCAACTCGGCAGAACGTTTTCCGGCTTTCACATGAGAAAAGACAAACTTGTTGTTCTCCTTTGCTAATTGTTGTGACACAGAATCCCATATCCATCCGAGTTTCGGGATGTCGTTAATAGGCGCATGTTTGGAGAAATCGCTCGAATAATCAGTCAAAATATTGTCTTGAATCTTGTCAACATCAACATAATCATGTGTATTAACCCATTTCTTCACCACCTCAGGCATTCCTCCGACAATGTAATAGTTTTTCAAGGCTTTGGAAAGAGGCAAACTGAACATCTCCGGTATCTCACGTGTATTATCGTAATTATCAACCAATTGTATTAAATCTTCCATACCATCGGCTTTTAAAAACTCAATAAAAGACATAGGATACATCTGCAATCTGTCAACCTTGCCCACCGGAAATGAAATATTCTCATGATTTAATGCAACCCCAAGTAATGAACCTGCACATGCCAAATGCAATTCAGGCATATTTTCATAGAAATACTTCAGTGATGTGATGGCTTTAGGACATGCCTGAATCTCATCAAAAACAACGAGAGTCTTGCCTGCGGCAATTTTCTTCCCGTGAACGGCTGTCGTAAGTTCTCTCAAGATACGCTCAACATCATAATCGTACTCAAATGCCGATGCAATAAATTGATTCTGTTCAAAATTGAAATAAGCTACTTCATCAAAATAACAGGTACCAAACTCTTTTAAAGAATATGTCTTTCCGCATTGGCGCACACCGGTAAGTATCAGCGGCTTGCGATCATCAGAATCTTTCCATTTCAACAACTGCCTTATTATGTCTCTTTTCATTGTTACATTGAATTATGCTGCAAAGATAGTAATAATTTGCGTTTTTAATATGAATGTTTACAATAATTATGCGTTTTTAATACGAATAATCGCATTTGCATAATACAGACTACCGCAAAAAACGGAAGTAAAACACCACAAAAAACGGAAACAATATGCCACACCAACTAAGAAACCCTTGGATATTGTCTGCGGATTTTATTAGGAAATATATTAGGAATATTATTAGGAAATTTACCCTGAGATATAATAGGAACAAACTCAATTCCTGAAAATGAAATACTCCGTTCTATTTCCCGTTCCCCTGAAATCGGGCCGTCAGAAGAGGATTTGGGGGATTCTTTAGTCATTTCAAATTTTTGCGGTCATCCTTATATTGTAAGCATCATATAAACTGCAGTTCCTTTATTTCGGTGAACTTTTGAAAGTTCAACCAAGTTCGCAAACTTTTGTAAACTTTTCTATTTGTTTCAGTTTTTGGTAGGAATTCGAAGGTATATTTTTCTGAGGTTTCATAGAAATGCACTTCTTAGAGAAAATCTGTTGAAAATAAATTTGATTTATACATAAAGTTGCATCATCAGATAATTGTGTTATTATTTTTTGCACTTTCTTTGATAATTTCTTAATTTTGAAGTCGATATACAACTTAAACTATTTTTTATGAACACATTTCTTACTTTTTGTACGTGATTGATTCTACAATTCAATCGATAGAAACTATCAATCCTCATGTTGAACAGATAACAGAGAATACTGCAAAGAATTTTATGTTTGATGGTTGGAAAGTAATGGCTATAATAGCATTAATTATTTCAATTTTTTCTTGCATCGGTATTGGTGCCATTCAACAGGAAAATAAAGCTGAAAAGATTTCAAAAGAGAGCCAGTTTGAACTATTTAAAGATATCTTTATCGCAATAAAATATGCATCCTTGCGATGAAACAGAAATATATGGAAATAAATAACAATTATAAAAATTGAACTATGGAACAAGTAAAAGAGCAACCGATAAATGACGTCATTAACAAAATAAACGAATCAAAGTTAGAGAATATTTCACAATTAAAAAATGTCTCAAATTTAGCTTTAGAGTGGCAGGAATTAAATGAATTAATCAATAACATAAATAAAAATGATAAAGAAAAAAGAAAAGAAAAAGGGAAAGCTAATTGGTCTTTGTTCTGGCGATTTTTGGTAGGATCAATTTTTTTTGCATTGATGGTACTATCAATATCTTCAATATTTTTGAGCCCTTGTAAAAAAACACGTATACAAGAAAAGAATATTGTAGAAAGCAGCGGTTTTTCACACACTATAACCATTAAAACTAATGCCACATTCTTCTGTTCGTTTACTAATGACTCTATTAAGTGCGCATTGGGAGCATTTTTGGGGTGTCTGTCTGTCTGTTTTTTTACGTGGTATGTAGATAGCAGAAGAAACTTAATAAAAAAATACTACAAATATGAATAATGGAATGATGACTATTATTGCTTCATTTACTGGAGCAATATTTGCTTTAATATTCAGTATGATATTGACAAATCAGAATCGAAAAATAAAAAAAAGGCAGTTGCTTTCATTTGGATATGATATGTTAAGACACTGTTGGAGAAATGCTATTGTATTGTCTGCCATTAATGTAGATCGAACGAAATATTCACCGCGACATATATTAAAAATCAAGGAATTGGACCAATCATGCAGTTTCTTTCTAAGTCTGGATACATTAAACGCAATTCCTAAAAACTTGGTTTCCGATTTCCATACATTACAACTGCATATTAAAAATATATACGTAGATGTGGATGTAACAGCAGCTTACTTGTCTTCACCACGCTATAACCGACAGGTTATGAAACAGTATCTGGATGCTTTGATTAACAGACAATCTCATTTGGCAAATATGACTTTTTCATTCATGAAAAAAATTGATCCAAATATTACATTTATGGATGCACGTTCTTTTATCTTGAATAAAAGAAAAGGGAATTGGATAGGGGAAGATTTTTTTGAAAAATTAAATTTGGGAGCAATAATGGAAGAAGAAGTCGAATTCGAAAAAAATAAAATCATTTATGAATAACCAGAGATTATTATGGAAATCCGTGTCTTTGTTTTGATTAGAACTTGTGATAATAATGTACATTCTGTCAAATATCTCAAAGAAGCTATTAATTCTGTATTGAAACAGTCATATAGCAATATAGAAATCATAGTAATGGAAGATAGGAACATGAATTCAGACCTATCAGAGAAGAGTGAGGCTTTTAAACTTATTAATAGTACATTCTTTTCTAAAAAAATACATTATTGCCAATGTGAAAATACTACATCGCGCAAATTTCTTGGGAGTGCCGGATGTTCAATTCAGATAAAGAAACAATTTGAATCATTAGCAAAAAATGAAGAGTGTGATGATGATTGCATTGCTGTTTTTCTTGATGACGATGATCAATTGTATAACGAAAATATTATTTACAACATTGTGGATAATATGAAAAGTAAAAATGCCAATATCTGCCTGATGCCTTTTTCTATTTTTGGTGATAAACAATTTGACATTACTAATCAAAGTGGTACAATACACAATAGGATTGTGAATTATTTAGCCATGGAGAAAATGTCTTTACTATTCCAGAATATTATGGTACAAAAAGACGAGTTCAAAAAAATATCATTTCCATCATTATGCTATGTGAGTAGTATTGGATGGACAAAAGCATATAGGTTATCTGTTATAAAAAAATATAATGATTTAATAGATAGGGTTATTGATAAAAGTTATGAAATAATTGAATTTGAGGATTTTGCTGATTTCATTTGCTTTTTATTTAAAAAAACACAGATAGCTTCGATACCATTTCCATCACATTTATATCGACAACGTAAAGACAGTATTACCGGAATACAGACAAAAATCAAATTTAGTAAATATAGAATTGGATACTTGGAGATATTAGTCAGACTGATGACTCAAGCTGTAAAAGATGATGCCTTGATAGATCAAGCAGATTACTATGTCACTGAATTTATTACATTCAAATTGGGACAAATAGTTGGAATAATTAATAAAAATGGGGTGAGTGACGATGTACAATATAATAGTGATATTTTTTTGCATGAGGCATGTGATAGATTGAATCTTAATATTGTGGATGTTCAAAATAGAATTAAGTATCTTATTACGATTGGGATTCTGTCTTGATTTTCGGAAAATAATACACATTGTATTATTTCTGATAATTTTCTACCCGTATAAGTTATAACAAATCAAAAATGAAGAGTATTGAATTAATTCCATTTCATGGAGAATTGCCTTCTTCCTATGCTGAAAGGGTGGGTGCTGCATATTCTTCAATGGATATGGCATCTCTAAAAAAGAAAAAAGGACAGTTTTTCACTCCTTTAGAAATTGCTTTATCCGATTTCTTCAAATCAAGAGTTTCCGATGCTTTTGTTTTGAATGCGAATAATAGCTAATGCTTTAATTTATAATATATTATTCTCTACTATTGCTATATTGTTTATTTTTGTAAAGGTAAGTTAATAATTCATAATATCAAAAAGCACGAGACTCTTTATTAATTATTCGATAGATTGAGAGTATAATAATACAAGTATTCAATGATTTATTAATCAATTGCGGAGCTTTTTGTCTGTGCTATTAAATGGGACTTGAACGATAAATGTTAATTGTGAATAGTCATTTAATTGGTTTTATCTTGTCAGGCAGCGACTGTTTTCTGCCGCTCTTGTATCTTTATTTCACCTTACTTTGACTTTGTCTCTATTGTAATTGTCTGTGTCTGTCGATGTATTGATGGGACAGTTTTATTGTCGTGTCGGGAATATTGTCGATGACAAGAACACGTTTTTCTCCGGGCAGCAGATTGAAGTATCCGTCGGAAATCAGCAATGGAAGTATCTGTTCGCCGGTCGCCGAGTTGGTGGCAATAATTTTTATTCCACGCGCAATGACATCGTCAGAGGTATTCGTAACGGCTATTTCGTATGAATTACTGCCATTAGCCCTGCCGTGAGAACTACCAATCTGCCGCGGTTGTGATATTTGGATCAACCCGTTCAAATCCTGTGGCGGAAGCGGAACTCCTTTCCAATAATCATTGACAGACAGCACGTTATCATCATTGTCAAATAGTTCGAGACGGATGAGATAACTCTCTGGCAATGTGGCGCGTACATCAGAACTGATTGTCAGAGGAAAGCAGATGGTCTGACAATTGGCCTGCGCTGAAAATTCGGCCCTTTCCCTCGAATCCCCTCTCTTCCCAGACTTTTCACCCCGGGCATGCCAATCCGAATATCCTGAACTGCTGCTCTTTACATACATACTCTCATGTTTTGAACTGCCGCTCCGGGCGTACCTTCTTTCATATTCTGCTCCGGCGGTAATATTTTCATCCGTTGCTATACGCATAATCAATCGTCCGGAGGGAGAATAAATGGTTGCATAAACTTTCAGATTTTCAAGAGTTTGCAGAGTGGTGTTTATAATCGAGACGGTTCCGTCCGCGCCATCCGGATTAAGTTGGATGTGTACCGGTTCGGCCCCTTTTTTTGCTCCGAAATACGACCCCGGTGTCTCAAAATCGTATGTGTATGTCTGCCAGATGAAACTTGGCCAGGCAGGATGTGACATCCAGAGAATCAGGCCTGTAGTATTGTTCCACATCCGTGAGTTCCACGACTCGATCATGGCTCTCCATGCATCGTAACAGATACTTTGTGATGCATCGGCAAACAAGGTCATCTTTTCACGAGATAAAGTCTCATGGATAGTTATCCGATTGTAATTACTCGATTTACAAGAGTTTGCATTGTGGGTGCAATTTGCTGCACTACAGATGTTTACGTCTGGGGCAGCTGTGAAATCGGTGTTACTGCTGCTCTGACCAAAGCCACCTGCAAGCTGAACGGCCTTAATGAATCCTTCAAAATTCTGGGATGTGTGGTGAAGGTCGTGATATGCCCAGACATCGTTGATCGGCCACAAATCCTCCGGTGATATGAATTTGTTGATAGTCTGAGCGGTAGGAATTGCAAATGACCCCATTTCAGTATTGAAGCCGTCCGCGCGTTCCGTAAAATAGTGCGATGGGTCTTCAAAATAGTTCCACGGGCCGCTCGTTCCCATATTCAGGAAACGCGACTGCCCGTGGTAATGACGTGTCGGATCTTCGCGTGCAATCATTTTTGACAGGCTGTTTTCAAGACCGGCAGGGGCAAAACCTTCATTTCGCGGTCCCCAGATGGCAATTGAAGGGTGATTACGGAACCTGCGAACCACATCTGTAGCATTTGCGAGGAATAAATTGTGATCGAGAGGCTCGACGGTGTCGTCTCCGGTCATCCAGAAATCGTTCCACACCAGCATTCCGTATTCGTCACATAGCTGATAGAATATCTCTTGAGTGGTTTCACCTGTCCAGTTGCGTATGATGTTGAAGTTGAGGTTGCGGTGGAGCTGAAATGCGGGTTCAAGCCTCTCGCGCGAAGTGCGTTTGAGGGCATCGTCCATTCCCCAGTTTCCTCCTCGGCAGAAAATACGCATGCCATTTACTTTTATTACTAAAAATGGTCCTACAGGGTCGTTATGAGGCAGGTGTTGTATCCCTCTGCGGTCACTTCCTGCAAAAGAAGGAATGTAGATGTTTCTCTCTTTGGAAAACAACACCCGCATCTCATTATCAAACATCGGAGCCAAAAACGGTTGTGACTGCGGTTGTGGCTGCTCTGACGGCTGCGGTGATGATTGCGATTGCGGCTGCTCTGACAGTTGCGGTGATGTCTGTGGTAATGTTTGCGGTGACGGCTGCGCTGACCTGCCGGCCGGACAGTGTTCGTAAATATTTGGTCTGATGTGATTTACTACTTGCACGTATCGATCGGTGGGGTCCCATTCGATCCGGACAGCCCCGTCTGCAGAGTCGTGAGCCATCAGCTCATATGACAACTCCCGAATACCGAACAGTACCTTTTTTAAGTCCGACAATCCGGTCACGGAGTACTTGGATTCTTCCTGCACTGACAGCACTAACTCGTATAAGTTTTGTTCTCCGTAACCATTCGGCCACCAGAGCCGCGAATTGCGAATAAGCAGCTGCGGATGATTTTCGGGAGAAAAAGTCATTTTTCTGCTCTCAAGAGGGGCAAGGTCAAAAGGTATCTCGACAACAACATCCTGTCCTACAGCATTATATTTTCCAGGAGCATTACCGGCATAACTCAAAGCGGCTTTCAGCACCCCTTTTACAGCGGAGTAACTCTTGTTGTGCACTGCTGTTTCTATTCTGATTGCTGAAAATGAGGTGTCCGGCAGCGGAAGATCTGTAATTATCATCGGGTCGTCAATAGTCACATCGCCTGTGACTATAAGGCTTACAGGCTGCCATATACCTGTATTTCTGTCTCTTATTCCAGGCATCCAGTCCCATCCCACACTTGCAATGAAAGTCGGACCGTCAAGGCTTGTGGCTCCTCCGTTAAGACCCTGACCTTCAGACATACTTTGCTCGTGAGGAATACCGGGGTGTTCCGGCGGAAATACATGAACCCGAAGTTTCAGGCTATCGCAACCTGCCTGAACCGGACGCTCGGCAGAATCACCATATGCGCTGTTAAGTATCTTATTTTCAGGGATTACCAAAGTGAGTGATTGCAGGACTATATCTGTGATGTCGAAATTGCCGCGGCAGAATGCCCCGTCTGTCTTTCCGATAAGTACTCCGTTCAGAAATATTTCTGAGCGGTAATTGATTCCGTTGAAAAGAAGATGGTATCGGTGCCCCGAAAGAGGCAGCGTAATATTTTCAGGAATAGAAAAATCTACCTCATACCACCAATCCATTCGTGACAACTCATCGGGAATCGACATGTTATTCAGGCCAAAATATGGGTCAGGATACACTCCCTGCTCGATAAGTGTGGTCAGAACGGTACCCGGAACCGTGGCATTGAATACAGCACCGTCGAAACTTTTCCGAACCATAGTTTTGGAATTGTCGCCGTTGCTCGTTCCGAAAACTCCTGTATCGGAAATATTGCCGGCGATGAGCCTCCATCCTTCGGCGATAATCCATTCACATTCTCCAATCTTTTGAAGGGTGGACGGAGTGTCAACATACTGTTTACGAACAGTTTTGGAGACAGGCGCATTTCCGACAGGCAGGATACTCTGCGGCTCTTTCAGCCCCGACCATACGTTTGGATTTTGAGCCAAACCTTTAGTAGGTGTATAGCACACTGCTCCTATAATCAATGCAAAAAGCAGCAATATATGAGATAGCGTTTTGAAATATTTCATGGTTACAAACTTACGAAAAATTACCAACTTCTATGTCATGACAATTTTGCCTGAAAAAGTTCAATACATGGTCAAGTGATGACCGTGCTTTGCAAATTTATTGTTGGTGCACCACCAAAATAAACTAACAAGGGGAAATAGTATTATCTTTGTGTATGCGAAACAGAGTTATGTACATTGGATTTGCAATATTATCGCTTTTGTCGGTTTGTTATCAGGCAAAGGCGTTGTCTGTGTCGGAAGTTGTTGAAATTCAGATAAAAGATTCACTTCAATCTGTCGCTGATACTGTTACCGCATCAGTGGCGGAATCAAGTTCTCGTGAGCGTGATTCTGTTGCATTGCTGGCTGAAAGCCGAAAATATATCAGGGAAGGTGTTTTTCAGCAAAAATTTGATAAAAATAGAACGAGAAGAAGCTATAAAATTTTTCAACTATCCGAAGAAAATCGTTATTTGGAGATTCTCTATGCAACACGCAATGCCGATATGATGCTTAATCTGTGGAATGGGGATATGGGTATAGCCTTAAACAAGGCGCAGCAGCGATATCTTGTCGCTTGCGACCTGCAGAAACAAACTAAGGACAGCATTCCCCAAATAAGTGCTTTCTGTGTAGCGCAGACTCTGTATGATGTCGGTTATGTCTCCCTTGTTGTAAACAAACAAGCGAGAGCTGTTTATACATTGGACAAGGCTATTTCGGCACTTGAGAGCATCAATAAAGACGGGGCGTTTTATCTTGCGTTGAAAACTAAAATATATAGTGCTCAAATACAGGCATTAATAAAAACAAGAAAATTTGACAGTGCCATGGTATTGGCAGAACGGTTTCAAAGTGGTTTGCCGACTTCCCGTGCTGAATACCAACCGCAACTTCAGACGGAAATATACAGAGGTGCGGATCTTTATGATATAATAATGGCTTATCACTCAAATGCTCTCAATTTTGCGAGGGGATATGTTTCGCTGAAAGACAATAAATCGGCATCCCGATATTTGGACACTGCCGCTCGAACGGAAAATTACATACAGTCATCTTATTTGAAAAGTAATCTTGCCTCAGAAAGGCTGCGTATTGAATATTTAATTGCAAAGGAGCGGGAAAAGCCGGATCGGCTGCTTCCCAAAATAGAAGAAATCATCTCCATAGAACAATTTTTGAATAGAAGAGGGTTACTTATGGAGGCTATGCAGATAAAGGCTCAACTGCTTTATGAACAAGGAAACAGGAGAGAGTCGGCGGCCATTTTTAAAGAGACATCACAATTTTTCTACTCCAAAGCAGTCAATAATATCGCCTCCCTTCAAAATGTGATTGACCTCGGTCTCGAAAAACGAGAGATGGAGTTAAAGGCTCAAATTGCAACGATTAAGGCTGAAAATGCCCGCAGAAATACTGTGTTAATCAGTTATGTAAGCATTTTGCTTTGTGTCATCTGCGGTCTGATTGTCTATTTGCTTTTTAAAACCAACAGCAAGAACAAGGAGTTGTCAAAAAGAATTCAAGAGTTGGCAAAGGCTGAGGGAGAGATAATTATACCTGTAGAACAACTGTCCGACAATGAGAAAATGGTCTTCAGACTGAAAAAAGAATTGGCAGCAAACAGAGATGCCCTCATCGACAACAATCTTAATCGCAAAATGCTGGCAGATATGGTTGCCACCAATGAAGTATATCTCTCTAACGCTATTAAAGAGGTTACGGGAATGAATGTGAATGACTTTGTAAATCGTCAGAAACTTAACTATGCCCTCGAAATCATTGCTCACAGAAAGGATATTAAAATTGATTCTTTGGCTGCCGAAAGTGGTTTCGGCAGCAGAATTTCCCTATTCAGGGTCTTTAAAAAAGAGCTTGGCATCTCCCCGACCACCTATATTAAATCACTGTAAATCAATATTTAAACTTATTTCAGAGACTGCAGAACAGAGTAACCATGAACGGTACGGAGAAATCTACTGCGAATCCGTGATATACAGACAGAATGGCCATATCATCACCACATACACGTCTGATAATAGGGAGCGTGGTATCTGCAGTTGTTGCTCCTCCCGCCGAAATCGGTGCAAGTCTGCCGAATACTTTGACAAGAAGCGGTGCCGTGAGCAGTGTCATTAATTCACGTATAATGTTGGAAAGCAGAGCAATGGTCCCAAGCTCAATCCCACGGCTCTGTGTGATGAGTATGCTTGACAATGAATAATATGCCTGTCCGGAGCCGATTGCAAGAAAATCGCTCAATTTGTCCGATATATTATGCTGACTCGCAGCTAATCCCATTGCTCCCCATAATAGAGAGCAGGCCGCCAATGTCCCGATTATGGTAAATATGGGAAGCAGCAACAGCCGTCTGTCCATGCTTTTTAAGTTGCCGAGTACCTCACGATTATTCCCGATGCTTATACCCACAAGCACAATCAATACGGCGAGAGTGTAAAAACTCACATCTTTCAGCAGGGTCTGATTGTCAAACAGCCCGAAGTAGCCGGCCACGCACCCGACAATAAAAAACGCAAGTATTATCAGACTTCCTTTCAGCGGAGATTCGTGATGCTTGTTGCCGTCAGCCGTATTTCTGTCAACCGTGTCTTCTATATGCTTTTTCCAAAACATATCTCTGCCAATCCATTTAGCCATGCCGAATGCCGCTATACAGCTTCCGAGCATGGCGGCGACTGCAATCTCCAATGCAGACAGTCCCAGAGTCGGCAGAGCTCTCAAAATCTGTTGATTTCCCCCAACTTCCAACCCCAACTCAAAAAGCAGCAGCCATATTATATAGAGCATCACACTGTCGAGCCATGGGAATTTCCATTGTCGCACGAAATATCCTGCAACAATTCCGGCAAGCATGCAAAGAATGATAGAGAGCATAATTATTTTTTCGGCAAAGATAATATTTCTGCAACTTTTTTAAAGATAATACGTCTTTAATTGTATAGAGACAGTCAATTTGAATCAACCAAATAAAATATTTTTTAAATTTTAGTATTTTGTATTGCATAATACTAAAAGTAATATATATCTTTGCGGCACAAAATTGAAAATACAAATTATGATAAAACTTGAGAATATCAACAAGAGTTATGTGAACGGGACTTCCCTTCACGTCTTGAAAGGGTTGAATTTGAATATAGAAAAGGGAGAGTTTGTGGCTATCATGGGGGCGTCCGGTTCAGGCAAATCCACATTGCTCAATATTCTCGGCATTCTCGACAATTATGATACCGGCAGTTATTATCTCAATGACATATTAATCAGGGATCTCTCTGAAAAGACAGCTGCGCAGTACCGCAACGAGCTCATCGGTTTCGTATTTCAGTCATTCAATCTGATCTCCTTCAAGACTGCTGTCGAAAATGTGGCTCTGCCTCTTTATTATCAAGGTATAAGTCGTAAGAAAAGGAATCTTATGGCAATGGAATATCTTGAAAAGATGGGAATTGCAGATTGGGCTGATCATCTTCCGTCAGAGATGTCGGGAGGACAGAAACAAAGGGTGGCCATAGCCCGCTCACTTGTTTCCAGGCCAAAAGTCATTTTGGCAGATGAGCCTACAGGTGCGTTGGACAGCGTCACGTCAATCGAAGTGATGGATCTTTTAAAGAGTGTGAATAAAGATGACGGAATGACGATTGTGATGGTTACTCACGACCCTGATATGGCAGCGATGGCCCAGAAAATCATCAGGATCAAGGATGGTGTAATCGGTTCAATTGAAAAAACATTTTAGGCCATGTTCGATTTGTTTAACGAAATACTAAGTACGCTTAAAAAGAACAGACTGCGTACTTTCCTCACGGGATTTTCGATGGCATGGGGTATTTTCATGCTGATCACGCTTCTCGGTGCCGGAGCAGGGCTTAAAAATGGTATTTTTAACAACTATGGCGGTCAGGCCATGAACAGGGCCGAAATGTGGCCGGGACGTACAAGTATGCCTTATGATGGCCTTCAGGTTGGACGAAGAACAATATTTGACGAGAAAGATCCCGATTATTTGAAAGACGAGTTGGACGAAATATCGGTAATATCTCCCACCCGTTCAGTCTGGAATCTCAGCATGGTTTACGGACAGGATTATATATCTACGTCTCTTGCAGGAGTATATCCCGAATTTAACGAAATCGACAAAATCAAAATAATAGAGGGACGAAATATTAACGGTGCGGATATAAAGGAGGCAAGAAAGGTGATTGTCATACATAAAAGAAGTGCAAAATCTCTTTTTAAAGATGTTGACCCTCTCGGAAAATATGTAGTAATCACCAAAATACCATTTTTGGTTGTAGGCGTTTATTCGGATGATGACATGAGTCAGGAACCGTCAAGCTATGCTCCGATAACCACAGTCGGCAAGATATTCGGAACAAGTACCGGATATTCTTCAATAGCAGTTACTATTGACGGACTTAAAAACGTGAAAGAGACCAATGATTTTGATTTGAAATTAAAGACAAAACTTGCCAAAAAGCATCAATATGATCCTAATGACAATTCGGCAATTTACTATTGGAGTATGTGGAAACAGTATCTGGAGATGATTGGGGTATTTTCAGGGATCAACCTGTTTATATGGATTATCGGAATCGGAACTCTTATTGCCGGAATAGTCGGAATCAGCAATATAATGCTCATAACTGTCAAGGAGCGGACAAAAGAGTTCGGAATCAGGAAGTCTCTCGGTGCGAAACCATCATCTATTATCAAGTTAATTATAGTTGAGTGTCTGATGATTACGGGACTTTTCGGATTTGTGGGAATGCTGTTCGGGATTGGTGCGGTTGAGTTGATGAATGTCCTTATCAAACCGAGTACCGACCCTGACGATTTGCAGATATTCCTTAACCCTTCTGTCAATCTGACAATAGTTGTTGCTGCTACCGCAGTATTGATGTTGGCCGGATTGTTAGCAGGATATGTTCCGGCAAAGAAAGCAGTTAAAATTAAACCAATAGAGGCGTTGAGATATGAATAATTTTTTTGATCCGGATCGCTGGCAGGAGGTGTGGCTGACCATTACCCGCAATAAGAGAAGAAGTTTCTTTACAGCCTTTGGTGTATTCTGGGGCATATTCATGCTGGTTATAATGCTTAGTTCCGGCAATGGAATTTCCAACGGCATTTTTGCACAAGTGCAGGATATTCCTCTTAATTCGTGTTTTTTCTGGACCAACAAGACCACCGAGCCTTACATGGGATTCAGAAAGGGAAGATGGTGGAGTTTGAATGAGGGGGATTTGGAAGCAATAAAGGCACAAGTACGGGACCTGGATATTATCGCTCCCATTATGTCAGGCGGCTCATCCAATGTGGTACATAAAGACAAGACAGGAAGATACAGAGTAAAAGGAGTCCCCGGCAATTACACACAAATCCTTCCTCAGGTTATTTATTACGGCAGATTTATCAACGAGATGGATGTTCGTGAGGGAAGAAAAGTGTGTGTGCTCGGCAAAAAAGTATATGACGAACTATTTATGAGAGGGCAGAATCCTGTCGGTGAATATTTAAAAGTGGGAGGTATAACATACAGAATAATAGGGGTTTCAGACCAGACGGCAACAGGGGTGAATATCAATGGACGTGATGGAGAGGGCATACAGGTGCCATATACCGTAATCCAGAGACTATATAATTCGGGAGATGATATCCACATGTTTATTGTTACTACCAAAAAAGGAGTATCAATTGTAGATAAGGAAGATTATTTAAAGTCTGTTATCAAGGGAAGACATTCAATCTCTCCCTCCGACGATTACGCTATACAATGTCTTGATATAGAGAAACTTGCAAAGAGGTACAATCTCATGTTGCTCGGAATAAATCTATTGATATGGGTTGTAGGCATCGGAACTCTGCTTGCCGGGGCAATCGGTGTCAGCAATATTGTAATGATTACGGTAAGAGAAAGAACTAAAGAGATAGGGGTGAGGAGAGCGCTTGGGGCCAAGCCTGCCAGCATCATGTCTCAAATCATGAGTGAAAGCCTTATTCTGACACTTATTGCCGGATTTCTCGGCCTTGCTTCAGGAGTGTTGATAATGGATATTGTGAATAAATTTATACCTAATGATTCTAACGGCTTCTTTATGAATCCTCATATAGATTTTCAGACAGCCTTAATATCTTCAGCAATTATAATAGTCTGCGGACTGCTTTCGGGAATTTTACCAGCATGGAGGGCTTTGCAAATTAAGGCAATTGATGCTATACGTGAAGAATAATTAATTGATAATAAATAAAATAGACATATATGAAAAAAGTATTTAGAACCATCTTATTTGTATTGTTGGGGGCAGTTGTAATAGCAACATTTATATTCCTCTGGAAAAAATCACAGCCTAAAATTGAGTCTTACGAGATAGTGAAGCCTCAAATTCAGACAATTGTCAAAAAAACCGTAGCTACAGGCAAAGTCGAACCGCGTGATGAAGTTGCTATTGTGCCTCAGATTTCGGGGATTGTATCTGCTTTGTACAAAGAAGCGGGACAATTTGTAAAAGAAGGAGAAGTTATTGCCAAGATTCAGGTTATCCCTGAAATGGGTACACTGAACTCCGCAGAAGCTCAGGTTACAAAAGCCAAACTCAATTTGGAACAGTCTCAGAGGGACTACGATAGGACAAAACTGCTTTATGACAAGAAAGTAGCCACCAAAGAGGAGCACGAAAAGGCAAAAACCACACTTGACCTCGCCAAGCAGGATTTGCAATCGGCTCAGGACTACCTCGAAATTGTACGTGACGGTATAGCAAAGCGCTCATCCTCATATAGTAATACCCAGATTCGCTCAACTATTTCAGGAATGATACTTGATGTCCCTGTAAAGGTTGGAAACTCTGTCATTCAGGCCAATACATTTAATGCCGGCACCACAATCGCTTCTGTGGCCGATATGAGCAATATGATATTCAAAGGCAATATCGACGAGACCGAAGTTGGCCGCATCAAAGAGGGAATGAACCTCAAGATTTCAGTCGGAGCCATTCAGGATCAGAAATTTGATGCAGTGCTCGAATATATCTCTCCTAAAAGTACAGAGGACAATGGAGCAATTTTATTCCAGATAAAAGCAGCTGTCACTATTCCCAAAGATGTATTTATTCGTGCAGGATATAGTGCAAATGCCGAAATTATCCTTGACAAGAGAGACAACGTGCTGAGCGTTCCGGAAAGTACCATTTCATTTGACGGAGACTCGACATTTGTAAACATCTTCAAGGGGACGGAGAAGAAAAAACAACAATTTGAAAAACAATTCGTCTCTCTCGGCCTGTCTGACGGAATCAACGTTGAAATATTGTCAGGCATCGACTCGACAGCTCAGATAAAAGGAAATCCTATAAACGATAAATAGTCATGAAGAAGTTTGTATTTATAACAGTCCTGATAATTCTATACTCGATGAAATGCTTTGGTCAGAGTGAAAAAAGCGCGTGGAGTCTCGGCAGGTGTATAGAATACGGAATAGAAAATAATATTGCAGTTCGGCAATATGACCTTGCAAAAGACAACAACAAGATTACTCTTCAGACCTCTCAATTGTCTCGACTTCCCGAAGTGTCAGCAAGCCTCGGACAAAATTTCTACCTCGGAAGAGCTCAAAACAGAGAGGGAATATATCAGGACCATACGGCTTCCACCTCCACCGGTGGCGTAAGTGCCGGAATTCCTATATTTTCAGGATTTAGAATAAACAACCAGATAAAAGCCAATACACTTGGATTTAAGGCAGCCGTTGAGGACTTGAACCAGGCAAAAGAGGATATTTCGATACAGATTACAGGGTTTTATCTGCAGGTATTATATACAAAAGAGTTGTATAAACTTGCCGCAGATCAGTTGGCTCTCAGCAAAGAATTGGTTGACAGAACATCGGAACTTGTCGCAGCCGGGAAGAGTCCCGAATCTGAATTGTATGATGCACAGGCAAATATGGCAAAGGAGGAGATGAATCTGACAGATGCGGCCAATAATCTTCGTACATCACTGCTGGATTTGGCTCAGGCTATCAATTTGCAGGAAATTGAGGGATTTGATGTCGAAGCCCCAAATGTAGATGATGCTGTTATGCTTCAACTCCCCTTTACGGTTTCGCCATCCGAAATATATACATCGTATGTGGATAACAAACCTGCAGTCAAAGCTGCCAGATCTCGCGTTGACGAGAGCCGTATGACTAAAAATGTAGCCAGATCGGCATATTATCCCAATCTTTACCTTGGAGCATCTTACAGTAATTCTTACTATTACACATACAAACTTGCCTCAGGGCAGAGCAATGCCTCTTTAGCAGACCAACTAAGTCAGAATGGAGCTACATCCATCGGCCTGAGCCTGCAGATTCCTATTTTTAACAAAATGGCTACACGCAACAGTGTCCGCTCGGCAGAATTGAACATCAAAAATAAGCAGCTGTCTCTCGACAAAATGAGACAAGACACCTATAAGGAAGTACAGCAGGCATGGAACAATGCTCAGGGAGCTTATCAGAAATATTTAAGCTCTCACAAAGGGGTTGAGGCATCACAGATGGCCATGGACTATGAGGAGCAGAAATATCTTTCAGGGAGATCGAATACATACCAATACAATCAGGTTCGTACCCGCCTTGCAAATTCTCTTTCAGAGGAAGTTCAGGCAAAATACAATTTTCTTCTCCGCTCTAAAATACTTTCATTCTATCAGGGAGTACCACTTTATTAGAGTTCAGATTTGAGCTGTACAATAATGCAAAATTGCCGCGAAGTTGTTATTTTTGCGAAAAATTCAAATAATGAAACGCAAATTAACATTTATCGCGGCAATAGCTTTTGTATGTATTGCTATACAAAGTTGTAATAAAGATTACACTGCCAAAATTCCTTCTCAATTCGATTCTTACTGTCAGCAGACATTTAATCAATGGCAACTGCCCGGAATGGCCGTTGTCGTGGTAAAAGACGGTAAAACCGTTTTTCTTAAAGGTTACGGCAAGACATCTCTTGCCCCGGATGCCTCAGATGTCGATCCTGCCAATACTCAATTTGTAATTGCTTCCACCACCAAAGCAATGACGGCCGCCTTGCTTGCAACTGTAATTGACAAGTATGACGTCAGGTGGGAAGATACTGTTTCAAAGCACCTTCCCGATTTCAAGCTATATGATAAATGGGCATCCGACAACATTACCGTCCGGGAAGTGATGACTCACAAGACAGGTTTCAAGACTTACGCCATGGATGACCTTCCTTTCTTCGGATACGGCAGAGATGATTTGTATAATCTTTTCAGTGTTCTTCAGCCAACCTACAGTTTCAGATCGAAATATGCCTACAACAACGAAATGTTTACAGTCAGTGCCAAAATCATTGAAAAATATACCGGAGAGAGCTGGGACGATGCAATTGCCCATTATTTGTTTGAACCTCTTGAAATGAAGCACAGTACAACAGGCAACAAATCATTTTTCACCTCTGACCGTCTGGCAATGGGGTGCAAAGTGGAGTATTCAAGTGAGGGGGACTCTCTCGTGGTTTCTCCGAGAGATGACCGTGAAGATGCTTTTACATGGCTTTCGGCCGTAGCTCCTGCCGCTTTTGTTATGACAACCGCTGAAGATATGGCTAATTGGTTGAAAATGAATCTGTCTCATGGCGAATTTAATGGAAGACAGGTCATTTCACGCAAAAATCACGATTATCTGTTCTATCCTCAAACCATAACTTCTTGTGATTCAGCAACTATGTGTGCTTATGCCCAAGGGTGGACCATCGAACAGAGCAGCAAATGCCGATATATCAGGCACACCGGTCTCGGATACGGATATACCTCCCTTGTCGGCCTCGTTCCCGAATTGAATCTCG
>ENA-UOOK01002880-UOOK01002880.1-fermentation-metagenome-genome-assembly--contig:-NODE-2880-length-20352-cov-4.788442_pt1 | contig 20352 bp, 19 predicted proteins | sample MGYA00245777_ERZ724023 | MGnify/ENA primary metagenome ERZ724023 (study PRJEB28704, sample SAMN03018312) | fermentation metagenome | biome: anthropogenic terrestrial biome; feature: soil; material...
TGGGCGCGTGGGTAGACAAATACCCCGAATCGGTCAAGGCGCTCGCCGCGGCGGGGCACGAGGTGTGCAACCACTCGAACACACACCCGCATATGCCGAAGCTTTCACAGGAAGATATGGAAAAACAGATAAAGGAATGCAATGAAAAAATAAAGGCGGTAACAGGCAAGGCGCCTGTGCTTTTCAGGCCTCCGTACGGGGACTATAACAATACAGTTATAAAAACCGTGGAGGGGCTTAATATGTACCCGATTCAATGGAATGTTGACAGCCTGGATTGGAAAAACCCCACCCCGCAGCAGATTGCAGACAGGGTGCTGAAAAAAGTTGTCCCAGGTTCGATAGTATTGTTCCATAACGGCGCAAAAAACACGCCGGCCGCGCTGCCTGTTGTTTTAGAGCAACTGCAGTCGCAGGGGTACAAGATAGTTCCGGTTTCACAGCTTATTTATAAGGAAGGCTATACAATCGATGCCGCAGGCATGCAGATAAAAAACTTGACGGCCTGACGGTACCTTGCCGGCGGTTTTTATTTTGCCGTGCAGTAAGAGGGGCAGGGGCGGCAAGCCGCGTCAGTTACATACTTCGGCATGCTGTGAAAGAAACTGTGCGGCGGAGGCTACTCCGTTTGTGCGGCTGCGCGGACGGACTCCGTGCAGCCGCACACTTATGGTTTATACAAATTTTTTTCTTGCAAAACGTAGGATATTTTGTTATAATTTATGCATAAAAGCAGAGTAGGATTTTGCGCGTTAAGTGCCGCACGAACAGGGAGTTGTCGGGCGGACGAAAAGGAAACTTGCGGTGCAGAGTCCGCATCCCGCTGCTACATATACCGAGGGAAACCTCCACTATGTAGCGATTCTTGTTAAAGGAGAGGTTTCCCTTTGAAAAATTTAATAAGTTCCGTCAGGGCGTCAGCGGAGAATATAAGCAATATCTCCGTAATCTCCGTGTGCGGCATGCTGCTTGCCATGCAGGCAGTGCTGGGCTCATTTACCATTAACGTAACGCAGCAGATGAAAATCGGCTTTGCCTTTTTGCCGACGGCCGTAGCCGGATTCCTTTTCGGCCCCGTCGCAGGCGGCATAATGGGCGCGCTGGGCGACGTCCTTTCCAGTATTATAAGGCCTACAGGTCCGTATTTCCCCGGTTTTACGCTCAGCGGATTTATAGGCGGCTTTATCTACGGGCTTTTGCTTTACAAAAAACCGGCCGGCCTTTTGAGGACATCTGTTGCCAGGGCGGCTGTTTTTGTTTGTGTAAGCCTGCTTTTAAATCCCATGTGGCTTTGCGTTGTATACGGTAAATCATTCATAGCGGTGTTTGCGGGGCGCTTTGCGGCAAAAGCGATTATGCTGCCGGCGGACATTTTTTTCCTTTACACATTGCTTAAAATCCTTGAGAAAGGCGCGACCGGCGCATTTGGCGGCCGCTTTTTCAGAAGGCACGGGAATTAAAAGCATTTTCGCGGCAAAGCTAAGTGTGATTTTTATTTTCCGCTTTCAGGCCGTCTTAAAAATATTATTTGTATAAAAGCCTTTTCGTAACGAGACGACGGAAAGGCTGAATTTGTAATGATACGTCAAAAATTGATTTTCGGAGGCAGTATGTTGAAAAAATATTTGCAGGCAGGACAGATATAGTGCGGCGCCAATGGGTTGACTTCGGAAATACCGGACATACTCGCAACAAAAGAAGAGCCGACACTGCCACGAGAACCGACCAGATAGCCATGGGCTTCACTGTCGGCGACCAGCTTCTGAGCGGTCATATACAGCACCGAAAATCCATGTTTATTAATGGAACCAAGTTCCCGATCAAGTCTTGCCCGAACGATCTCCGGCAGTGGGTCGCCATAAACTTGTTTTGCGCGCTTCCAGCAAATGGAGTTCAGCTGTTCCTCCGCACCATCAATGAAAGGAGGAAAAATGCCATCTGGAATTGCACGAATCGGCTCGCACAAATCAGCAATCTTATTGGGATTCGTCACCACGATCTCGTAGGCCGTCTCTTTTCCGAGATATTCAAATTCCTTGAGCATTTCTGCTGTGGTACGGTAATAAAGCGGCGCCTGATTATCTGTATCATCAAAGCCCTTTGCAGCCATTAAAATCTTTCGATAAGCGCCGTCTTTCGGGTCCATAAAGTGGACGTCACAGGTAGCAACGACCGGCTTATGAAGCTTTTTTCCAATCTTTATGATCGTTTTGTTGTAATCCTGCAGGGTTTCAATATTCGGGACACTGCCCTCTCGCACCATAAAAGCGTTATTCCCCAATGGCTGGATTTCCAGATAATCATAAAAAGAGGCGATCTCCAAAAGCTTACTCCATGGCTGCCCGTTTTCGATGGCACGGTAAAGCTCTCCTGCTTCACAGGCGCTGCCGATCAAAAGTCCTTCCCGATGCTTCATCAGTTCACTTTTCGGGACTCTCGGATTGCGGTAAAAATACTGCAAATGCCCCATAGAAACCAATTTGTAAAGGTTTTTCAGTCCGACATGATTTTTGACCAGAATAATCTGATGATAGGAAGGAATTTTTTTGGGATCACCGCCAGCTAAAGCCATATTGATCTCATCTACTGTTCTGCACTTGGTATCCTCTTTCAGTCTCCTGAAAAGGCGAATCAGGATCTCTCCCAGTACAGCTGCATCATCGCAGGCACGGTGATGGTTAAACGGATCCAATTTTAAATATTTTGCAACCGTGTCCAACTTTACATTTTTAATATCCTTTAAAAGGCTGCGGCACATCGGGACCGTATCAATATAAGGATAGTCAAAGGTCATTTTGCTGCGCGCCGCCGCTTTTCTCAGAAAAGAGGTATCAAAATCCGCATTATGCGCAACAAGCACCGCATCTGTTCCGCAGAACTCATAGAACATTTTAAGAGCTTCTGCCTCTTTCGGTGCCCCTTTTACCATCTCGTCCGTAATCCCGGTAAGCTCCGTAATCTTTGCCGGAATTGGACGTTCCGGATCAACAAAGGTATCAAAATTCTCGAGGACTTCTCCGTTTTTCACCCGAACAGCGCCAATTTCGGTAATCCGTTCTTCATTTGCGGAAAGTCCGGTCGTTTCCAAATCGAAGCTAATAAATTCTCCGGAAAGGGGACGGTCGCTGTGACCGGTTACTGCCGGAACCAAGTCATTGACAAAATAAGCCTCCATCCCATAAATCACCTTAATAGGATGTCCGGCTTTTTTCATATCCGCGGCAGCATTCATGGCATCCGGGAATGACTGCACAACACCGTGATCGGTAATGGCAATCGCCGGGTGTCCCCATTCGGCCGCTCTGCGCACCAAATCTTCCGCCGAATTAACGCCATCCATGCTGGACATACAGGTATGTAAATGCAGTTCCACACGCTTGACTGGCGCCTTATCTTCAACCTTAAGCTGTTTAACTGTTGCAAGGCCTCTTGGCCGCATTACAATTTCGTGATCATATTTGTCGTATTCCACATCGCCCTTAATGAGAAAAGTCATGCCCTTTTTGATCGTATCCAAGGTACGACAATTCTGCACTGCCTCAATCACTTTCAAGGTAATGGAACCGGTATAATCTGTTACATTAATGGAATAAATTTTGCGGCTGTTGTCACGGGTCGTACGTATTTCCAGTGAAAATACTTCCCCCCAAATGACGCAGGAGCCGATATCCGGCGATACTTTTGAAATTGGGATCGGCTTTCCTTTTGGCATACGTCCAAAGAACTCCCGGGCAGTCTCCAAAACGATTGTTGGCATCAGTGTTTCGCCCTCTCGAATCTGCGTAGAAAGTTCCACCGCCTGATGATTCATCGAGATTTCATAATCTTCCGCCTGACGCACAAGATTTTCCCTGTGAGCAGTTTCCTGTACCTTATTTTGTTTTTCTAAATAGGCGGCACTCTCCCCATCCACATGCAGAGTGCCACAAAATTCGACCCGAATATTTTCATGGAACTCCTCACGAATTAGTTCGCTCAGAATTCGATCCGCATGACGGGTCTTGAGCAAATTTTCGCCGCCGTGTTTTAATTCGATTTTCAAAACGCCATCAGAAAGCGTTGGTACCGAATCTCTCAGACTGCCGTTGATGCTTGCTTCCCGTCGTTTCAGTTCCATGACGAGATTCGGGTAGTACTCCACCGAAAAACTTGCATTTTGATAATGCGGCTTCAATCTGGCGCCGGATAGATTCAGTTCTTTGCACGCCGAAATCTTTTTTTCCGCATGATAAAATTCTTCTCGAGAAATCGTTTCATTCATCGACAATTCTGCAGAAATAATCCGGTTTTTCGTATCAATCTGCAACCCAAGAAGTTCCCCTTTGCAAAGTGCAGGGGGAAGATCTTTACAATCAATATAATTTTCAAAAAAGCCTTGAAAGGTATTCAAATCGGTCTCATCCTTCTCTTAAAGTGCCTCAATTTCCTCCATCAGTGCATCGACCAGCTTCTCTTCCGGCACACGGCGCAAAATTTTGCCGTGCCGGAACAAAAGGCCCACACCATTTCCACCGGCAATGCCGACATCCGCTTCCCTTGCTTCTCCCGGTCCATTTACTACACACCCCATCACCGCAACGGTAATTGGTTTTGTACAGTTCTGCAGACGCTTTTCCACCTGCTCTTCGATTGCAATCAGATCAATCTGTGTTCTTCCGCAAGTGGGACACGAAACGATTCGCGGACCCGGTTTTCCAAGGCCCAATGCTTTCAAAATATCTTTTCCCGCATAAACTTCGCGCACCGGATCTGCCGTCAACGATACCCGAATCGTATCCCCGATTCCGCGCTGCAAAAGCGAGCCGATTCCAATCGCAGATTTAATAATCCCCATCCGCTCACTGCCGGCTTCGGTTACACCCAAATGAAGCGGATAATCGCATTTCTGCGCACAAAGTTCATATGCTCTGATCATTGTATCTACATCGGAAGACTTCATCGAAAGGACAATATCCTCAAAATGGAATTTTTCCAAAAGAGAAGCATGATAAAGCGCACTTTCGACCAGCGCTTCCGGAGAAGGCTTCCCATATTTTTCTAAAATGTGGGGTTCCAAAGAGCCGCCGTTGACACCGATCCGAATCGGGATATGCCTCTTTTTGCAGCAGTCAGCTACCGCTTTGACATTCTCGTTCCCGCCGATATTTCCGGGGTTAATTCGAATCGCGTCCACTCCGGCTTCTGCCGAAAGCAGCGCCAGACGATAATCGAAATGAATATCGGCAACCAACGGAACCGACATTGCTTCTTTAATCGCAGGAATCAGCCGGACTGCTTCTTCATCCGGAATTGCTGCACGAATAATTTCACACCCGGCATCAGAAAGCTCCTTCGCCTGACGGACAGAGCCATCCACATCATGAGCCGGGCAATTCAGCATCGACTGTACAGAAACAGGTGCGCCGCCGCCTACCGGCACCGTTCCGACCAATACCCTCCGTGTTTTCCTCATGTGTTATTCCTCCTTCCGAATCATTCTGCAACAGAAAAAGACTAACCTCCGATTCCCGTTCCATTAAAAATTCTCACCACATCATTAACGGTAACCAGCATCATGAGCGCCATCAAAAGTGCAAAACCAACCGTATTAATCCGTTCTTCTATCTTTCTATTTAAGGGTTTTCTGCGAATCTTTTCAATCAGCAAAAGCAGCAGCTTTCCCCCATCCAAAGCTGGAAGCGGCAGCAAATTCACGACAGCCAAGTTGACTGTAATCACCATAATCAGATAGAGCATATTTTCCATTGCAAGCTGAAATCCACCGTTCTGTACGCTTTGGCTTGCCACTTTTCCGATCACGCTGAATGTCCCCACGGGCCCTGCAATATCTTTTAAGCCGAATCTGCCCTGTGCAATTCCAGCGAGGCTCGCCCAAACCATTCGGACTGTTGAAACCGTATCATCAAAGGTTTTCGTCATAACGGTTCCAAAATTTTTATCTACCGGCATCACATAAAAATCCAGTGCCAACATCTGCGAGCCATCCTGCGCCTGCGTTGTATGGAACTTAATATCTGAAAATTCTATCATTTTGCCGTCTCTCTGAACCGTCAGATCAACATCATTGGGATTAGCCAACGCCAGAGCAAAGCTCAAATCTTTATCCGTATTCACCCAATACCCATCGATCCCTGTAATCCGGTCTCCAACTTGGAGTCCTGCCGCCTGTGTAGCAGAATTGTCTTGAAAGACGCTGATCGTCGTAGACATAAATTTCTGCTGTGGAATCAGCAAAATCATGACAAATACAAATCCCAAAACCATGTTCATAATTGCGCCCATGGCAATTACTAGAGCCCGTTTCCAAATCGGCTTTTTTTCAAAAGCATTCTTGTTATCGCTTTCCTCGTCCTCTCCCTCCATTGCGCAGAATCCCCCGATGGGGAACAAGCGCAGGGAATACTCTGTTTCTCCTTTTGTAAAATGAAAAAGCTTCGGGCCCATACCGATTGCAAATTCATTTACTTGGATTCCGCAAAGCTTTGCCGTTACAAAATGGCCTCCTTCATGAATCAGGATCACCAATCCAAACAGCAGTACTGCGATGATAATGACGAGTACGGTCATTGAATGTCCCCCTTGTAAAATTAAAAATATTGTGCGGCTATTGTGCGGCTTTTTTAAGCACAAACTGTCTTGCCGCCTGATCTGCTGCAAGAATTTCGTCCAGTGTAGACGACGGCACATCTTTCTGCTCTTCCAAAGCAGCGGTCACCAGTTCTCCAATCTGCAAAAATCCGATCTTCCCCTGCAGGAAAAGAGATACCGCCGCCTCATTAGCGCCGTTCGCCGCAGCCGGAGCCAATCCACCGCGCTCCATAGCGACTTTGCAGGCATGCAGACAAGTAAAAGTTTTCTCGTCCGGCGGATAGAAAGTCAGTTTTCCCACATCTGTAAGAGAAAGCTCTTCTACAGGGCCTTCCACTCGCTTGGGATATGTAAGCGCATATTGAATTGGCAGGCGCATATCAGTAACACCCAGCTGCGCTAAAATCGCATGATCCTGAAATTCAACCATAGAATGGACAATGCTCTCCCGGTGAATCACTACTTCAATCATAGACGCCGGGACATGGAAAAGCCAGCCGGCTTCCATCATCTCTAAGCCCTTATTCATCATGGTAGCAGAATCGATTGTCACTTTTGCACCCATTTTCCAATTTGGGTGCTTTAATGCCATCTGCGGCGTTACATTTTTTAGTTCTTCCGTTTTCTTTCCAAAAAACGGACCGCCGGAGGCAGTTAAAAGAATCTTACTGAGTTCCTTTGGATCCGCCCCCTGAAGGCACTGAAAGATCGCACTGTGTTCACTGTCGACCGGAATCAGCTGAATTCGGCGCTGACGTGCCGCATCCATCACAAGCTGACCGCCGGCTACCAGGGTTTCCTTATTGGCAAGCGCCACATCTTTATTTGCAGCAATCGCTTGCAGCGTCGGCTTTAATCCAACCATTCCGACAACCGCATTGAGAATCAGATCTGCCTGCGGAATCGTTGCCGCTTCACACAAACCTTCCATTCCCTGAACAACTTTAATTCCGGTGTCTTTCAGCAGAATCCGAAGGTCTTTTGCGGCATGTAAATCAAAAGCCGCAACAAGTTGCGGTTTAAACTCTCTTGCCTGCTTTTCGAGCAGATCAATATTCGAATATGCAGCAAGGGCGCAGACGGACATTCCCAGACTGCGGACAACCTCCAAAGTCTGGGTTCCAATCGATCCTGTAGAACCCAAAACAGCAATTTTTTTCATTCTATTCACCAGGTTATTCTTTCTAATTTTCTTTTAGGCATAGACAAGCGGCATAAATCTGAGCAGGATAGAAACAAACGGTGCAACAAAAATCACACTGTCAAAGCGATCAAGGATTCCACCATGACCGGGAAGAATCTCACTAAAATCTTTAATATGACAGCTTCTTTTAATGAGGGAAAAGCTCAAATCGCCGAGAACAGAAAGAGCCGAACCGCCGACTCCAATCACAAAAAGTGTAAAATAGCAAACTCTTACCTGACCGGCCCAGAAAATATCCTGGAAAAACCAGCCAGCCAAAAGCAACATTCCAATTTCAAAAACAAATCCGCCAATCACGCCCTCCACGGTCTTTTTCGGGCTGATATTCGGACAAAGCTTACGTTTCCCAAACCAATTTCCTGCAAAATAAGCTCCCACATCGGCGAGCCATGCAGCAAAAATTGCAACAATCACATAAAACATTCCATGTCTTCCGCCAATATGCCGCAGTTGAATCAGCGTTTCCAAAGAAGTCGGAATCAAAAGCGCTACACTATAAAGGACACCAACTTCTCGAAATGAAATCAAATCATGATAAAAGATCATCGTGCTGAATACGACAACCGTGTAGAGAAAATAAGCGATTGCCTCCTGAAAGCCCATAGAGAGGAACGGCAAAACGCTGGCAAAAATCAGGGTTGGCCAAAGGAGCATCGGCTTTTTTGAAACGCCTAACGCCAAAGCAATCTCGTACATTGACGCTGCCGAAATCAAAGCGATCGCAATATTGAGTGCCAGCGGAAAAATAGAATTAAAAATGACAACAGCACCCAAAAAGAGGACAATGATTCCCGCAGAAAATGAACGGTCTTTTAAAGAAGAAAACATTGTTTACACTCCTCCAAACCGCCGATTGCGGTGTTCATACTCCTGTAGAGCCCAATTTAAATTCTCCGGTACAAAATCCGGCCAGAGAATATCCATCGTGACATACTCGGTATAAGCCGACTGCCACAGCAGAAAATTTGAAATTCGATGCTCTCCGCTTGGCCGAATAATCAAATCAGGATCCGGCTGCCCTGCGGTATCCATATAGGAAGAAATCAATTTTTCATCAACTTCTTCCGGAGAAAGCATTCCTTTTTGCACGTTCTCTGCAATTTTGTGAACTGCGTTGACAATTTCTGCCCGTCCACCGTAATTCATAGCAATATTGAGCACCATACCGGTACGATCTTTACAAACTTCCCGGGTCTCTTCAATCAGCTTTTTCAAGTCCGGCGAAAATTTACTAGTATCTCCAATAAAGCGCACCTTGATATCATCATTGCGAAAATCCCGCAGGGAATCCTGCAAATATTTTTTAAAAAGAAGCATCAAGGCCCCCACTTCATCCTGTGGGCGAGACCAATTCTCAGTTGAAAAAGCATACACCGTCAGATAACGAATCCCAATGGAACTCGCATACCGAGTGATCTTTTTAAAAACGGCAGCTCCGGCGGTATGCCCCGCAGAACGCGGTAGCCCTCTTTTTTTTGCCCATCGGCCATTTCCGTCCATGATAATGCCAAGATGCGCCGGCAGGCACTCTGGTGCCGGCGCGGCGCTTACATACTGTTTTTCCATGCGCAGTCCTCACTTGATTTTTAAAATCTAAATCTCCATGATTTCCTTTTTCTTCTTCTCAAGAAGAGTATCTATCTCTTTACAGTATTTATCCGTGAGATCCTGCATTTTTTTCTCAGCTTCTTTTAAATCGTCCTCTGTAATCTCTGTCGACTTCTTCATGCTCTTTAATTTTTCCATCGCATCACGTCGAATCGAACGAACAGCAATTTTAGATTCTTCCGCCTGCTTTGCAATTTCTTTTGCCAGTTCTTTGCGGCGATCCTCCGTCATCTGCGGAAAGACCATGCGGATTATCTTTCCGTCAGACTGCGGATTGATTCCGATGTCGGAAGAAAGAATTGCTTTTTCCACCGCGCGGCAGACCGACTGATCCCACGGCTGAATGGTTAAAACGCGCGCTTCTGTTACTGAAACAGCTGCGAGCTGACTGATTGCGGTAGGAGCTCCATAATAGTCGACCATCACTTTATTGAGCACATTTGGATTTGCACGTCCCGCGCGTATCTCTACATATTCTTCACGAAGTACGCTCAGCGTTTTCTGCATTTTAGATTCTGATTGATCCAATACCTGTTTCATAGAACTTCATCCTCCTTTACGATTGTACCGATTGGCTGGCCACAGATTGCCTTTTCAATATTATTTGGGTCTGCAATATCAAATACGCAAATTGGAATATGATTATCCCTGCAAAGAGAAGCGGCCGTGCTGTCCATAACCTGTAAATTTTTATTGAGCACATCCATATAAGTTAATGTCTCAAACTTTTTGGCATCCGGATTCTTTTTGGGATCACTGTCATAGATTCCGTCCACCATAGTTGCCTTTAAAATAATATCAGCATCAATTTCGGCAGCACGCAGAGCAGCAGCAGTATCCGTAGAGAAAAACGGATTTCCGGTACCGCAGCCCAAAACGACAATACGGTTTTTCTCAAGATGGCGGACTGCGCGGTTACGGATATAAGGCTCTGCAATCTCCTGCATAGCGATTGCTGTCTGTACACGCACCGCTACCCCCAACTGCTCCAACGCATCTGCAACCCCCAATGCATTGATTGCAGTCGCCAGCATTCCCATATGGTCAGCTCTGGTACGATCCATCTTTCCGCTGGAGCGGCCGCGCCAGAAATTGCCTCCGCCTACAACAATAGCAATCTGCACCCCCATCAGAGAACAAGTCTTGATAGGACGGCAAATTTTAAGGACCGTATCAAAATCAATTCCGTGTCCCGCATCTCCAGCGAGGGATTCCCCACTCAGCTTTAAAAGAACGCGTTTATATTTTGGCTGCATTTTTAACACTCCTATTTTTTGTATTTCAGCAGGTCATACTTTTTTATATTTTACAATATGTGTCCCGGCTTGTAAAGGCTTTTACCTCATCCGGCCTAAAATTACGTTTGTTTTGAAAAGCTGGAACACTTTTTTGATCAATTGCATAGATTGGGAATAAACGAAACAGCAAGGAGGTCATTTTATGCTGACTGCACTCTTCGGCGGCATCTTGTCCGGAATCCTTTTCCTGGTTCTTCATGTTACGGGCAGCGGAACATTTCCAAGAGCACTGTCTTATGCAGAAGAGCAAGACTGCCTCAAAAGGATGGCACAGGGAGACTCCAGTGCCCGGCAAGAACTGATTGAGCACAATCTTCGTTTAGTCGCACATATTATCAAAAAGTACTACAGCAGTTCTGCAGACCAAGATGATCTGATTTCCATTGGCACAATCGGCCTCATTAAAGCGATCAACACTTTTAAGCCGGAAAAAGGGATTAAACTTTCAAGTTACGCTGCAAGATGTGTAGAAAATGAAATTTTAATGTATTTTCGGTCTCTTAGAAAAACTGCACAGGATATTTCCATGAACGAGCCCATCGACAGTGACAAAGATGGCGGTCAACTAACTTTGTGTGACGTAATGGCTTCCGACCACAGCATTGCAGAAGATCTAGACGGAAAGATACAGTCTGAGCAGCTCCATGCTTACATAAAGAAAGCTTTGACTCTGCGGGAGCAAACGATCGTCTGCCTGCGGTATGGCCTCCAAAACCACAAGCCGCTGACACAGCGGGAAGTTGCCAAAAGGCTGGGAATTTCAAGAAGCTATGTCAGCCGCATTGAGAAAAAAGCACTGGAAAAGCTAAAAGCTCGATTTGAAGAAGTTGGAATCAAAAGCTAAAACGGTCTGTTGACCCGGCAATTTTAAGCGGGTCAACAGACCGTTTCTCGTTTTAATATTCTCCGTTTTTTTCAAGATACCGCTCCATCTTTTTCAGGCGTTCTTCATTCTGCTTTTTGTTGTGTGCACTAAGAAGCCCTACTAGTATCTCGAGATTCATTTCAAGGCTGGCATAAGAATTATAAAAAGAAAAATTTTCGCCGCTGCTGACCAACGTGACCGCCGCTCCCTGTGCAATGGGAGAAACGTAGCTGTCCGTCATTGCGATCACTTTTGCATGTGCTTCCTTCGCCATTTTCACTGCAAAGATAGTAGAGCGGGAATATCTCTCAAAGGCAATTGCCACAAGCACATCCTTCTCATTTAAATCCGACAGAGTATCCACCATTGGCAAAGTTCCATTGACAACCTGAACTCGAGGACGAATACAGGAAAGCATCACTCCAAACGACTGTGCAAACCCAGCGACACAACGATGTCCCACTACAAAAATTCGTTTTGCATTTAAAAGAAAATTCGCTCCTTCTATCAACCGGCTGGTTTCGATCTGCTGATCTCTTTGTATATTTGCAATGACATTCTGACGAATCGCAGCAATTCTCTGCTCATCCGTCAAATTTTCATACTGTCCAATTTTTTCATAGGGAATTTTCACCCCCGCACGCTTTTTACACAATTCCTGCTGCATCACGCGTTTCAGCTGAGAGAAGCTCTCAAATCCAAGCTTGGCAGAAAGCCGCACCACGCAGCTCGGACTGACTCCAAGCTTCTGCGCAATTTCTCCGGAAGTTTCAAAACAGCAATAAGTTTCTTTATTTTGAAGCAGATAGTCTAAAACTTTTTTATCCTTTGCTGTCAGCTTTGCTTTTAATGCTCTTTCTTCGATTAAGTCCAGCATACAGAAAGCACATCCTTCCTCTTTTTAAATTCTATTTTATCCCCTTTTTAGAAGCACTGTCAATAAAAATTTGATTATATTCATTCAAATTGTGTTGTTTTTGATTGACAAAAATCTATTGATCAGTCATAATATATTCTATCATGGATTAATTCGGAGAGAAGAAATAATATGACGCGTGATATGACCACTGGAAGTATTCCAAAACACATGCTTGTCTATGCGGTTCCGCTGCTGTTCGGAAATATTTTTCAGCAGCTTTACCATACCGTAGATTCCGTTGTGGTTGGAAAATACAACGGCAAAGAATCATTGGCTGCGATCGGCGCAGCAGGTCCTATCATGAATATTCTTTTATTTATCATTGTCGGTCTTTCGATGGGTGCTTCTATTCTGATGGCGGAACAATTTGGTGCAAAAGATTATCCGCGGCTTCGTCGGGAACTTTCCACTTCGCTGATTGCTGGAATTGCTTTTACTCTAGTGATTTCTATTATTTCTGTTTTTGCAGCACCGTTTTTTCTCATATGGACCAATACCCCTGCCGATATTTTAGAGGAAAGCACTCGCTATCTGCAAATTGTCTCTGCAGGCATGCTGTTTTCCTGTATTTATAACGTTTTTGCTGCGGCACTTCGTTCCGTAGGGGACTCTCGTACTCCTCTGCTCGTGTTAATTATGACTTCCCTCTTAAATATTGTTCTAGATGTTTGGTTTGTCGGCTATCTTGGATTTGGCCTGGAAGGGGCTGCGTGGGCCACTATATTCTCTCAGGCAATCTCTTCCATCGTACTGACGCTTTATGTTCATATTAAAGTACCGCTGCTCCGGCTTTCAAAGGAAACCCTCAAAATAGATTTTTCTCTGCTAAAAACGACTACCAGTTACGGCACCACCTCTGCAGTGCAGCAAACTGTCGTTTATCTTGGCCGCGTTTTAGTGCAGTCGGCTGTCAACTCTCTCGGTGTTGATTCCATGGCAGCTTTTAATGCCGCTTTCAATTTGGACAGTTTTGCGATCTCTCCCGGCGATGCATTGGCAGCTTCTGTTACAACGATTGTCGCACAAAATCGTGGAGCAAAAAAATATGATCGAATTCCAAAAGGATTTCATAGTGGATTATTAATTGGTATTTTCTATACCTTGTTTATCGCCGCTATTGTCTATTGTTTTCCAGAAATTTTAATGGGACTTTTCCTAAATGGCGGAGATATCAATATTATTCAAATGGGATCTAGTTATTTGCGGTCAATGGCGGTTTTTTATCTTGCAACCGCTTTTACCCAGACCATGCAGGGCTTGTTCCGTGGGTTAGGACATCTAAATGTAACATTGTTGGGTTCGTTAATCCAGATTGGGATCCGTGTTTTAATTACTTATTTGATGATTTACACACTCGGAATCAATGCGGTTGCCATCGGTACCGGAATCGGTTGGCTCTGTATGATTGTTTACGAAACAATTGTCTGGGTCCGCTATAAACGCCGTGAACTTTCGCCCCAGGAAAATTCTGAAGAAAACAAAGAAAAATTCAAAGCATAATTTAAGATAAAATTTGAAAAAGTAAAGCGTATAAACGAAGGCAAAAGAACTTCTTTTATGTGCTTTATTTTTTCTTTATTAAATACAAATTTTTCTCCTATTTTGTTACTTTATACCAGCTGCCAAGAACAATACATATTTTAAAATCCGTGAGCCACCCTAAAAAAGGAGGCGGTTCACGATGAAAGAAAATATTTTGCTCTTCTGCACGGGAAGTACACTTTATCCCGCTCTAGAAGTCCTTTATCGCGGTCACAGCGATTTTTCAATGGGCGTTGCAGGAGGCGTCTGCATGTGTCTCATCAATCGGGTATGTAACCAAGATCTTGGGAAAAAACCGATTCTGATCCGCTGCTGTGCAGGCAGCGCAACCATTACTACGGTAGAATTTTTCACCGGACTCATTGTGAATATTGGCATGGGCCGCTCCGTTTGGGATTATTCCAGTCTTCCCCTCAATTTTCTTGGACAAATTTGCCCCCTCTACTCCGGAATTTGGGCTCTGCTTTCTTTGCCCGCCATGGGGATCTGTGATGGGATTTTTCGCCTCCTTTCCAAGATCCATCTTCCCTCCAAATAAGACTTGTAATTTTTTAAAAAATAAGGTATAATAAATTTCCAAATTATATATCATATTAATCTGGCAGCAAGGCAGAAAACCGTGCGCTGGGATATGCAGACGGGCGGGCTCTGTACGACGCAGCGCCGCGAACCATGTCAGGCGGGGAACCGAGCAGCATTAAGCGGAATTGCCGCGTGCGATGCAGGAAAGTCTGTCCGTCTGTATATCCGAGTTCATGGACCGCAGAAATTCTGCGGCTGCCTTGCTTTTTGATTTTAGGGCCTTAACAAAGGAGGGATATTCTGTGTATCAGGTGCTGTATCGTAAGTGGAGACCGCGCGTTTTTTCTGATGTAGTCGGTCAACCCCAGGTAACGGAAACACTTAAAAACGAACTTAAAACCGGCAGAATTTCCCACGCCTATCTCTTTACCGGCTCCCGCGGTACCGGAAAAACCACCTGTGCGAAAATCTTAGCAAAGGCGGTCAACTGCCTTCACCTCAAAGATGGAGATCCCTGCGGCGAATGTGAAATCTGCCGCGGAATCTCAGACGGAACCGTGATGGATATTGTGGAAATCGATGCTGCCAGCAATAACGGTGTCGACAACATCCGGACCCTGCGGGAAGAAGCAAATTTCACCCCCGCTGCCGCTAAATATCGTGTTTACATCATTGATGAAGTTCACATGCTTTCTGTAGGTGCTTTTAACGCTTTATTAAAGACGCTGGAAGAGCCTCCTGCCCATGTGATCTTTATTTTAGCAACGACAGAAGTGCATAAGCTTCCCGCAACGATTCTTTCCCGCTGTCAGCGGTTTGATTTTCGCCGCATTCCGGCGGAAGATATTGCCAAACGGCTTCAGTATGTAACCCAGCAGGAAGGCGGTTCTCTCGATCCGGAAGCCGGTATGCTTTTAGCAAGGCTTGCAGATGGAGCCCTGCGTGATGCACTCTCCCTTCTTGATCAGTGCCTTGGAAGAAGCCGTGAAATCACCGTACAAGTTGTCAATGAAACAGCCGGACTTGCCGGAAGGGATCATCTCTTTGCGCTTGCGGATGCAGTTCAAAACAGAGACAGCAGCAGCGCCCTGCAGACGATTGACGAGCTTTACCGCGGCGGCAAGGATATGGCGCGGCTTTGTGAAGAATTCTCCTCTCATCTGCGCGGCATGATGCTGATTAAAACGATGAAAAATGCACGCTCGATTCTGGCAGTAACAGAAGAAGAATGGAACGCGATGCAAGAGCAGGCGCTAAAGATGCCTCTCCCTACACTGCTGCACGGGTTAGATGTTCTTCAGGAAACTCTTGATAAAATGTACCGCGGCGGAGATCGCCGCATTGAGATGGAAATGGCCATGATTCGGCTGACTTCTCCGGAACTGGATGACAGTAAATCATCCATTCTGCGGCGGCTTGATCATCTGGAAAAAGGAACGCCGCGCAGAAAAGTGGCGGAAAATACGCAGCCAGCCTCTGATTCTACTTTGCCGATCTCACAGGAAGCGTCTAATGAAGCAAAAAAAGAGCCTATCTCTGCTCCTGTTGCTCCCTCTATTCCTGAGGTTTCAGCTGCTTCTTCCTCTGTCACTGAAAAGTCTGAAGAACACAAAAGTTCCACAGTGGTTAAGGCACCGGAAAAAGGTGCTGAAGAACTTCTAAAAAACATACAACCATTTTCAGAATGGCCGGAAGTGTTGGAAGCTCTTAAAACTTATTCCCGCACAATCGCTGCCGCTTTTAATGGTTCCACCGCTTATTTAAGCGGTGGCTATGTTTTGATCGACGCCAAAAATGAGATGGCTTTTAAGCTGCTTCGGGAATCCAGTCAGCGGGATCATATGAGGGAAGCCATTCAAAATATCACCGGAAAAGTTTACCGGTTAGGCCCTTATCGGCCCAGTGGAGATGCTGAAAAAGCCAAATCCGAAGACCCCTTGATTGCTCTAGCCCAAAAGGCGCAAAATGCAGGAATTGAAGTTACCGAAAAATAAAAAATCGAATTACATAAACGGAGGTTTTTACCTATGAAAGCAAGATTACCGGAAGGTTATGGAAAAGGTGCAGGTAATCTGCAGCAAATCGCGCGTCAGGCACAAAAGCTGCAGGAACAGATGGATGAATTAACTACGGAGCTCGAAGCAAAAGAATATCCCGCTACTGCCGGCGGAGATGCTGTTAAGGCAACGGCTACCGGGAAATTGGAAATTACCGGTCTGGAAATCAAGCCTGAAGTGATCGATCCGGAAGATGCTGAAATGTTATCCGACCTTGTTACTGCCGCTGTAAATGAAGCACTGCGCGCCGCCATAAAGGATAAAAATGAGCGCATGGAAGCACTTTCGGGCGGACTGAACGTTCCGGGGATGTTTTAAATGCCTTCCTATAATGTTGCGCCGCTTTCCCGACTGATCGAACAATTTGAACGCCTGCCGGGAATTGGACACAAAAGTGCCCAGCGGCTTGCATATCATGTATTGGGCATGAAAGACGACGAAGCGAAAGCTTTTGCGAACGCCATTTTAGAAGCCCATGAAAAAATTCATTACTGCAAGATCTGCTGCAACCTGACCGATCAGGAACTTTGCCCTGTTTGTCGGGAAGAAGGGCGGGATCACTCCATTATCTGTGTTGTGGAAGACCCGCGGGATGTTCTTGCGCTGGAACGCACCCATGAATTTCGGGCAATGTACCATGTTCTGCACGGAGCAATCTCCCCCCTCTCCGGAGTCGGTCCCGAGCAGCTCTGTATTAAAGAACTTTTGGCTCGTGTAAAAGATCCGAAGGTAAAAGAAGTGATCATGGCCACCAATCCCACCGTGGAAGGGGAAGCGACCGCGATGTATATTTCGCGGCTCTTAAAGCCCATGGGCATCAAGGTAACGAGGCTCGCCTACGGAATTCCGGTAGGCGGTGATCTTGAATATGCAGATGAAGTTACGCTTTCCCGCGCATTGGAAGGGCGAAGCGAGCTTTAATCCATAACAAGGAGGTCTTTTCGTTGAAAAAGGAAGAAAATTTTAAAACAATCGCCCGAAACAAAAAGGCCTATCATGATTATTTTGTAGAAGAAAGCATGGAAACTGGCATTGAGCTGCTTGGCACCGAAGTAAAGTCTTTACGAAACGGGCAATGCAATTTAAAAGATGCATGGTGTTCTATTTCGGACGGAGAATTGATTCTCAACGGTATGCACATCAGTCCTTATGAACATGGCAATATTTTTAACCGTGATCCTATGCGGGTTCGCAAGCTTTTGATGCACAAAAAAGAAATTTTAAGGCTCTTTGGTCTGATGAAGCAGCAAGGATACACCTTAATTCCTCTTTCTCTTTATTTTAAGGGAAGCCGTGTCAAAGTGCAGGTTGGACTCTGCCGCGGCAAAAAGCTTTATGATAAACGGGAAGATCTTGCCAAAAAGGCTGCCAAGCGCGACATGGAACGCGCAATAAAAACTGATATTCGTTCATGAATTTTTCATGTAAAAATGAGAAATCTATGGTATGATATTTTTAGTCTTGATAATCCATCAAGACTCTTCATGGGGGCGTAAAGGTTTCGACGGGGATTGTGAACCACAGTAAGCGAGCAGCGAGGCGGGATCGCTTTAAAATCAGCACTTTTAAATTTAGTTGAGAAATCTTCTAATAACAACAACTATGGCTATGCCATGGCTGTTGCAGCTTAATTAATATAAGCTGCTGTCCTCTCTGAAAATACCGCGGTTCAGAATTGGGCATCATTTAGCGGTGAACGTGAATCGGGTAATGCCTTTTATCCGGTCATGAAGTAAAGGCTACCAAAGCTTTGAGCCTGCCGTCCGGCGCAAGGCTGAGGGAATTTTAAAAGAATGGATACGCTCGTAGAAAGCTATGGGGAACGATTTTCGGACAGGGGTCCGACTCCCCTCGCCTCCACCAGACTAAGTCTGGACGCAATTCGCGTCCAGACTTTTTTTTACTGAAACTATTTCGCTGGCATTTTTATCTTGTATCTTTTATGACCTACCTTTTCAATCAAAATCTCCGAAGTTCACATCTTTTTGTGGTCTTCGGAGATTTTTTACGTTTATTTCTATTTTTTGAGCCTTTTCAAACCTGTTAATGGACTTCAGATAATTTGATATTATTTACTTGCAGTGTCCCTGATACTACCGCGTTCTGCAATGCACGATATACTGCATTGATCAGGCCGGCTGATGAAAAAGTTGCACCGGAAACAGCATCTACTTGCAACGACTGCTGTCCTATGATTTTGTTAAGTAAGCTTTTTGCTTCATCAAAATATCGATCTGTATCACTTTTACTAACTACATCAATCGCTATGACCTGACCATTTTTTACGGTAACAGAAACAGTGATTGTCCCCTTATATCCGTCGGCAGTTCCTTGATAAATGCCATCTTTTAACTGAGCCCCTGAAAATGCAACAATATTTGCACTCGTATCACTCGATATTATTTCAGCTTGTCCGCTAGTTTGTTCGCTATTATCGCTCACCCTGCTCGACTGTGTGACTGCCGCTGCATGTTGGCTGCTCCCAAATAAACGTTTGGGAAGTTGAATTCCAACATCATATATATGTAATACAAGAAACACAATCATTACAACTGTCGCTATTCTATGAGCTGTCATCCATTTGCGTTTTATCTTTTTGCGCAGCAAATAGGTGAACCACAGAATAAGCGCAAGAACAAAACACGCTGTTCCCCAGTTAAATGTAAACAAAACCGAAGCCGTCTGAAAATTTGTTAATGTAGCCGAGGCGGGATTCCCTGCGAGAATTCCATGGATCCCTCCTACAATAATCAGCAAAGTTCCAAATGGGATATGGACTTTATGGAAAAAAGCATTTAACTTTTTATTTCCGCTAATGCGTGCAATATACCTTAAAGCCGTCATAATCGTGAGTATTACAGCAATCCATGCAAGAATTAAGCTGATAAGCATTGTTATATTCTCCCAGTTTATTCTTTATTTTTCTATTTATTTTGTAATAATATCATAATTTCTCCCAAAAAACAACTAGATTTTTATCTGCTGTCAAAAATAAAATCCGTGCCGACAAAAAGCCAGCACGGATTTCTATCCCTTATGATTGTCTTTTAACGATGCCCCGTCAAGATTTTAAACGCTTAACGATTCAAAAGCCAGATTCCGGCGCTTAAGTAAGCTGCAAAAGTAATCCAAATAAAATATGGAATCTGCAGCTGCGCCGCAAGTTTATTGATTTTACGAAATTCTGTCATCATAAACAATACCGATACCCAAAGCAAAAGGAGCCAGATAAACGCAAACAGATAATTCCGCAGATTAAAAAAGATAATTGTCCAGAAGAAGTTTATTACCAACTGTATTCCATAAATCCAGAGAGCCCGGCTCTTTTCTTCATAGTCTGCAGTATATATCATATAAGCGGAAATGCCCATCAAAATATATAGCACCGTCCATACAACCGGAAAAAGTGCGCCTGGAGGCGCGAGCGGAGGCTTTTTAATATTTTGAAAAATAAAAGTATTACTCTGGGTCAAAAAGCCTGAAACAGCCCCTGTTCCAATACTAATCAACAAACTAATGATTAAAGGCTTCCAACGAATATAAAGCGTTTTTGATTTCATAAAAGTCCCCTCCCAACATCATAAAGAATATATGCAAGTTGTTTCTAAAATATTATTAAAGGGAGACAGAGTTTTATTTACTCTGTCTCCCTTTTAACACTTAACGCTTCGTATTAGGTCCAAGAGCTACTTTCTTGGTATTGTGTTCTTCATTCTGATTTTTAACGTGAGTCGACCGATTTGGGTTTT
>ENA-UOOK01002882-UOOK01002882.1-fermentation-metagenome-genome-assembly--contig:-NODE-2882-length-20348-cov-4.354802_pt1 | contig 20348 bp, 20 predicted proteins | sample MGYA00245777_ERZ724023 | MGnify/ENA primary metagenome ERZ724023 (study PRJEB28704, sample SAMN03018312) | fermentation metagenome | biome: anthropogenic terrestrial biome; feature: soil; material...
TTAAATCGGGACTTTACCTTCCAAGGTGTACCATGACTACCATTGGATTTTGAGTGCGGTGCGTCTGCCAATTCCGCCACATCGGCAAGTTTATTAAATTTTTCTCACAAATAATGTTTAACAGCAAAAATAATTATAACTGGTTAACATCATAGTTGTCAAGATTCCCTGCATCTTCTCATCTAAGCGTTCACATTTTATTCTGCTAAATTATATATTAAATTAGTGAATACATAATCAGGAATACCTATATTATTATGGAAATTTAATTTCTAAAGGATTTTTAGTATAATATAACGAACCATATATAGATATGGTAAGAAAGTATAAAATTTTGCCTATTATGAAAATATATTATAGATGACCAGATTTAGGAGAGGCTGAATATATGAATTCAGACGAGCAACTGGTAAAAACGTGTTTGCAGGGGGACAGCCAGGCTTTTGAAGAACTGGCTGTTAAATATCAAAATAAAATTTATGCTCTAGCTTATCGCTATATGGGAAATGAGGAAGATGCCTACGATATGGCGCAGGAGGCATTTATAAAGGCATACCGGTCACTACGTTCCTTCAAGGGTGATTCCAGTTTTGGTACCTGGATGTACCGGATAGCAACCAATGTTTGCCTGGATGAACTGCGTAAACGCAAACGAAGGGTCCTTACTCTGTCTTTGGACGAACCTCTGGCTACCCGTGACGGGGATGAGGTGGAAAAAGAAATAGCGGATACAGCCCCCACCGCCGACATAATTTACGAACAGAAGGAATTATCCCAATACATACAGCAAGTTCTTGGTGAGATGAAGCCGGATCATAAAGTAACCATCGTACTAAGAGACATAATGGATCTGACCTATGAAGAAATTGCACAGGTCCTGGATTGCAGTATTGGCACAGTCAAGTCCCGCCTGAGTCGTGCCCGGGATTCACTTCGAAAAAAATTGAGTGAACGGGAACTTTTACCTTAGGCACCTCGTCTAATTAAGCGAGGAGGAGCATAAATATGAGATGCGAGAAAGTTGGAGAACTACTCTCTCCATACCTGGATCAGATGACAAATGAAAAAGAATCAAGGTGTGTGGAAACGCATATTGCGTCGTGCTCCAAATGTCGGTCTACCCTGGAACAATTAAGAAAAATGTGTAATGCGGTACATGATTTGGAAACTCCGGAGGTACCGGAGACATTTATTAAAGATTTAAATAAACGACTGGCCAATGAAAACCTGAAATACTTTGGTCATAAACATATAAAAACACCTAAAAAACATGGCTGGATTGCAGCAGGCGTAGCGAGTGTAGCTTTAGCTGTTGGTATTTATGCCAGCAGTATTCTTCCTTTTGGCAGCATGGTTGCCAACCTGCAGGAAAGGATGGACAAGAACAAACAACCTTCGTCAGCGTCTGTTGATAACATATTGGACAACATCAGGGGCTATCTGGCAGACAAAAATGATCCTGCCACACCGGAAGTCAATACTAAACCGGAAACGGTGGATAGTGGTGATAAAACCGGCAAGGACAGCAAAGCTACCAAACCGGGTGTTACTCCGTCTGGCCCGGGTAAGTATGTTGCGTCGTCCCAGCCTGCTATAAGCGATGTTGTTAGTACCAGTATTAAGGTTGCTGACATCGGCAGCTCAGTTCAAAAGGTGATGGCTATTGCCGGTGAAAACGGAGGACAGTATACATCATTGCCTGCGCCCAGCGGGATTCAGGCTCTTTCCGGCAACAGGACCAAAGCAGTATCCATAAAGGTAGATCCTGAAAATGCCGATAAAGTGATGAATCAATTAACCGATTTGGGGGCAGCCGCTACACCGGAATACAATAAAAATGATGTTACCAGTCAGGTTAACGAGGTCCAGAATAATATCAACAATATTCAGGAACAGATATCCAAATTAGAGGCCAACCCTAACAAAAGCGAAACTGATAAAGCTAAACTAAATGAACTGAACAGTCAGCTGTTCCAATATAATCAAAAAGTAACCTTGCTGAAGCGTACGATTATAAATATATATCTGGAAGAAGAAGGTAACCAGTAAGTTTATTTATATAACTGAAGATAATATTTTTGGAGGGAAACATATGTTTCCCTCTTTGTTATGCTAAAATATGATGATAAAGAGTTGGAATATGTTAAAAACTATATTGAATTAAAGGCAGGTGTTTTTATGGCGGGTCAAAAGCTGGTGTTGGTTGATGGCAACAGCCTTCTGTACCGGGCTTTCTATGCTTTGCCCCTGCTCCATACCAGTGATGGTATTTATACCAATGGGGTATATGGTTTCTTGACCATGTTCAACCGGGTCATGCAGCAGGAAGAACCCAGTCATGTGGCGGTGGCTTTTGATAAAGATAAACATACTTTTCGAACCGACATGTATACCGACTATAAAGCTAACCGGTCAGCGGCACCGGATGAACTGGGCGGGCAATTTGCCTTAATCCGGGAGGTGCTCACCGCTCTTAATGTGACCTATCTGGAAATGCCGGGTTATGAAGGTGACGATATTATCGGAGCATTAAGCCGCCTGGCGGAAGAAGCCGAAATGGACACGCTCATCGTTACCGGTGATAATGATGCATTGCAACTGGTATCTGAACGGGTCAAGGTACTGCTGAATAAAAAAGGTATAACCGAGACAGAGCTCTACGATGAAGCCCGGGTGCTGGGAAAATGGGAAGTAATGCCTGCCCGGATGATAGAAATAAAAGCATTAATGGGGGACTCTTCCGACAATATCCCAGGCGTACCGGGCATAGGGGCCAAGACCGCGGTTAAACTGATCAAGGAATACGGGACTCTGGAAAACCTTTATGAACACCTGGATGAAATAAGCGGTAAAATGCACGAAAAGCTGGCACTGAACCGCGACCAGGCTTTTATGAGCCGCAAGCTTGCAACTATTGCACGTAATATCAATGCCGGGCTGGAACTCAACGAACTGGAAGTGAAAGAGCCGCACCGGAATGAACTCATAGATTTGTACCGCCGGCTTGAATTCAATAACCTGTTAAACGCTATTCAGGCTGCACCTGCCGCACCGCAGGCGGAAGAAACTGAAGTGGACTTAATATATATCGATTCCCGGGAAGAAATGCAGGAACTCCATAAACTGGCAGCATCGGCCGAATCGATCAGCCTTTTTATTAAGACTGATTACCATCATCCCATGTGGGCCAACATAGAAGAATTCTATTTGGAAGTCGATGCCAAAATATACTGCCTTAAACTAAACGGTGGCTTGGAAAGACTGGAATGGGTACGACCCTTGCTGGAAGATGGCGGCGTTCAAAAAATTGTCCATAATTATAACTTTGCCCTGGTACTCTTGGCCCGCCAGGAAATCAAGCTTAATGGAGTCATGGGTGATACCATGCTATTAGGCTATGTGAACGATCCGTCGGTACAGGCAGATGACCTGAAGTCTGCTCTTTTCAATTTCTTGAATCGTAATATACCTAAGGAAAACACCTCATTGCAGGTGGCCGGCTTGAAAGAACTATACTTCGGACTTAAAGAAACCACGGATGAGGACCTGTTCAATCTTTATAAAGACGTGGAACTGCCGCTGGCTGAGATACTGGCCGGTATGGAATATATCGGGATAAAGGTTGATCTTTCCACCTTAAAGGTATTATCGCTGGATTTGGGTGAAAGAATAATAGCTATAGAAGAAAACATCTACCGGCAGGCGGGAACAACATTTAACATTAATTCCCCCAAACAACTGGGCCAGGTGCTTTTTGAAGATTTAGGCCTGACCCCGGTTAAAAAAACCAAGACCGGCTATGCCACCGGAGTGGAAGTGCTGGAGAAACTATATGATGACCACGAAATAATACCGGCTATCCTTGATTACCGGCAATTAACTAAATTAAAATCCACCTATGTCGATGCCCTGCAGAGCTTGATCCATCCCGAAACGGGACGGGTCCATACTATTTTTAAACAGGCGACTACGGCTACCGGCCGTTTGTCCAGCGTAGAGCCCAACCTGCAGAATATACCGATCAAAATGGAGGAAGGACGCCGGATCAGAAAGGCTTTCATTGCCGGCGATGACGGCTGGACCTTGTTGTCAGCCGACTATTCACAGATTGACCTGCGGGCGCTGGCCCATATCAGCGGTGATAAGGAACTAATAGAGACTTTCCGCCAGGAAATCGACATCCATACGCGGACTGCGGCGCAGATATTTAAAGTCCCTCTGGAAGAGGTGACCAGTGATTTAAGACGCCGTGCCAAAGCAGTAAATTTCGGTATAGTATATGGGATCAGTGATTTCGGTCTGGCCCGGGATACCGGGGTAAGCCGCAAGGAAGCCGCTCAGTACATCGAACGCTATTTGGACCACTTTCCCGGAGTAAGACAATACATGCAGGATATCGTGGAATTCGGCAAGAAATACGGTTATGTCGAAACTCTGTTAAAAAGGCGGAGATATCTGCCTGATCTTAATGCCCGCAATAAGAACGTCCAGGCCTTTGCTAAGCGAATGGCCCTGAATACTCCTATACAAGGTACTTCGGCTGACATTATAAAACTGGCCATGCTGCAAGTCCATGAAGCTCTGCAGACCAAAAAACTAAAAGCCAGAATGCTTTTGCAGGTTCACGACGAGCTGGTTCTGGAGGTACCCAAGAGCGAACTTCCGGAGGCCGCGGCCCTGGTGCGCGAATGCATGGAAAATGCCTGTGAACTTAAAGTCCCCCTGAAAGTAAGCCTGGAGGCGGGGGATAACTGGTACGATATGCAAGAGCTGGAGATATAAAATTAAACGCTGAAGGACACTGATTTAATATGATTCACACTGATTTTTTTTAATCTTTTCTTACTTAGTTTCCGTAGCGGAGCATTACGGTTGCGTAGGAGGCCCTACAGCCCCGACGTCAGGAGTGGGCTTCAGGGCCGGGTGTTACCGGAGATATAAAATTTAACGCTTTTTTAAATTAATTTGGCGCTGAGTACGTTGATTGGTATGAATGACGCTAAGTGAGAAATGTCCCATGGTTAGTTAAATAAATAAAATCAGTGTTGAATTCTTGTACTAATTAATCCCAGGGAGGTAGTAATATGCCGGAGTTGCCGGAAGTGGAAACTATCAGACGGTCGCTTGAGGATGTACAGGGGGCCGGTATAACCGATTTGCAGATAAATCGAGCCGAGGTTATTCGCAGGCAGGAATATGAACCCGAGTCGGTCGTTGGGCAGATTATCCGGGAAGTTCGGCGGCGCGGCAAGTTTCTGGTGCTGAAATTAAAGACGGAGAAATATCTGATTCTGCATATGGGCATGAGCGGACGTTTCTACCTGACCGGGGAAGATGAAGAATTAACCGAACCCCATATCCACGTCATAATCCACCTTGATAACGGGCGCAAAATCGTATATCAAGATGCCAGACGTTTTGGCGGGGTCTGGTTCATCAGGGACTGCCAAAAGTTTTTCGAGAAAATGGGTCCGGAACCCCTTACTCGTGAATTTAATCCGGATTATATGGAAAAGGCTTTTAAAGGGCGTAAAGCCCCGGTTAAAAACCTTATACTGGATCAGCATCTGGTAGCGGGAATCGGAAACATTTATGCCGATGAATCGCTTTTTGCCGCCGGTATAAGGCCCGACCGCATGGCAGGAACACTCACAGCTGATGAAATAAAAAAGCTCTGCCAGGCCATCAAGAAAGTTCTCCGAACCAGTATCGAACAACGAGGCACTACCTTTAGAGACTACCGTGACGGCTACAATCGAAAAGGCGGTTTCCAGGATTATCTTAAGGTCTATGGTAAAAAGAACAGCCCTTGCCCGTTATGCGGCAATCCACTCATAGTAACCCGTATTGGCGGGAGAAGTTCGCATTTTTGCGAGACCTGCCAGAAATAAGAACACTTTGTTACCCCTATCCATATAGTAATATATACAAACCGGATAGGAGTGGCTACAGTGGAATACATGCTGATACTAATGTTTGCTCTGGCCGTAAGTGCCGACGGATTTATGGTAGGTATTGCTTATGGCATCAAAAAAATCAAGATACCATTTTTATCTCTTATCCTGATTTCCTGTGCTTCATCTCTGGCCGTAACGGTCTCCATGATATGCGGCAAAGGACTGGCTACTTTTCTAAAGCCATCCTGGGCCTCCGGTCTGGGCGCGGTTATGCTTATAATAATAGGTTTTTACTTTTTGCTGCAGGCCTTAAAAGAAAAGATCACCCAACTGGAAGCATCGGATAGTGCCATATTAACGATTAATCTGGAGTTCCTGGGAATTATCGTGCAAATACTAAAAAAGCCTTCCAGTGCCGATATGGATTGCTCCGGTGAAATCAATCTGCGGGAAGCTTTCTTTCTGGGTCTGGCTCTGGCTGTAGATGCTCTGGGCGCCGGAATCGGTGCGGCCATGACCGGCCTCAATATTTTATTTACCGCTCTAAGCGTTGGTATGCTAAAATTTATCTTAGTAAATAGTGGTATTCACTTGGGAGCAGTGATAAAAAGCAAGTACATAGAAGGCATTTCATCCTTGCTACCGGGAATAATACTTATTACTATAGGTATTATTGAAATCCTCTGAAGTCGGTGAAAAGATGAAAATTATCGGATTGACCGGTGGCATCGCCAGCGGCAAAAGTACGGTTTCCCGGGTCCTCAAAGACCTGGGAGCTATTATTATTGATTCTGATGTTGTGGCTCATGAAATTATTACCCCTCGCAGACCCGCCTGGAATGACATAGTTAAGCAATTTGGCCCGGAAATTCTCAACTCTGATATGACCATAAACCGCGGTATATTAGGAAATATCGTATTTAATGATCCGGCCCAACTGAAAATCCTAAATCAAATAGTGCATCCCCGGGTGGCAGAGCGTTTTATAGATGATTTGCAGGAAATACGCAGCATGCAGCCCGATGCGGTGGTAGTACTGGACGTACCGTTGCTATATGAAGCCCATTTTGATCATATGTGTGATGTGGTGTGGGTAGTATGGGTCGACCGGGAAACTCAAAAACAGCGTCTGATGAAGCGCAACAACTTTAACGAAAAAGAAGCTACGGTTAGAATCGATGCTCAGATGTCCCTGGACAAAAAGGCCGGCCTGGCGGATGTGGTTATCGACAACAGCCAGGGCATGGAGGAAACTATAGCAACAGCTACCAGAAATTTCAAGGATATTATCAAAGTTTCGTAAATATTATTAATAAACAACCTTTTTTTGTGGGGGTTTTCATTATGGCGCGGAAACATAAGCGGCGTATTTCTGCCTTCTTATGGATCTTCATTCTACTATTCCTGGCAACAGTCATCACTTTCCCCAAATGGATAACACTGTTTTATCCCCAGCCTCATCGGGAGCTGGTCTATGCTACGGCTTCTGAATATAATATCGACCCTAACCTGGTATTTGCCATTATAAGAGCGGAAAGCAAATACCAGACCGGAGCCAAGTCATCTGTGGGCGCACGCGGGCTGATGCAGATAATGCCGGAAACAGCCAGCTGGGTTGCTGATCAGATGGATATGGAGGATTTCACCACCGAGGATTTACATGACCCGGAGGTTAATATACGCATAGGTTGCTGGTATATAAACAATTTAAACCGTGAGTTCGAAGGACGTCTGCCCATAATCGCGGCTGCCTACAATGCCGGCCGGGGTAAGGCCAAGGAATGGGTAGTCAGCGGCCAGTGGGACGGCTCCGAAAAGACTATTAACAATATCCCGTTTGCTGAAACCCGGAAGTATGTACACAACGTACTCAAAAATTATCAGGCCTATCAGGCTATTTATGAGAAATAGGCCGATTGCTCCTGTGTCATCCTGATGCGAGTGTCATCCTGAGCGAAACGAAGGATCTTCCCGACTCGGAAGTGGAAAGATCCTTCACTATGTTCAGGATGACAAAAAAACGTTATTCATAGCAATGACAAAAAGGAAAATAAAGGAATAATACACCTCCCTGACTAATATAATGTCTTTGAGACATGCTTAGGGGAGGTGTTTTTATATGTATGTAAGGTCTAAAAGGACCGCACTGGCCGGAACTCTGATCGCCTTACTGGTACTGGCCGGAGTCATAGTAAACAAGCACAATCTTGCTATTTATACCGCCAGTCTGGATGCCAGAGCGTTTAATATCGGTGTGGTGGGGACGGTCAAAGATATAGAGCCGGCTCGGGCTCTAAGCGATGCCGAAAAACTGATATCTTCTGCTATCTACGAGTCGCTGGTTTATTATGATGAGAAATCGGGTGAGATAAAACCATTGCTCGCCGACAATTGGACCTATTCCAAAGACGGCAAATGCCTAACTATAAAACTTAAGAAAAACATAAAATTCAGTAACGGCAAGACAGTTACCGCACAGTATGTCAAGGCGGCCTGGGAGAACAACTTCTCCAACGCGGCCGATTGGTATAGCGTAAGCCTATTTTTACCCATTACGGGCGCCAAAGAGCGGGTTGCCGGAAAGAAACAGGAGATATCGGGGATTCAGGTAGTTGACGATAAAACCCTCAAGCTATATTTCGTTAAGCCCAATGCAGTATTTGTCAGCATGTTAACCAATCCTATATTTAATGTGGTCAATATTGAAGAAAAAGAAGTTTTTGGTACCGGGCCATTCGTTTTGAAAGATAAAAAAGAAAACGGCCTGGTATTGTTAAAAAACGAGCACTATCACCGTGGAATGCCGCGCCTTTCCGCCCTTAATATTACCGTTTATTCCGATGCCGAATCGGCTTACAAAGATTATCAGGCGGGCAAGCTGGACTATCTGGATATGGTGCCGTTAAGTGAAATAAAAAATATCAAGAAGAACTTGGCTTATAAGGGTTTATTTATCAACCAGCCGCTTCTGGAGACCTATTCGCTGGGATTTAACAATAGCCGCGAGCCTTATGCTCAAGATTATCAATTGCGACGTGCCTTGAATTATGCCATTGACCGCAAAGCTATAAATGACAGTGTATTCGGGGGAGCTTATCTTACTTTAAAAGGAGTCGTCCCCTCCGGTGCTCCCGGTTATAGTTCCCATATGAGAGGCTATAGTTACAATCCCGAAAAAGCCCGTCAACTGCTGGAAAAGGCCGGTTATCCGGAGGGTCAGGGCCTGCCCTTGCTGACCTTAAGTTATAACGGTGACCCCGGGCATCGGGAAGTGGCAGAGGCGGTAGCGCTTCAACTAGGCAAATTAGGCATCCAGGTGCAGACCTTGTCCATGGAGTGGGATTATTATCAAAAACAAGTTGCTGACGGGAGCATGAGTTTTTTTCGGATCGGATGGCAGGCAGATTACCTTGATGCCGATAGCTTCCTTTACAGCCTGCACCACAGTAAACAGATGGGAATAAGTAACTATGTGGGCTATCAAAATCCCCGGGTGGATAAATTGCTGGACCAATCCCGCAGTCAAATGAACAATAAAGAGGAACGCTTCAAACTTTTGAACCGGGCCGAGCAAATAATAATTGATGACGCTCCCTGTCTCTGGCTTTTCCAAAAACAAACCACCAAGCTTATAAGCAAACAGGTCAATGCCTTGCAGGTAAATCCTCTTAATCAAATCGACTGGTATAAAGTCGAACTTAAAAAACTTACTACGGAAGAACCGAAAAGCCAGTCAGGCAGCAAAAAAATATAAAATGGCTCTAATTAGCCCATAATCAATTGAAGAATCCGAGGTATTAACGCCGTGAATTTTCGTTCACGGCGTTAATTTTAAAACAATCTGCACTGCAGTCATAACGCGATCGTACTTATTGACATACAGCTTAAAACTAGGTATAATACCCATTGTCAGTAAAAATCTAAAAAAGAAATTAAATATGCGGCGGTGGTGGAACAGGCAGACACGTACGTTTGAGGGGCGTATGCTTAACGGCATGCGGGTTCAAGTCCCGCCCGCCGCACCATTTTACCTAAATATCAGGCTTTGTGAATTTTATTAAATGCAAAATACGCAAGGCTTTTTTTATTGGGACGTACGCAACGGGCGTATGCGGAAAAATCGTACGCAATGATTTTAATTGGTAAAATGGAGGTAAAAATATGGGAAATAGAAAAGAAAAAATTGATGATTATTTACTTAACAAGGCAATTATGGAAGAAAACAAAGAGGATTTATCATTTGGTGGAAATGATTTTGATTATTGCGTTAAATTGTTTTTAGATGACTTAGAATTAAAGAATTTAGCTTACAACACAAGACGTTGGCACAAAGAAAACTTACACTATATCAAACAGGCATTAGAAAAACTTAAGCTATCCACTGAGCCTGTTAATATAGCTGATAAAGATTTTAAGCAATGCATTCTATATTGGAAGCGTGATTGTAATTTATCACCTACCAGCATAAACCATAGAATCAGGAGTTTTAGACAGTTCTATATGTATTTAAATAGTGAAAGAATAGTCCTTAATTGCCCATATACCAGCATTGAAAAATTAAAGGGTCCAAAAGTAATTATTAAACCTTTTGAAAAAGATGATTTAGAAAAGTTGTTTAAGCAACCTGACAGAACAACCTTTGTTGGGTTTAGAGATTATACCATGGTGCTAGTATTTTTGGATACCGGCGTAAGGTTATGTGAAATAGCAAGCATGAGAACCGATGATTTGGACTTAAGTAATAACAAAATACTGGTATTGGGCAAAGGTGCTAAAGAAAGAGAGGTCATGTTTGAAAAAACAACCAGGCAATACCTGCAACGCTATTTAATCTTTAGGGAAAAACCGGATACCGATTACTTATGGATCACTGATATGGGCACACCATTAAATAGAAGAAGTATACAGCAACGCTTAAAGCATTACGGCAAAGCGGCGGGAATAACCAAAGTAAGAGTATCCCCTCATACATTCCGGCATACTTGCGCTAAATTATACATTAAAAGAGGTGGAGACGTACTTAGTCTACAAAAACTGCTGGGACATTCCTCGCTAGACATGGTAAAACTCTATGTTAGCCTCTGGGGAACCGATCTTCAGCAAATGCATAAAAAATATAGCCCAGTAGAGGGTTTATTTGACCCATTAAAGGGGCCATCGTTAAATTAATTAATATATCAGGCACACATAAAAATAGCCGAGGCCTCAGTTAGATATCATCAGACTCTGTCTCTTCTTTAGTATCGAAGTCGTTTTCTTCATACTCTGTGTAAAAGTCATCATCCGGCGCAGTAGATTTGGTCGCATATAATTTATTCCAGTGCAATCCGGTTTTCATTTTTTTGTTGTATGCGGAAAGCATGGCCTCAGCATAACCAAAAGATCCGGCCTTACGTTCCTTGGCTGTGCGTCCAATCTCTCTGGCTGAATATTTACCGACTCTTTCCTTGAACCCGTCGTCTTTTAGGGTATTACCAAAAGCATAAATCAAATGAGCTATTCCTTTTAGCATATTAGCGGACAGTGAATTGTTATCTCCCTCCCATGTCCCAATACAAAGACGAAGAGTACGATCCAGCACATGAAATCCATATTTCTGATAAATGTACTCCAGGCATGACACGGCACATATGCCGCCAGGAACTTTACTTGATGAAATATGTAAGCCATATGATTCAACCAGAGATTTAATAATAAGCTGGTCATCGTTGCCGGCTTCAACATTTGCCATAAAGATTTCATATGGCAGCAACGGCTTAACATATTTTAGCTGGTTTGCAAAAATATCCGCTTCCTGGATGTATTCCAGATCATCATAAATCATACACCAAACCGGGGTTTCACGTGATCCGGATACTATTGCAATGATTTCAATGGTATGCTGGCCGTTAAACACATAGTTGATACCATTGCGGCGGCTAACCTTTACCGGATTAATTTGGTATAAATCGAAATTATCTACCGTGCGCTGAACATGCGCAATAGATAAATTCCTTTGATACTCCTGATTAGATACCAGATTTTTTATCGGAATTTGCTCAAAATGTACATTAGGGACAAAAGCATCGTAGTCGTTCATCAGATCTCCTCCTTTATTGCCGCAAGCATAGAGTTAATGGTGTTTTTCAATTCCAGCAGTTGATGCTCAAGCTTGCTGCACGCATTATCGGTTACAACACTGAGGTTAACAGTGGAGCAGGTACGGTTTATAGAACTGACCCAGGATGGAATGGTTAATGCAAGGCTGGATATTTCCGCATCTGGGTCATAAGCGGGCATATTTTTAACCGAACCAGCAGGTATTGGAAGAGGCGATTTGTTCTCCAGACCTTGTTTTTTAGGAAAAATCATACGTAAATTCCTGTCAAATTCCATTGTATCGTCGGGCATATGCTGGCACAAGTGCTTGACCTCCTGTCCAGATAACTGGGACAGTTCAACAGTGTTCTCAAGGGAGATTTTCACCTTGCCGGATAATATCTTAGGAACTACTTCCGGTACGACCCTCGATAACGAGTCTAGTGCTTGAGAATATTTTTCATAATTTACAATGGTGGCATGCGAAATATTATACTCCTGACCAAGCCGTTCTCTTGTTCGACCAGCTGTTACACCAAAAGGTGGTTCGGGTAACATTTCAGCACTAACCTCTTTTTTCGTATGCTGGTTGATCCCTGCAGCATTATGGGCTCCAAGTATTTTCTCCATCTCGTACCTTTTACCGATCAGATATTTGCGTGTTTCTTCTGTGATATTGCGGCGGCCAAGCTGATTAGCACAGATCCAAATCGCTGCTTCCTCACGATTTTCAAAATCTATGTGCTGGATTGTAAATGATATTTGTTGCCGTTTGCATATTTCATAACGGTTATGGCCATCCACAATCGTATTATTCCAAACACAGATAGGCTCCCGGCATCCGTCACGAATGATATTCTGTTCAAGCTGCTCCAATTCTTTCGCAGATAAGGGCGGAATTAACCGTTTGAAGCCAGTATCGATTTTCAACTCATAAATATATTGCTCTGCCATGCTACTACGAATCAACTCCGTTCACCGAAACAGCTTCAGACATATAGAACCGGGCCATACCCTCATGGGGGATTATTTCTCCGTACAAGCGGTATGATTGATTGTCCTGCCAGCTGCTGCATATATCACGAAGTTTTGTCACCAGTGACCTGCTGTACAATTCGAATGACTTATTATTATCAAATGAAGACATGTTTATATGTTGTGCCCGCGGATCAGAAGGATTGCTGCGAAGGATCGCCAGCGTTTGCTCTTCTGGATTTACCAGCAGCAGGACGTATTTGGGAGTGCCGATAGAGTGAAGCGTGTTTTTATGTATTCTGATACGATACTTTTTAAGGTCGACTAGTATAGCAGGCCTTGGTGTACTATTATCAGTCATATATCATAATCCTTCCTAACAGATTTTCACTCGGATATATCCGCTGGAGCGGCAACGGTATTATCTTTGATGCCAAAAACGGTATAACCATCGAATATGTTCACTTGAAGCAGTCGGCGGTGTTCTTCGACCGGCAAGCCAAACTGATTTTGCCACTCTGCAGGGAAGACGGGGATACGTGAAGTCTTGGCCTTCTCTCCATCGCTTAGAAAGCGCTGGTAGATTTCCGTTGCTGTAAGGTCAAAGATAAACAGGTATTCGCCGCCGCTCTGAATCAGTTTCCCAATCATTTTATAGCGATAATCCGGATTCCAACCCATCAATTGAATAACCTTGGCAAAGAACATGCGGCAAATTATCTGTCTAGGTTTCCTTTTTTCACCCCTGGTGGTGCACCAAAGGAACGAATCTTTTTCGTCCTCATTGCTGGCACGGATCGCAAGCTTCTTTTTTTCCGGATTAACAAGTATCTGAACATAATCTACATTCGGCAAACGCTTCAGGCACGCTGTATTAACTGAAATCTTGCACTTGTTGAAAGTAATTGAAGGCTCATACACATGAGCGAAGAATTCGCGGCGAACTACCTGATAACCATCATAACTAAAGACATCATCCTGTGTAGTGTCTTCGCCTACCCCGGTTATCTGTTCTTTTAACTCATGCAATATCGAATCGTTAATAGCGCTTAGCAAAACATGTTCATTCTCCATCTCCAACAGTCTCCTGTTCTATATTGCTGATTATCTGCTTAATTTTACTGCCGACAACTGCGGAATCTGTAACGTTCAGTACCTGAGAATCACAAAATGGTTGTCCTTCTTCGTTTACATTCCATATGCCCTGACTGTAAAAGGTTGCCAGTTCTCGTGCTTGCGCATGTCTGTAAAAGTTGCTACCAAAAGTGTTCGCCCATGATGAGGGATAAGCCATAATATCTTTCTTGGGACCGATGGTGAAAGGACGTACATCATTGGGAAGCAAATCATCCGTCATTGCTTCCACTCTGGCCGAATCCAGAGTGTCCTGGGGTATAAATATTTCAGTTTCCTTCATATTAAAAATTACGACTGCCTCGTTATCTTTTTGCTTGAAAATACCGCGCACGCGATATTTACAACCTGATTTCCAACCGAAAAGTTCATACAAGGTTTTGATATATGCTGCGCAACTCACCGTACGGGAATAATACTGCCCTTCATTGAGGTTAGCCCACCGGATAGCGGTCCTTGTCTCTTTCGTACAAGGGCGTACCACAAGCAGGTGCTCGTTTGGCTGAACAAGCATTTCTATAAAGAGTGCCTTATTGAATTTCCGGATGCACTCAGTACTGAACACGATACCATCAGAAGATAAGGTAATGCATATCTTTCGGGCGGTATCAAAGAATTGCGAACGTGCAATTTCATACCCGCGCAAATCAAAATCACCGGACTGAGCCTCAATCTGAAATCTTTCTGCTTCCAGTTTATCTCCATTATCATCGACACTGTCGGACGCTGCCCGGTAATCATCTGCCCCGAAACCCACCCACCGTGGATTTACTGAGACAAATCCCTTTAGGACGCCGTCACGAATGACTTGCAGTTCTGGCAGGATTCCTTTGTTTCCATACCTGGCATTGCTGATTAGGTGCTGTACCGCTATAAAATCGTCTCGTGAGATAATTGGCTCATGATGGTTTCGCTTTCGGTATTGATTTCGGTTCTGTCTATTTTTCTTGGATTTATGATCAAGGTAATTGGGCGTCCATGTTTTACGGGCAAGGACATCTCCACAATGCCGCTCGTTCTGCAGGACTTGAAGAATAGAACCTGGTGACCACGATGTATTATTCTTTTTTGTTCGGCGTCCAAGTTTGGTCAAGGTATCGGCAATCTGGGCACAGGTATACCCGTAGAGATACATGAAAAAGATCAGGCGTACTGTCTCGGCTTCATTTTCGTTGATAACAAGGTTACCATCCTCGTCCAAATCGTATCCAAGCAGCGGAGGTGTCAGGAAAATGCCTCTTCGGAAACGCATTTCGATAGATGAATTCATAATTTCGCTTTTGTTGTGCGATTCCTCTTGTGCCATAGTAGCCATAAAGGATAGGAGCATTTCGCTGTTGCTATTAAGGGTATAAATATTCTCCGTTTCAAAAAAAACGCCAACGGGCGGCTGCATAGCTGCCAACTGGCGTACATACCCAATGCAGTCCAGAATATTTCTCGCAAAACGGGCAACCGATTTTGTCACTATAAGGTCAATCTTTCCGCCCTGGCAATCTTTTATCATGCTAATAAAAGCATCGCGGTGTTGGAGTGACGTACCGGAGATACCTTCATCGGCATAGATATCAACCAGATTCCAGTTTGGATGACGGCTGACAAGATCTTTGTAGTGGTTTTTTTGAAGCTCATACGAAGATGTTTGTCGCGGATCGTCGGTAGAAACCCGCGCATACACTGCCACACGCTTTTTATTTATGCTGTCGTAAAAATCTTCCTGCGCTATAGCCGGAATGACGTCAAGTTCATCCAAGTCAACACCTTTATATCGTTCACGAATACGTGCTTTCTGGCTCTCAGTTTCTTTCAATGCAAATCACTCCATGGATATAGTTACCTCTCCATTATATAGAGCGTAAAGAGATAAGAAAATGAACTACAGGTATACATATATTGACCTGTAGTTCATTTTTAAGTGAAAATATTTCAGCTATTATCAGAAGCTGATTATATTTAACGCGGATTCTGCTTTTTTATACCGTAGCCGAAAGCTCTCGTCCGTTGTGTAGAATATTGAAATATTCTACACAATAGGAGGGTAAAGAATGTCAATTAATTTTAAAATCATAGGGATAAGGGTTAAAGAAACCCGTATACTTTATCGAATGTCCCAGGCGGAATTGGCAGAACGGGCCGATATGTCGGTGAGCTATATAAGCCATATCGAAACGACAAAAAAGAAAGCAAGTCTGGAAACGCTGGTACGGATAGCGAATGTCCTTGGCGTTACCGTGGATTATTTGCTGAACGGCAATCAAACAAACGATTCGGCAGAGTATCGGACAGCACTGACCCGGCTTATAGAGGATTGCACCAGCTATGAAAAACGGATCATTTATGAAGTCGCCTTGGCAACCAAAAAGAGTCTTATCGAAAATAAATGGCTCCGATACCAAGATAATCAACCGTAATACCAGCAGCCATTTTAATATAAAACTAATATTTTTGCAATGACATCAAGTTCGATAAATTGAATAAGTAAATATCACCCAACGGGATGTATTTTCAATAATCATAATGCAATATGTTAAAATAAGGAGGAATTTAGCTCCGTAACAAGAATTAGATTTATAACAGGCTAATGGTGGAGGGTTATATGGTTAAAGATAAGACTAATATCTATTTAGATAAAGACTATGCCGATCTTAAAAATATATTAGAGCAATATATTGAAAGTAAAAGAGATAAGGGTACTGAAACTGTTTACACAGCCAGTACATACCTTAAATGGTTACAAGAAAAAACTAGATTGATTTCAAACGAATCCAGTTTCAGTATACCTGAAGGTGTAACTTTAAAACGAACAAACGTAGTTTGGATTGATTTCGGTTTTAATATTGGTCAAGAATTTGGTGGAAAACATCCTGCAATCATTCTAAGAATAAGTGGCGAACAAGTATTCGTAATGCCTTTGTCTAGTCAAGCTCCTGACCCTTCAGATCAGAAAAAACCAATGTATGTAAAAGTTCCAATTGTTTATGATTTCCCACCTATGACCAGGTGGTTGAATGTCCTAAATATGAAATCTGTTAGTATGGTAAGAATAGATTTCAATAGCAACATTGGAAGAGTCTCGGGGAAAATCATGGATAAGATTAGTGAATCCTTGGCTTTATGTGGAATAAACTAATCAATAAGTATTGACAATTATGTATTATATGATAATCTAATTATAGATTAAGTGAGAGAGCAATACGCTCAATGAGTTATGTGGGAAGAGTCGCGGAAGCGGCTCTTTTGCGTTTTTGTATATTTTTCTTTGTCTATGCATATAATTTATTAAGTGTCAGGAATCTTAGTATTCCAATGCATTATGTGGAGAAAGCCTCGGAAGTGTCCGGGGCTTTCATGATATAGGGAATCAGTATAATGCATTGCACACCCATCTGAAATTGTTGAAAAATTGACTGGAGGTGTGCATTTGTATCATTTTATAGTAGATTAGCCATTTAGGAAATTATGGACCGTGGGAATTATCCCATGGCTTTTTGCTTTTCTGGAACGTATGAAGTTAGCACGCATCCATTTTGTAGTTCACTCAGGAAATACAACTGTATTATCACTGGAACTGACCATACTCTTTGATCAATTTCTTCGCATCAGTTGCAGATATATTTAGGTGAAATATAAGATACAATTAAAGGCAAATAAGTTCAGCAGTCTGGTAATATTGAATAAGTGAGGGGGGATGTGTATGAAAAAAAGTTTGGGTATTCTTCTAATCATAGGATTCATGATTTGCACAGGATGCCGGCCAGGCACAGCAGAAGTCATAAAAGACATTGGCGGAATTTCGATGGTGCCTGTCAAAGAGGCGAGCGGCTTATCGGGATTAAATTATGCAGATGAAGAAAATGATATAGTTTTAAGTCAGGATGATATTGCTTTAAAGATTCATTATACCTCGCCTAATGTATATAAAGACGGGCACATCATGTACATCATGGAAAGTCCGGCAATTAAGGATCAAGGGAAAACCTATGTACCGTTAAGCTTTTTTACGGATTATTTGAAAATAGCGGTAAGATCAGATGAAAATAATCAATTATCTATAACGGATAATGATGATTTTTCATTATACAATGTGGTTCAATTCTTACCTCAAGAGGTGTGCGGGGCGCTTAACGATAAAAACTACCCCCACCGGGATGAAATACTCAAAGCAGTTGAACTGACCCGGTCTATGCATATCGACATTCCCAAAATAAATATGAAAAAAGTTATCCAAACCAACCCTTTGGATGCTTATGCATATGATTTTAAAGGAGAGTTAAGGCGGCATGGATATACGGATGAAGAAATTTCCGGGTTTTCATATCATGATTTTGAAATAATAGAAAGGAGCTGGAAGCTGCCTGAAAAAATGGTCAGATCCCTAAAAAAGGGCTATCCGGAACTTGCCGATAGAGACCTTAGCCGCTGGACTTATGGTGATTATGAAAAATACTACACGGAGCAGGACCAAGAAAATTTTGCGCGTAGTTTTACAGAGGATCAGATAACCCAATTAAATCAAAGAGGAATATTATTGGAAGATACATTTTATCTCTTTAAGGAATTCCATCAGATAGATACGATTCTGGCCCAACCCGATGAGGTTCTAAAGAAGACCATAGAAGGATATTATCAAATTTCAATTGATGCCTTGCAGTAAAATCCCGGCGTCTTGTTTTTAACTATTGACATATGCCGAAACAGTGCCTAACATAAAATATAGAGTGTGAAAGGTCACACGAAGGGGTACACCACCTTGGGTGTAAATCTTCGTGTGGCCTTTTTATTTTTCAGGAAAGAGGGATTTGCCTATGGTTAAGGTAAACGGACAGGTAATTGAGGATGCGGATGGTATGGTACTCATTGATCTTTTAAAGTGCAAAGGCTACGACCTAACCCGTATTGCTGTCGAATGCAACGGCAACATTATTCCCAAAGCCCAATATTCCCATAAAATCCTTGAAAACGGCGATTCTTTCGAAATCGTCGGTTTTGTCGGCGGAGGCTGATATGAAGATAAAAATAAACGGTAAAGAAACGGAAACAGATGGTGCAAGTCTTTATCGGATAAAAAGTGCATTCTGCCCGACAGTTCAGAATCCGGTGGTTATCCTTAACGGGTTTCAGACGGCCGAGGATTTACCGGTTCAGGAGGGCGATGAGGTTGTCCTGATTGAAAAGGGTAAAATGCCCGGCAAAGATGTGCTGGAAGCGATGATAAGTGCGCGGCACACGCCGCATGTCTATGAAAAGGTCAAGCAGGCGCATGTCGCCGTGGCCGGCCTGGGCGGGCTCGGTTCCAACATAGCCGTTGCCCTGGCCAGAACAGGTGTGGGCCATTTGCATCTGGTGGATTTTGACGTGGTTGAACCAAGCAATTTGAACCGGCAGCAATACGGTATCCGCCATCTTGGCATGTTAAAAACCGAGGCGCTGCGGTCGGAGCTGGCAGAAATAAACCCTTACATCAATATAACCGTTGACACGGTTTTGATAACAGCCGACAATGCCGCGGAACTATTTGCAGGCGACGAGATTGTCTGCGAGGCGTTTGACAAGCCGGAAGCAAAGGCGATGCTGGTTAATACTCTTTTGGAAAAATGTCCCCGGAAAAAGATCGTTTCCGGTTCCGGCATGGCCGGGTACGAAAGCAGCAACTCCATCGTGACCAAAAGGCACATGAAAAACCTCTATATGTGCGGAGACGGTGAAACAAAAGCCATGGTGGGCAGGGGACTTATGGCACCGCGCGTTCTCACCTGCGCGGGACATCAGGCCAATATGATTTTAAGGCTCATTTTGGGAATTGAAGAAGTATAACTTAAGGGGAGAGAAGGATGATTTTATGAAAGAAGATAAACTTGTAATCGGCGGACACGAATTTAGCTCCCGTTTTATTCTCGGCTCCGGAAAGTTCGATCTCGAATTGATCCATGCGGCGGTGGATTGTGCCGGTGCCCAGATTATTACGCTGGCCGTAAGACGCGCCAACAGCGGAAAAATGGCTAATATTCTCGATTATATTCCTAAGGGCGTAACTCTGCTGCCCAATACCTCCGGCGCGAGGAATGCCGAGGAAGCGGTGCGGATTGCCCGTCTGGCCAGAGAAGTGGGTTGCGGCGACTTTATTAAAATTGAAGTGATTCATGAATCAAAATATCTTTTACCGGATAATTATGAAACCGTCAAAGCGACGGAGATCCTTGCTCAAGAGGGCTTTGTCGTTATGCCCTATATGTATCCCGACCTTAATGTGGCCCGTGATCTGGT
>ENA-UOOK01002884-UOOK01002884.1-fermentation-metagenome-genome-assembly--contig:-NODE-2884-length-20336-cov-4.339184_pt1 | contig 20336 bp, 17 predicted proteins | sample MGYA00245777_ERZ724023 | MGnify/ENA primary metagenome ERZ724023 (study PRJEB28704, sample SAMN03018312) | fermentation metagenome | biome: anthropogenic terrestrial biome; feature: soil; material...
AGTTATTGACTCACTTGTTGACATGGGGATTTGTAGAAATAGTGAATATTAGAACCGAAACACATAATCAAGTATTTACTTTGGTAACCTTCATCACCTACATCAAAAAAAATAAGTCAAAAACAAAATTTGCTAATAGAAATGACAAAATATGAAAACCTATGTATAAAGCTAACTATTGATACCAAACGTGATCCAATTTATAATCATATTTGATAACATGCTTGGTGACGCGTTAACCTAATCATGAAATTTTGTTAGATAAAAAATCTTAGGAGGGGTAGTCTGATGAAAAAGCTAATTAAAACAACATCAGTATTATTAGTTATTTTTTTGTTAGCAAGTTTATTTTATGGGTGTTCAAAAAATGATAATGTAACATCAAAGAGTAATTCTGATGAGAGTACAACAAAGCAAGAAGCATCTTCTACACAGCAAAGCAATACAAATACTAATGATAGTGATAAAAAACTTTTTGGTGGCTTAAAACTTCCAATAGTGGATAAACCAATAACTCTGACTTATTTTGTACCAAACAGTTATCCTACTGTTCTAAAAACTTATAATGATATAAAAATGTATCAAATACAAGAAAAAGATACTGGAATTCATATTGAATTTATTCACCCACCCGCAGGTCAGGAAACAGACCAATTAAATCTCTTAATTGCTTCAAATGATTTACCTGATATAATAGAAACAAATCCCTTAACTTATCCAGGTGGACCCGAAAAACTTTTGCAAGATAATGTAGCTGTAGAAATACAAGATTTGATTGACAAATATGCTCCCAATTTTAAAAATTTATTTGTGCGATACCCAGAAGTTAAAAAACAGATTTCTACTGATGCGGGGAAAATGTACTGTTTCCCATGGCTAAATTTTTACGATGTACAGTTAGTTTATATGGGGCATATAATAAGAGAAGATTGGCTTAACAACCTTTCATTAGAAATGCCGCAAACTATTGATGATTGGTATAATATCCTCACTGCTTTTAAAGAAAGAGATCCTAATGGGAATGGAGAAAAAGATGAAATTCCATATATAGCTATAAAGTATGAAAGACTAGATCCTTTCTGCTATGCATGGGGACTTACATCAGATTTCTATGTTGAAAATGGTAATATAAAATATGGAGCTATCGAACCTCGCTTTAAAGACTATCTAAGCACCATGAGGAAATGGTATTCTGAAGGTTTAATCGACCCTGATTATGCAAGTACAGATAGTAAACAATTTGATTCAAAAGCTACAAGTAATATAGGTGGAGCCTTTTATGGATATTCCGGTGGACAGATAAGAACGTATATGACATTAATGGAGCAAAATGATCCTAACTATAAATTAGCAGGTACCCGTTATCCTGTTTTAGAACGTGGTCAAAAGCCACCTATAGGTCATAGAATTAATATGTTTTATGGCGGTGGTAGTGCACTTATTACAGGTAGCAATAAGTACGTTAAAGAAACAGTACATTGGTTGGATTATAATTATAGTCCTAAAGGCCATATGCTCTGTAACTATGGAATTGAGGGTGAAAGCTATGTTATGGATAATGGATATCCTAGATATACAGATAATATAGCCAAAACACCTAATGGATTTATTGATGAATTAACAAAATATACTCGTTTTGTTGGTAATGGTCCATGGGAGAATGGAAAAGAAGCTCAAATACAATATATGGCTCATCCTGCTTCCATACAGGCAATTGAAAACTGGAGTCAGACGGAAAAAGGTCATATTCTCCCTCCAATAACACCTACACAGGAAGATAGCTTGCGTTTAAACTCAATTATGAATGAAATCAACACCTACAAATCAGAGATGTTGAACAAATTCATAATGGGACAAGAGCCTTTGGATAAATATGATGATTTTGTTTCAACATTAAGAAAAATGAACATAGAAAAGGCAATCAAAATTCAGCAATCTGCATTAGATAGGTATAACAAAAGATAAATTGAATAATTACAACTGCGGTATGGCTTTAATAACCATACTGCAGTTCTATGTTCAAAGTAATTGAGGAGGAATATATTTTTTATGATAGCATTTCTAAAGAAGCAATGGTCTAAAAATAAATATGTATATATAATGCTTATTCCAGTTCTGTTATATTATGTATTATTTTGTTATGTTCCAATGTATGGAGTTACAATTGCATTTAAAAATTTTATCCCTTTAAAAGGTATATTAAAAAGTCCATGGATAGGATTTCAACATTTTAAATCATTTTTTGAAAGCTATTATTTCTGGAGGTTGATAAGAAATACGCTAGCTATAAACATATATTCACTAGTAATAGGGTTCCCGGCCCCGATTATACTTGCATTATTATTAAATGAAGTCAGAAACACACATTATAAACGCATAGTACAAACAGTTAGTTATCTTCCTCATTTTGTATCAATAGTTATAATATCGGGTATGATACTTCAATTTACCTCAAGAAATGGTTTAGTAAATCAATCATTGTCTTTATTCGGGCTTGAAAAGATACCTTTTATGTTAAGACCAGAGTGGTTTCGGACTGTATTTGTTTTTTCTGGCGTATGGCAAAATGCTGGTTGGAATTCTATTATTTATTTAGCTGCATTATCTAATATTTCGGAAGAAATATATGAAGCTTCAAAAATTGACGGAGCTAATAGATGGAGACAAGTTATTTATATAACCATACCTGGGATATCTTCTACAATAATAATTCTTCTGATACTAAACATAGGTAGCTTAATGTCTGTAGGATTTGAAAAAGTTATATTATTATATAACCCATCAATTTATGAAACTGCCGATGTTATTTCCAGTTTTGTATATAGAAAAGGTATATTGGAAGCTAATTTCAGCTATTCAGCTGCTGTAGGACTTTTTAATTCTATTATAAATTTCGTATTATTAATGTCTTCTAACTATATGAGTAGAAAGGTAAGTGAAACAAGCTTGTGGTAATTGTGTGAAATTATGATTTTGTTGAAATACTCACTAATATTGATATAATTATAGCTGAAAGGAGTAGTAAGATGAAAGTAAAAAGAACAACTGGAGAGATTATATTTGATATTGTAAATAATATCTTCTTGCTATTTGTAATAGTTATTACTGTATACCCTTTTTTATATATTCTTTTTGCATCTTTAAGTGATCCTTTGAAAATTCTTCAAGATGAAAAGATACTGTTTTTACCTAATGGATTTAACATTGCTGCATATAAAGCCGTTTTTAAAAACCCAAATGTCATTTTAGGGTTTAGAAACACACTAATTTATGTTGTTTTAGGTACTACATTAAATATGATATTAACTATGTTTGGAGCCTATGCTCTATCTAAAAAAGATTTATATGGATTGAAGATATTTATGGTTTTAATAGCTTTTACTATGTTTTTCAGTGGAGGCCTCATTCCCACATATCTTCTTGTTAAAAAAATACATTTTATTGATACAATATGGGCTATTATAATTCCTAATGCTATAAGTACATGGAATTTAATAATTATGAGGACATCTTTTCAAAGTGTCCCAGAAAGCATTCCCGAATCTGCAAAAATTGATGGAGCAAATGATCTTATAATTCTATTCAAACTTGTAATTCCAATATCAATACCTGTAATAGCTGTTATTGTTCTATATTATGCAGTAGCTCATTGGAATAGTTGGTTTAATGCTTCAATATATTTAAGGGACAGGAATTTATACCCAATTCAACTAATATTGCGAGAAATCCTTATTTTAAATAATACTGATAATATGATGATGGGAACAAGTGCTCTTGATACTCAACCTATAGGTGAAACTATAAAATATTCAACAACGATAATAGCAACTATACCAATACTTACCATATATCCATTTTTACAAAGGTATTTTGTAAAAGGAGTAATGATTGGCTCTCTAAAAGAATGAAATAAACTGTTTTAATAAAGTTTTAACATAATTGATGAAGGAGTTATCTGTTGTGATGATGAAAAGTGTATATAACTGGTTCAAATGCCATAGGATATTAACAAAATATATTATAACTTATATAATAATCCTTCTAATATCTATTAGTATCGCAGGTATTGCATATTTTAAGGTGATAAAACTCTTTGAAAATGAAATAAAAACATCAAGTATAGTTATGCTAAAGCAATTAAGGGAAACCATAGACTCTTGGCTGAAAGAAATAAACCAATTTTCAATGCATATTACTCTTAATCAAGATGTGGGCAATTTTTCTAATAAAAGTCTCCCATTAAGTGAAAAAGATGCGTATGAGTCCTTTTTACTTAATGGGTCATTATCAAGATATGTAAGTGGTAAATCATTCATTGATGACTTTTATATATACTATGATACATGTGATAGTGTAATAACATATGCTGCAAGATATCCGTCTGAATTTTTTTATAAAAATGTTTATAATTATACCGATATATCTTATGGTGAATGGAAAAAATCTCTGGTTTCAAAATATTACTACAGAACATATATTCCGTCTAGAACAGTAATAAGTAATAATATAATGGAAAAAAACATGATAACTTTTATGCAAACGGTACCTTTTGGGGATAAGGTTAATCATTCGGCAACTTTAGTTATACTCATTGATGGAATGAAGTTAACAAATATGCTTAAAAACATTTCAGATCAGAGTACAGTTTTTATATTGAATTCCAATATGGAAGTTATTATATCTGATAAAAAAATTGAAGAATCGCTAATACCTAATTATAACGAATTAAAAGAAAATGAAGGTAATATTGAGATAAAATTAAAAGATACTAATTTTGTTGTGTATTATGCAAAATCGCAGCAAAGTGACTGGAAATATATAATACTAACTCCTAAAATCACATTTATGAGAAAAGCAAATGAAATTAAGAAGTTTTTTATAACTATATGTATGATAAACTTATTTATAGGAATAGCTTTCGCACTTTTCTGGGCATTCAGAAATTACAAACCAATTGGTATTTTAACCAACATGGTATCAGCTTGGGCTTCAGATGAAAAGAATGAAAGTACTAACGAATATGCGTTAATTAACGAAGCAATAGATAAATTAATAAAAAAGAATATACAACTGGAACATACGGAAAAGCAAATTACAGAAGAAAACATCAAATTCAAAGAAAATATCAGGAAAAACGCTCCTTTAATCAAAAATATGCTTCTTACTAATTTACTCAAAGGTAATCCAGAGGATTTAAGTGTTAAAATCAGGTCATTAGAGTATTCAGGAATTAATCTGTCTGGTGAGTATTATGCTGTAATATTAATACAATTATATAGTGATTCTATTGAGAATTATATTTTAAAGGAAGAAAACTCTGAGGAAATTTCTATTTTAAATTTTATACAGAAAACTGAATCTCAGGTTACTCAATATATTGCATTTGAACTAGAATATAATATTATAGCTGTTATTGCACAAGTTTCAGGCAAGAATATTATTGATAAATTTAGAAGTGAGCTTCTTAATATGAGTAATAAAGTTGTTAAATTTATATCAAAAAATAATAAACCAAATATTACAGTAACTATTGGAAGAGTTTATAAAGAAATTGAAAAAATTCATTTATCGTATATAGATGCATTGCAAGCTTTTGATTATAAAATAATAAATGGTGATTTTTCAGTTATAGATTGCAATGAGATTATTGAAAAAGGGAAAGAATATTATTATCCTATGGAATTTGAACTACAGCTTATTAATAATGTAAAAGCTGGTAATATGCAAGACATAGATAGTTTATTAACTAAACTATTTGATGAAAACTTAAAGTCGCATAAATTGCCCATTAATCTGGCAAGATGCTTATTTTTTGATATTATGGCTACTGTTCTTAAAGTATTAGATGAAATTGAGATAAAGTCTAATAATGTATTTAATTATGACATTATAGATGAATTACTTAATTGCAGGACAATACATGAAATGCGTAATGTAATTACAAATATATTTTATAAAATGTGTAATTATATAAACGAAAACAAAGATAACAAAAGTGAAATTTTAACTATAAATACTAAAGAATATATTAAGAATCATTTTATGGATGAAACAATTTGTCAGACTTCCATAGCAACTGCAATGAAAGTTTCAACATGCTACCTTTCACGAATATTTAAAGATTACACTGGACAGAACATGGTAGATTATATAAATAAGCTAAGGGTAGAAAAAGCAAAGTCGCTTTTAGAAAATGAGAGGTTGACTTTGTGTGATATTGCAAAAATGATAGGATGTAGTGATATATCATTGATACGAATTTTTAAAAAACATGAAGGTATAACACCAGGTAAATATCGGGAATATATAGCATCAAGAATTACAGATATAAAAAATTAATTATGTTTTTTGGAGAGTAATGGCAAGTACTGGTGTTTGGCAACTTAATATGTTTAATAACATGAACTTGCATTTTTATTCAGAGTTATAAGAGCTTCATCATGAGTCATTGAAAAGTTAAAAATAAAGCTAATCTTGAAAGGAATAATAGTTATGCATTATATTAAGCCATTTTTTGAAATGAGAGCAGTATATGAATGTGGGTGGAATATTTTTAATAGGAAAGGATTTTCTATTGAACCACAGGATATTTCCGTAAATTATAGTTATATTGATCACTTAAGTGAATGTGGAATAAATTGGACAAATTCTGAAAACTTTGAGGAGGCATGGAAATGTGCATCTCAATATGCTCATTCACTTGGTATAAAACTTGCAAAAGGAGTGTATGGATTTTCTGGTGGAGGGCCTGAGCACACAATGGCAGAGCCGAATGCACCTGAACACCTGTTGAGAGAAAGCAATATTGGACCTAAGACAGCACTTTGTCCTTTTGAAGAGGAGGCATGCAAATGGATGAAAAATAATCTGCATAAAAGATTACAACCAGATATTGATGGGATTTTTATTGAACCTGCAAGGGAAATCAACAGAAACTGCATATGTGACAAATGCTGTAATTTGCTTCCATACAAATGGGACGTATTCGTACTAAATTATTTAAACGATGAAATATTAAAAATAAACCCTGCGGTTGAAATTGTACCTTATCTTTTTATGAGTAAATATGATGACAAAAAACAATGGGCTCAAGAACTGCAAAACTTAAGAAAAAATATCCGCCACATTTTCGCATGGGGTATGGATGATGATACTAGTCTTGAGGATTGGTTAGATTCGGAGCCAAGATTCGAGCATTTTTCCAAACTAGGAAGAATGCAGCTTTTCCCTGAAGGTTTAAAACCTCAGACTTCTGTAGAAAAAAGGGTTTCGTCAGTTTTTAAATGGTGCAGGATGGCAGCTGATAGAGGTAAAAAAGGATATATGTTTGATTATAGAATATTTGGCGGAAGAGAGTGGCAAGGGCACGGATATAATATGCCATGTACAAGAGTTAGCAACAAGCTTCCTGCTTCGCTTGCAATAGCTGGGGAAGCAATGAAAAATCCATATTTGGATGAAAAAGAACAGCAGGAGTTTATAAATGACTTGAGAGCTAGAACAGATTGGGATTTAGATGATCCTGAACAGTACTACAGAGGAACTAATTGATTAAGGAATAATCATTAATTTTTAATGTTAAATAGTAAAATACTTTTGCTTGGCGTAATAAACTTTAGAAATACCTCTATACATACTGCGGAGGAGTATTACACTTCATATATATTTATAGGTGAAATCTTTGATACAAAAGTTATAGATTCAGATGGAAACACACACCATGTTAAAGTTAAAGGTTATTGTGTAAACACACCAAGAAACTTTACTGTACTTGATGACAAGCTAATAAGCCAAAGTATAATGGTAAGAGGATCAATTGGTAATTCTACTGTAGCATTAATTAATTCTAAAGATTCACTTGATTTAATGAAAGAAGAGATAGGTAAAAATCCATTAATTCTCCTTAGACCTTAAATTCCGCGAATTAGCACAATTGGAGCATATGCAAAAATGGCAATCAACTAAACACTAATTAACCATAAACATGGTTAATTAGTGTTTTTACATACAGATACAGGATTTTACATGTTTACTTTATCATTTAACATGCTCTACAATTATAACTAAGCGATTAATTATGGATACATAAACTATATTAGCTAAATCTGTAGTTTAGGAATCTTAAATTAATATATATTTAAATATTGAAAGGGGTATTAACATGGCTAATTATGTTAATATAAGTTCATTAGGCAGCCGAGTACCTAATGCTTTCGGGGAAACTAATTATCAGAAACTAGTTGATAAAATGAAACTGCTATGGCAGAAAGAAATTGAAAAGGTATTGCCAGATAAGCCAGACTTAATTGTGTTACCTGAGTGTTGTGATGAATTTTCAGGACTCTCTTCTAAAGAAGGTATTGAGTATTACAGAATTAGAAAAGACCAAATAAAGGATTATTTCAGAAAAGTAGCACAAGAAAACAATTGCTATATTGCATACTCAGCTATGAGAGAGATGTCTGATGGCTCATTAAGAAACTCTACTCAAATAATTGACAGGGAAGGCAATAAAGCAGGAATTTATAATAAAAATCATCCTACTATAAGAGATAATGAAACTAACGGCACTCTCTATGGAAAAGATGCCAATATTATAAGATGTGATTTTGGTTCAGTTGCTTGTGCAATTTGTTTTGACCTTAATTTCGATGAATTAAGATTTAAATACATAGAACAAAAACCTGACCTTATAATATTTTCATCATATTATCATGGAGGTTTAATGCAAAATTACTGGGCGTACTCTTGCCGTTCGTATTTCATTGGATGCATAATGGGTGAAGAAAATACAATTATTTCACCTGTTGGGGAAGTGGTTGCGAGAAGCACAAATTATTTTAGCCATATAACTCATAAAATTAATCTGGATTATATAGTTTGCCATCTTGACTACAACTGGCAAAAACTTGATGAAATAAAGAAAAAATATGGAGCCAAGGTGAACATATTTGATCCTGGCTATTTAGGCGCTGTTCTTGTTTCAAGTGAATCTGAAGAGTTAACAGCTATGGATTTGGTAAAAGAATTCGAACTGGAATTACTTGATGAATACTTCGAAAGATGCCGAAATCACAGAAGTATATCTGGGAAGATTGAACCTTAACTATAAAGGAAAAAATTATCTTGCATAAAAATGTATAAATTGACTGCGCTAGATGAATGGAAACTAATATTAGAATATGTTGAAATAACAAACGGAGGAATTATTTTTAGTGAAAAAAGAAACAAAAAAAGTGTTGAATAAGGTATCCAATAAGATTTTCAAAAAAACTTATTGGAAGGACATGGGATGGATAATCATTGGAACTCTTATTGTTGCTTTTTGTATTAATGTGTTTTTAGTTCCATATAAAACTATAGAAGGTGGAGTTACCGGGATAGCAATTGTATTACATTATATTTGCGGAGAAAAATTACCAGTTGGATTAACAGCTTTTACTATGACAATACCTTTATTTATTGCAGGTTTTTATATGCTTGGGAAAAGTACAGGTATCAACACTATCATTGCAACTATATTACTTTCATTATTCATAGACACTTCATTCCCTATTTCAAAAACCATTGTAAGTAGGTATTTATTTTCACCTGATGAAATACTGAATTATCCTGTGATTATGTCTTTTTACTGTGTAATTAGTGGAATAATATTAGGAACAGGTTATGGAATTATATATAAAACAGGTGCTTCTACGGGAGGGTCAGACCTGGCGGCCATGATAATCAATAAATATTTGCCAAAAGTTTCTCTTGGAACAATAATTATGTTGCTGGACGGAATGGTTATAATACTTTCAGGGATTGTGTTTAAAAGTGCTGAAGTTACACTTTATGCTGTGTTTAGAGCATTTGTCTCAGCTAAGGTTGTTGATATTATTCTCAAGCGTAGCAAGAACAAAATAGCAAACAGTGTAAATGATAGTTATTAAAGCTATATGGTCTAGCTGTATAATAAATCTAATATGCTTTATTTACATAATATTCAGCTTATTACATACAACACAGAGTTTTTACATGTTTACTTATACTAGAAATTGTGGTACTTTAAAATATGTTTAAATATATTTTTGTATGATAATTTATACTATATAATATATAAGATATGCGAAATAATATGCCACAAAAAACAAGGATGATGATTGATGATTGTTAAAGCAAATAAGTTTACTAAATTATTTTATAGATATCTAATTTCATATATACTTTTGTTTCTGATTCCGCTGACGTTATTTGGCACTATAATTTATGCAAGTTCTTTTAACATATTTAAAAAGGAAATGGAAGACTACAATAAAAGCAAGTTGTACCAAACAATGGAATTGTTGGATGGCCAACTAAAAAATCTTGAAAGAATAGCGGTAAATATATCTTTCAATAAAAACCTTTATCCTTATGTAGCTGAAAATGATGATTATTGGGAAGATAGCGACTTTGTAGAACTCAAAACGTATCTTGCAAATAATACAATAAATAATGAAATAATTGATGAGATTATTCTATATTTAAATAATAGGGATTTTATCTTTACATCCAGAGGAAAAACATCTATAGAAACACTTTTCGAGAACATAGTACGAGTAAATGCCAAAGATGCAAACTTATTGATGAATAAAATACAGTGTTTAGAAATTCCTGAAATGATAAAAATTCCAAAGAGAGATAAGGATACATCTTCATTGGTGCAGGAAACTTATGATGTTTTCCAAGGTAATGAAAAAAGCTATATATTTTATGCATATCCTGCATATATGTATCCAATACCTCAGGTTAGAGGTGGTACATATGGAAGCGTAGTGTTTAGGATAAACTGTTCAAAATTAAATAATATAATGAAGGCTACATTAGGTGATATGGTTGGGGAAGTGCATATTTTTACAGATGAATTTGAAGAATTATCAAGCATTGAAACTAACAAGCTGCTGTCTTTAAATGAGATAAAGGATGTATTAAACAGTAGTGATAATCGGAAAATAAGTATTTTTGAAGGTATATATGGACAACAAACTTGCAGGACAATGTATACAGGCAATAAAATATCATTAATAGATATCCAATCCAAATTGACAGGTTACCATTATGTAGCAGTTTTGAAAATAATAGATTACTTTAACAAAGTTGCAAATATGCAGACAAAAATATTTACTATTTTAATAGCAGTTGTTTTAGCTGGCGTAATTATGTCAACAGTATTAGCTTTTAAAAATTATAGACCCGTGTGGTCATTAATAAAATTGATGAATAGTATAAGAAGTAATAAGAAAAATAATAATGATAATAAAATTCTGTATTATTTTAAAAATGAATTTGATGAAATAGAAACATCAATACATGACGTGCTAGAAGAGAACAGGTTGCTTATTGATAAAGTAAGCTTACAACAGCCTTATGTAGAGGATCAAATTATTTCAATGCTTTTAAAAGGAAATATACGCAACAAAAGCAAATTAATGGATATATTGTCTCTATGTGATATTGAAATGACAAACCAGTATTTTACTGTATTAGTATTATCAATATGCAATAACGATGAAGGTGCAAATGATGTATCATTTAGTGAACTGTCCTATTGCATAAATATATTTTTAAAACAAAACTTTAACGGAAGCTTCTATTCTTTAGAGATGGCAAAGGGAAACATAGTATTAACACTGAATTCGGGATATAATGATTTATCAAGAAACAATATACAAGAATTATCAACTGGATTACAGGTCCTTTTATACAGAAACTCAAAAATAAAAATAAATGTTGGAGTTGGTAGAATATATGGCGATATACTTGAGATAAGTACTTCTTTTAATGAAGCCATTTCTTCCCTTGACTACAATATGATTAAAGGACCGGAAAGTTTCATATTTTTTGAAGATGTTATTAACAAAAATTATAAAACTTATTGGTATCCTGTGGAAGAACAAACACGTCTTATTCAATCCCTCAAACAAGGAAATATTGATATGTTTACTGATGAATTGGCTAAAATCTGTAACATAATAAAAAGTAAAAATATTTCTGCAGGAATGATTAAGTCAATCTGCTTTGGGATTGTTAATCTTATTATAAATATAGTTAATGAACTTGAAACTGATGAATTTACTAATGAACTTGAAGAAATTCTAGAATTCAGAAGCCTTGATGATTTACAGAATAAATTGGAGAAGATGGCAACAAGTATATGTAGTTACATCAATGAAAAAAAAGAATGTGGAAACGAAATTCTAAAGACGGCTATGCTGGAGTTTATTCATGAAAACTACGCAGAAAATGGGTTATGTCTGGAGATGTTGGCTGATGAGTTTAATCTAACAACGAAATATTTAAGTAAAGTATTTAAAGATCAGGTTGGTTGTAGGTTTGCTGATTATGTTAGGCAACTCAGGATAAAACATGCAAAAAAATTACTTACAGATACAGACATGCCTATAAAGGAAATTGTCAATGCTATAGGCTATGGAGATGCAGCTAACTTTATACGCACATTCCGTATATTTGAAGGAGTAACTCCAGGGGACTTCAGAAAAATTAGAAGCTGATGTGGGCGAATGTGGAAGAAGTTAGCGATATTACATATTAAAAAGGAGTATTACATATTTACAAAACTGGCACTAAAATTCTATAATCACATTATGACATATAATATTGATTTCATTATTTTCAAATGTATGAAATAGATAAATCGGAGGGAACATAATGAGAGCAACAAGCCAAGATACACTATCTAAAAATGGTAACATACTTAGTAGTATAAACAATAAAAGCTTCAACAAAATTCTTAAAGAGAACTACGAGTTATATTTATTTTTACTACCTGCATTTATATATTTTATTGTATTTAGATACTGGCCTATGTATGGATTACAGATAGCGTTTAGAAAATTCAATGGTGCATTGGGCATATGGGGAAGTCCATGGGTTGGGTTAAAAAACTTCAGTAATTTTTTTAATTCTCACTGTTTCTGGTCACTTATAAAAAATACAATAGGTATAACATTATATTCTATTTTGGTAGGATTCCCTATACCAATAATTTTTGCTTTAATGCTTAACGAAGTGCATAAAGAAAGATTCAAACGATTTGTTCAGATAGTGAGTTATGCACCACATTTCATATCAACTGTCGTTCTTGTAGGAATAGTCATTGCATTTTTATCTCCAACAACAGGCGTTATTAACCATATAATTGTTGCACTTGGAGGGGAAACAAAACCTTTTATGATAATGGCAAGTTGGTTTAAAAAAATATATGTTTGGTCAGGTGTATGGCAGAATATGGGCTGGTCAGCTATAATATACATTGCTGCGTTGTCAGGAATAGATCCACAGCAACATGAGGCAGCGGTAATTGATGGAGCAAACAGATTCGAAAGAATCTGGCATATAAATATACCGGGAATATTACCTACAATAATAATTTTACTTATTTTAAATATGGGCTCTATTATGGATGTAGGTTTTGAAAAAATATACTTAATGCAAAATCCATTAAATTTTGAGGCATCTGACGTAATATCTACTTATGTTTACAGAACAGGTTTAATTGATGCTGATTTTAGTTTTTCTACAGCAGTTGGTCTTTTTAATTCAATTATTAATTTTATTATATTAATAATTGTAAATATGATTTCAGGAAAAGCAAGCGAAATAAGCTTGTGGTAAAGGAGATATTATATGTATTCAATAAAAGAAACTGGAATAGATAGAGCATTTAATATTATTAATTATACTTTGCTAGTAATAGTCCTTATAATAGTAATTTACCCATTGTGGTTTGTTTTAATTGCATCAATAAGCGATCCTGATCTGGTGAATAGTGGAAAAGTATATTTAATGCCAAAGAGAATTTCTTTTGAGGGCTATAAAAGGATATTTCTGGATGATGAAATATTAATGTCATATAAAAATAGCATTATATATACCGTTGCAGGAACATTATTAAACTTAATATCAACCCTCATGTGCGCTTATGCATTATCAAAGAAAAAATTGTACGGTAGAAATGTAATAACTTTTTTATTTACTTTTACAATGTTTTTTAGCGGGGGTCTTATACCTACATACCTAGTTATAAAACAATTAGGCTTATTGAATAAAATGTGGGCTTTAATTTTACCCGGAGCTATAAGTATGTATAATGTAATAATTGCTAGAACCTTCTTCCAATCAACAATACCGGAAGAAATTGAAGAATCTGCAATGATAGATGGATCTTCGGTTACACTTACTTTTATAAAAATTATACTTCCTTTATCAAAGGCCTTAATATCGGTATTAACCCTTTTTTATGCCGTAGGACATTGGAATTCATATTTTGATGCTTTAATATACCTGACAAATAGAAAGCTATATCCATTACAAATAATCTTAAGAGAAATATTAATAGAAAATCAAATGAAAGCTGATATGGTCGCTGAAGGATTAATGGAGGAAAGCGTGATAAATAAAGTAAAAAATGCAAGTCTAATTAAATATGGTGTTATTATTGTTTCGTCATTACCTGTATTCATGATATATCCCTTCATACAAAAATATTTTGTTGGCGGTATAATGATAGGTTCTCTGAAAGGTTGAATTTATTAAATTAGATATTATTGTGGCAGTAAACCTGGAATTTCATAATTCAAAAATAGGAGGTGAGAACTCTGTTTTTTAATGAAATTATTATGGTTTGCATACCACAAAAATTATAGAAAAATGGAGGTATAAAAAATGAAAAGGTCTCTTTGTATATTGCTAAGCTTTATATTAGTGTTAGGTATAGTTACGGGGTGTAGCGGCGGTAAGGATAAGAATGGTATAGACAAAGATAATGCTTCTACATCACTTAATAAAGAAAGTATTGGACAGAATGAGATATTTAACAAAATAGGTTATCCTATAATGAATAAACCTGTTGAAGTAACTATGATGCATTCAAAAGGTTCACATCAAGGGCCTTGGGAAGAAATGCACTATTTTAAAGCAATAGAAAAAGCAAGTAATATAAAAATAAAGTTTTTATCAATTGAAAGTTCAGGCTATGAAGAAAAAAAGAATCTTGCTTTTGCAAGCGGAGATATTCCTGATGTAGTATGGGGACTAAAATCTAAGGAGGAAGTTAAATACGGTGTTGAAGGTAAAACTCTCATTCCTTTGCAGAATTATATAAATAATTATGCGCCTAACTATGCAAAAATGATAAAAGAGTCTCCGGAAGTTAAGGCTGTTGCTACCTCAATGGATGGGAATATGTACTCTTTCCCAACACTTGCGAATACTTTGACAATGGCAAGTAATTATTTATATATAAGGACGGACTGGCTTGATAAAGTAGGAAAAAAGATCCCTGCAACAGTAGATGAATATATTGATGCATGTGCGGCCATTAAAGCATGGGACGACTCCAAAATACCGGTTTCATGTGCTAAAGAAAGTTTTCCTAATCTTGTACAAACATTTCTACCTGCATTTGGTTATTTAGTGGATTATAGATATGGGTTGGATGACACAGATAAAGTTGTTTATACACCAATTACTGAACAATATAAATTGACACTTATGTTTTTAAACAAACTATATACGAACAAATATCTGGATAATGAGTGCTTTACACAGGAAGATGCAAATGTAGGCGCTAAGATGAAAGAAAATATAAGTATGATGTCAGATTGGGGCTCTGTCATGAAGCCTGAAAATTTCGAAAATGGGGTAATACAGATGGCAATGCTTGCTCCATTAACTTCCCAGTATTATGATAAAAAGCATGTTAGAGGATTTGATACGATTTTTAGTTCACAAATAGCACTTACAACAAACCTAAGATATCCAGAAGCTATGGTAAGATGGATTGATATAAATTATTCTGATGAAGATGTAGCTCCTGACATTGTAAAGGGATTAAATAGTATCTCAATATGGCTGGGAATTGAAGGACAAGATTGGCAATATACGGACAAATAGAAAACTACTTATGCAAGGATTGTACCTTCCGATATTAAAATGTCCGAGATAGAGTATGCAGAGAAATATGTGAGTCCTGCATGGGGACCGTGTAAATTGATAATGCTTGCAATGCCAGAAAAAGAAAAGAATCCTGGCCAATACATGAAAGCATCTGAATCAAAAGAAAACTATTTTCCATATATGGAACCAGGATTTAAGAATAATTATTTAAAATATACACCTGAAGAACAGGAAAGATTAAAAATACTTGAAAACGATATCGACTCATATGTAATGCAGATGGAAGCAAAATTTGTAACAGGACAGGAAAAGATTGAAAATTGGGATAAATATGTTAAAAAACTTAAAGAAATAGGAGTTGATGAGTTAATAAAAATCAAACAGGACACATATGAAAGATATAAACTGTTGTTAAAGTAAGTGTATATATGTGAAATGTGAAGCTGCTATATGAAACTAAGGAGACTAAAATAATTAAATTTTGGTCTCCTATTTTGCTAAGTGTAGCAATACATAGAAACTGGTGATATAATTAAACTAGCTCAAGAATTGAGTAATTCTAAGTACAAAGGTAATTAAGAAATTCTGTAAAACTGAAAGGGGATTAAAATATGTCACGTTTTGTAAAAATTAGCTCATTATGTTCGGCTCCATACATAGTTGACTCGAAACTGGATTATAACAGTGCAGTTGATAAAATGATCAATCATTGGCACAACCAATTTTCTCAGGTGCTTCCTGATAAACCTGATTTGGTTATTACTCACGAGGCTTGTGACCGTTCGCCTGTTTATTCGCTAGAAAAAAGACTTGAATATTATCGGGTTCGGGGAAATAAAGTCAGAGATTTCATGCGAGGGGTTGCAGCTGAAAATAATTGCTACATTGCTTATTCTGCTGCAAGAGAAATGCCTGATGGTACTTGGAGAAACTCAACACAGATTATTGACAGGAATGGAAACATTGCAGGTATTTATGATAAAAACCACCTTGTTATAGAGGAAAATACTGAAGCAGGTATTCTTTATGGTAAAGATGCTCCTATAATAAAATGTGATTTTGGGACTATTGGTTGTGCTATATGCTTTGACCTTAACTTTGATGAATTGAGGTTAAAATATGCTAAAGCCCGGCCTGATCTTATAGTGTTCTCCTCCATGTATCATGGAGGATTAATGCAAAACTACTGGGCATATTCATGCAGAGCTCATTTTGCTGGGTCAATTGCCGGATTACCGGGTAGTATAATATCACCTGTGGGCGAAACGATTGCTTCGACTACAAATTATTTTAAATATGTCACAGCTGATGTTAACCTTGACAGTGAAGTTATTCATCTGGATTGGAACTGGGATAAAATAAAGGCTGCAAAAGAGAAATATGGAAGCAAGTTTAAAATGTCTGATCCAGGGTATCTAGGAGCTGTATTAATATCCAGTGAATCGGGTGATGTTACAATAAATGATATCATTAAGGAATTTAACTTTGAGTTGCTTGATGACTATTTTAATAGATCACTGTCTCATAGGCATGAGAACCTTGAACTATGAGGTAACTATGATTATTCACTGTAAAGGGACACATCTCTATAGGTGTGTCCCTTTACTAGTTCCTATTACATAGGGAATAATCCCTAGCTTTTATATACTAAACTTTCATATGCTAAATTCCTAATTTTTATCTGCGTAAGCCTGAATTGTCAAGGTGTCTCTAGTAGACTTAAATACAGTATTAGTATCTATATCTGTAGGTTTTTCGTTGAGCTCATCTACAAATACACTCAAGCAATCACCAGTGTCGACGTCAGGAGCTGTAATGATTTCAGTACTAGGTTTACCATCTAATGCAAGAGTAATATCTTTGGAGTTGTAGGAAAATTCCATAACACCCTTGGTGCCCCAAATAGTAAAGCGCCAATAGAACGGAAGTGTAAAGCCTGAACTGTTAGGAGCAGAATATGATACATCTGCCATAAGACCAGCTCCATTTGACAGCTCAATCATAAATTGTCCACAGTCTTTGAATGAAGGGACTTCTGTTGCAAAAGCATTCCAACAGCGTGCGCCGATTACTTTTTTCATTGAAAGTCCTGTTAAGTATTCTATTAGGTCAATACCGTGTACTGCTATGTCATTGATTGTACCTTTATGCTTGCCCTCTTCAAAATACCACCCGGCTCTTGAACCGTACATCAGTGGGTGCTGTCCGCTGAAAAAAATATTATGCACTTCACCGAGTTTGCCTTCTTGTATAAAGTTACGAACTGGTTGAACAAATTTGTTGTATCTCATGTCGAGCATACAACCAACCTTCAGATTTTTTTCTTTGGCTAATTTCTCAATTTCATCAAGCTCTGCAAGAGAAGTGCATAGAGGCTTGTCAGCATAAACATGCTTACCAGCCTTCAAGGCTGCAATGGCTTGAGTACCACGTATTCCAAAATAGTCACCTATTGCGACTACATCAATATTTTTATCTTTTAACATATCATCATAATTTTCATGAGTGAAATGTACTCCGAGGGTTGCCTCGGCAGCAGCGCGCGCATTAGCATCTGCCTCATATGCTGCTACGATCTCAATATCAGGATTAGTTTGTGCAAGTTTATACAATCCGTTGATGTGTCCATGTCTGAACCCGGCAAAAGCAATTTTAATCATAATAATCATCCTTTCTTTTTATAAAGTTATCTAAAGATTACTGTAGTTGCAGTGCAAAAACTCTTGAAATATGTTATCCTAATTTTGCTGACAACACAATAAACACTACATACTTGATTATAACAAATTAACATATTGATTGAAAGGGAAATAATCAATTTAATGAAAATGGAACAAAACTATTCCAGTCCCGTCTAAATAATAAAACCTGAAAAATATTTATTTACATAGTATGAGTGCTTTGAAAAATATCAGGTGAAATTATATAATAATGATTAGATTGGAGTGATTTTAATGAAGAAGAACACTAGAAAAACAAATATAAAAACAAATGTACTGAGTTCTAAGATAATATCTATAGCACTATTAATTTTTATTATTACTAATGCTTTTACTGGATGTACAGTCAGGACAGAAGATGGCAATACCAATATAGGAGACAATACTAGCATAGAAAATAATAATACCAACATAGGAAATGAGAATACCAAAACACAAAATGAAAACACCAATATCAAAACAGGAGGAAGCAATTCGGTGGATTTTGATTTGGGCAAAATTGATGTAAGTATTAAAAATGGGAATGAAAAATTCGCAGTTGATATATTTAAATTATTAAATACAGAAGATGAGTCGAAATCTATTTTCATATCTCCACTTAGTATTTCCAGTGCACTTTCGATGATTTACAATGGTGCAGAAACAACTACTAAAGAAGCTATGGGTAAGGCGCTTAGCTATGAAGGTGTTGAAATGGATAAATTAAATGAGAGTTATAAGAATCTTATTGCACATCTTAATAATGTTGATCCTAAAGTTGAACTTAATATAAACAACTCAATTTGGATAAGAAAAGATGAAAAAATAAAGGGTGAAATGATAAAAGAAGAATTCCTGAAGACTAATAGAGATACTTTTAGTGCACATGTCACTGGGTTGGATTTTAATAAAGCAGAAGCAGCAGATACCATAAATAAATGGATCAGTGAAGCAACAAAGGGTAAAATTAATAAAATGATTGCCCCTCCCATATCTTCTGATGTTATAATGTATCTTATAAATGCTATATACTTTAAAGGTCAGTGGACAAAGCAATTTGACAAGAAATGTACTTTTACAGGAACTTTCAATACAGAAGATGGACAGAAAAAAGAGGTTCAAATGATGACAAGAACAGGTGCGGTGGAGTATGGGAATTTTGAAAATACTAAGATTGTAAGACTCCCGTATGGAGACAAGAAAACTGCTATGTATGGAATATTGCCTGAAGAAGGTATGAAAATAAATGATTACATTGAACAATTGAGTATTGAAAAATGGCAGGAACTTAAAGATAGTATTTCTTCTAGGAAGGATGTTATTCTTCAAATACCAAAATTTAAGCTGGAGTATGGCATTAAGGATTTAAATAGCAGCCTGACTGCATTAGGTATGGGTGAAGCATTTGGAGAGACTGCTGATTTTTCTGGAATAGGGGATAATATTTGTATTAGCAGAGTCTTGCATAAAGCTGTTATAGAAGTTAATGAAGAAGGAAGTGAAGCGGCAGCAGCAACGGTTGGCGAAATTACAACAACTTCTGCATCAGTACCTATCACATTTATAGCAGATAGACCTTTTATATTTATAATAGCAGATGAGGAGACTGGAACCATACTATTTATGGGGAAATTATCTGATATATGATTCTACTACAAAAACCCAGATTCTGCTTCAAAGGGCGAATTTAGCTTGGAG
>ENA-UOOK01002886-UOOK01002886.1-fermentation-metagenome-genome-assembly--contig:-NODE-2886-length-20330-cov-7.798422_pt1 | contig 20330 bp, 18 predicted proteins | sample MGYA00245777_ERZ724023 | MGnify/ENA primary metagenome ERZ724023 (study PRJEB28704, sample SAMN03018312) | fermentation metagenome | biome: anthropogenic terrestrial biome; feature: soil; material...
CCCCACGCATGTGGGGAACTCGTTATCGAGCGGGCCGCACGTCGTGCGGGGATCGGTTCATCCCCACGCATGTGGGGAACTCAGCACCAAAACAGAAATCACTACGATTAACAACGGTTCATCCCCACGCATGTGGGGAACTCGAATGTTCCATTACGGATTAATTCAAAGGTAACGGTTCATCCCCACGCATGTGGGGAACTCGCCCCCAATCGGCGGGATGCAGGCAGCGATACCGGTTCATCCCCACGCATGTGGGGAACTCTTGATTTAATGAGATATGCGCGGCAAATGTGCCGGTTCATCCCCACGCATGTGGGGAACTCACGAGTGAATTTGTTAAAGAAAATGCTCGTTACGGTTCATCCCCACGCATGTGGGGAACTCGAGAGAATGATGAAGAAGTTATCAATATGTGTCGGTTCATCCCCACGCATGTGGGGAACTCGCAGCCGCTATCTGCTTAGCTTGCCTAATCTCCGGTTCATCCCCACGCATGTGGGGAACTCCTCGTACTCGGTATGCGTGCCGGCCATCTCATCGGTTCATCCCCACGCATGTGGGGAACTCGAGTGGGGTATTTAGGGCACATAGTTTCGTAACGGTTCATCCCCACGCATGTGGGGAACTCTCATCTGGGGTAGGCACGCGCACAGCGTATACCGGTTCATCCCCACGCATGTGGGGAACTCCCGACGGGGCGTTCGCAGACTCGACCTCTTTCCGGTTCATCCCCACGCATGTGGGGAACTCTAACATTATGCCATCAGGTAAATACTATATGCCGGTTCATCCCCACGCATGTGGGGAACTCGTAATGGAACAGGAGTCTGGTTTGCATCAGACCGGTTCATCCCCACGCATGTGGGGAACTCGAAAAGGGTTTTTCCCGTTAAGGGAGTGATTACGGTTCATCCCCACGCATGTGGGGAACTCAGAATCATGCGAAATTTGCATACAGATAGCATCGGTTCATCCCCACGCATGTGGGGAACTCACCGTGAAGAAGACCCGAATGTAATGCTCCCCCGGTTCATCCCCACGCATGTGGGGAACTCACGGATTGTGCATTTTTCTAAAAACCTTTCTACGGTTCATCCCCACGCATGTGGGGAACTCGAACGCGGTGATGTTGAGTCTACCAGTAGTTACGGTTCATCCCCACGCATGTGGGGAACTCCAGGACAGAGCGAATACGTTTCTGTTCCACATCGGTTCATCCCCACGCATGTGGGGAACTCATTTACTACCTGATTCACAACGTCATATACATCGGTTCATCCCCACGCATGTGGGGAACTCTGATAATGAAAGTGCTATTAAATCAGCATTATCGGTTCATCCCCACGCATGTGGGGAACTCTCTGTATTCTGTAGGTAGGTATCCATCTGATACGGTTCATCCCCACGCATGTGGGGAACTCCACCATTTGCAAATTCATGTGTGAATACAGGTCGGTTCATCCCCACGCATGTGGGGAACTCATACTACCAATAAATTCAATCTTTATCGGCAACGGTTCATCCCCACGCATGTGGGGAACTCACCGTCCTGGTTATGTAACTACTGTGAATATGCGGTTCATCCCCACGCATGTGGGGAACTCGTGAGAACCCACGCCACAATCAAAAAATTATGTGGTTCATCCCCACGCATGTGGGGAACTCAAGAATCCAAATGCTCTATTCTCCATCTGAACCGGTTCATCCCCACGCATGTGGGGAACTCAACCCAATAAGTATCACCTGAGATAAAGATTTCGGTTCATCCCCACGCATGTGGGGAACTCCCTTGCCAATCGAGGCGGTTACGCTCGTACTCCGGTTCATCCCCACGCATGTGGGGAACTCCCCAGCAGGATCACCGCGACCCGGCCCGAGTCACGGTTCATCCCCACGCATGTGGGGAACTCTCTTCATATTATTACTCCGAGAAAGAAAAGTCCTTCTATCCACCAGCAGGATATTGCCACACGTGGGATCGCCCTCCCGAACTTCCATGGGCGCCTGCCTGAGGTAAAGAGTGTTGTAACCTAGGATCCTGCATGGTCACTCTCACATTCGGGCAGAAAAGAGATGAACTTTACGCCGTCCATCTCCCGCGGGATACGCCGGTTCGTCCCGGCGGTTACAAAGTCATAACCTGCATCGTTCGGCTCACCCCAGACCATAACAGCATTTCCATCTTCAAGGCCTTCAAGGACAGTCTCCCAGACCATACCACGCACGCGCACTGAGTAGTTCCCGACATAAACACCAGAACGCACCTCGACAAGCCAGAGAGCCAGCCTCCCCCGCAGGCGGGGAGGCACGTTCTCAACGCAGACGACCATCAGGGATCCCATGGATCCTCCTCGGGTATCACTGGGGGCAGAGTACCCTCCGGCGCTGTGGGGATGGACAAGCCGCCAGCAGCAAGCACGTCGTCGATCATAGGAATGATCTTCTCCAGGAGCCGGGTTGATCTGAAAGCATCGCGGCAGGCGATCCGCGTCTCCCGCTCCGGATCAGATGGGTGACGTGAAGCCACCCGAAACGCCGCAGGGACGACCGAATTAAACTTCACAAGATCAGCAATATCGTAGACGAACGAGAGCGGCTTTCCGGTGTGGATGAACCCGATCGCAGGTGAATACCCGGCTGCAAGCACCGCAGCTTCGCATATTCCATACAGGCATGCGGTTGCCGAACTGAGACAGCGGTTCGGAATATCCCCACTTCCCCAATCGGTGGCATCGTAATTGCGCCTCTTCCAGTTCACCCCATGTTGCCTAGCAAGGTTTTCATACATCCGCCGAACGCGTGCTCCTTCCATTCCGCGGAGCTGGTTGACGGTATAGCCCTCAGGTATCTCCGTGCCGAAACGAAGTTCATACATCTTCCGGACCACACGGAGCCGGGCGTCTTCGTCAAGGGCGAGTTTCGCCTGGTAGAGGAGCCGGTCGGAGCGCGCACCTCCGGGCCTGCCGGACGAGTATAACCTCACGCCTGCCTCCCCGACCCAGACGAGAAGACATCGGACACGGGCGGCAAGCACGACTGCGGCATGAGATACCCGTGTTCCCGGCTCAAGCATGAGGCAGACCACCCCGCCGATCGGAATTTGTGTTCGTATGCCGTTCACATCCACAAGAACGAAGGCACCGTCAATGACATCAAGTTCCCCCCGCTCCAGAAAAACGAGGGAGAGGCGTTCCTTCACCGGGATAGCCCGGGGGTGCGGAAGCATGGGGCCTCATAAGGGGCGGACGAGGAGTAGCCCACAGCCGAAACTCTTCGCCGGCCCTACACCCGTATACAACGTCTCCTCAAACCGGTCAGGATCAGTCACGGTCAACACGCCCGTGAAGTCGATCGTGCTGATGGTGACATTCATCTTCCCGTTCCACTTCCTGAACCGATGTTGCTGGTACCCGTCAGCCCTGACCATTCCCTCCTCCACCGCGAAACCGAGCCTCTCGCACCGTGATGCAAGCCAGGAAAATCCTTCTTTTTGAACCAGCACCAGTTCGGGAGGGCAGGCATCAGGCGGACATCCCGACGCTTCGAGCAACGTCTTTGCATCCATCACGACATCGTGCCGCTTTTGACAACCTTTCTCATCCCACTTTGTTCGAATGGGATTTGCCCTGAGTGAAAAACCAAGATGTTGTCCCGTTTTGAGAACGGGTTGATAGTTCTTCTGTTCGACGTGCCAGATCCCCTCAAGATCGACGGGATCAGACTTGGAGACGGCGTAAATCAACGGGGAGCGCTCCTGCAGATCCAGCCGATAAAGGAAGTCCCGCTCCTTCTTCGACCCGTCGGAGAAGATACGCCAGACCATGGCGTGCACATCGTAGGGGTTCCTGATCGCCTGCCAGAACCCTGCCGACGTCCCGGCCCCCTCTCGCAGACGGATCCGATAGAGACGCTGCATTACTGCACCATCTCCGGGATCTTAACTCGTGCCTCACGTTCGATCCTCTCCTCAAAGAGCCACTTCGACCGATTGGTGGGATGGTCGCGCCGCGGTGTCGCGTAGGCAGGACCTGCAGGAAAACCGACTTCGTCACTCCCCTCCCAGAAGAGCGTCCCTTCGGAACCTCTTCCAGGAAGCCACGTCAACAGTTTCTGATCCTGAAAGGATGCCGTTGTCAGAGCCTCGTGCAGGTTTACCCCGGTAACTATCTGCGATTGCACAGGGAGGGCGAGTGGGCAGGACTTCCGCCCAAGGTAAAGAGCAAAGACCGGTTTTCTCAGCCGTTCGGCAATCTCGGCAAGTGGATAGGGTGGTTCGGCAGTTGCTTCCCATAGACAGACCGTATAGAGGGCGTCGCAGAGATACTCGCGCGTCGAGAGGGTGGTGTTGAGTGTCTCCCGGGGGAGGCTGAGTTCCTCTCCCCGCGTGGCAAACCTCCAGTTCCGCTTCCGTGCGATCTCCGGCGCGACCTGTGTGGTGTGGTAGTCCCGTAGCAGGCTGCCGGGAGTGTGAGCGATCGTCGCCATCAGGTAGCCGCCTTGCAGGCGTGCCTGAGCGGCGGCATCGTCACGGCGGATCCCAAGAGCGGCACCGATCAGCCCGAGGATCGCCGACTTCGTCGGGCTTTTCTCGCCCGGTCGGAATTCTCCCACAGCAATCCCGCCCCACGATGCCATCGGACCGTAGAGTCGGAATATAAGATACTCAGGCATGGTTACCAGCAGCGAAGGTGAGGATGTCTTCGAGCTTTCCCTCTCCGGTCAGGGCATTCATCTCTTTGTAACCGTCGGCGCACGGCCCGTAAATCGCTTCCATGTTCTCCCGGGTCTTTTCCAGTGCCTTTATTGCACTGTCCAGATAGTCCGCTCCGTCAACGGGCTTTAGGAATGCCGCTGCGAGTGATCTCGGCTGCTGGCCTCCTCGTTCGGCAAGGAGGTAGGAGGCGTACACCCGCGAGGCGAAACTGTTCTGCTTTCCTTTCGGCCCGACCTTCGCCGCCGTCTCCACGAGAGCCCGGATTGCGGCATCGGCAAGATCGGTCTCTCCGTTCAGGTTTTCGATGAGGAGATCGCGGTTGATACAGACATATGCATAAAATAGTCCGGCCGCAAACTCTGCCTGACCCACGTGCCCTGCGCCGACATCTTCCACGCCCCGGTTGAGATCATCCACCGCCGTGAAGTAGTCATCCTCCACTGCTACCTTGTGGACCGTGATGGCGTGAGCGACCTGTACGGCGGCTTCTTTATTGAACGATGGATATGAGGCGAGCATCCTGCCGAACATAGCAATGTCTACGGCGGTGCTCTGCTCCCGGAGGAGGGCGAGGTCCTCGTCGGTCGGTGCCTCTCCCTCTTTGGAGATCCTTGCAATTAGATCGTCGATCGCCGCGATCTCTTCGGGACTGAAGTGGACCATCTGTTCGACACAGAGCGACTCCTTCTTCTGCTTTTCAGCAGTCTTAAGTTTGCCGAACCTGCCAGCGATTGCCTTGGCCCATTCGACAGCCTTCTTGTCGTCGACTTTCGGGTTTACCGGCTCCATCTCCTTCTCGGCAATGACATCGGCGAGCGTTCGTCCTGTTGTGAGGGCGAGATACACCTGCCATCCCATCTCCTTTGTTCTTATCCCGAGATGGCCGGAAAATGCTTCTTTGAAGTACGCTGATTCGCGCCACGCTCTCTTGAGACTCTGCGAGGATACTCGGAGTCTCCGCACCCCTCCCATCATGGCGGTCTTTGGTGTTCCAAGGTCGTCGCGGTTCAGGTTCGACGGCGGATACGATGCAAGAATATGCAACTGGATAAAATCTGTCATTTTTTCACCTCAATCTTTTTTCTGTGGAATGTGTTCGTAATACGCTTCTGCCCAGGCCCTTTTTGTTTTCTGGTCCCATCGGTAGACTCCCCAGATAAGGCTCGGGATCGCCGGGATAGGAACCTTTCGTTTGATCTGGCGGATCATACGCGTCAGCATCGGGTAGAGTTCGGTGTAGTCATCGTCGGCTACCCTCAGGAGGCGGCGGAATCGGGGTTCACTTATCCGGGGAACCGATCCGCCCTCATCCGGGCGGGCGAAGAGTTCGGCTATCGTCACTCTCTCGCCTGCTCCGGGTGTGATCTCGACGTGGGAGAGGACTCCGGCGACGGCCGCAAGCCTCTTGGGATCGAGTTTCTGAAGTGTAGTTATCTTCAGGCGATAGAATGCCGGCACGAACGCCACCTCGGCAGGGCTACGGCATCGCCGGAGTTCTGCCCGATCGCCGTGATTATCATTCACCGTCTCCCACCAGGCAACCACTGCATGGGTGATCTCCTGCCAGGAGTTTTGAGTCTGTGTTGCAGTTTCAGTCATGGTTCTACCTTGATCATTGATCACGTCTTGCGTTTCTTCGGATCAGGAATGCCGAGGTGGCCCCGGATCGCTTTGTTCGCTTTCGAAAACGGATTGGTCAGCAGTCTGCGGGCATTGACCGCCCTTTGCGCATCGATTGAGTCGATATAGTCGATCTGCGAATACTCATCGAAGAGTTGCTTTTCGGTCTCACTCAGCGTCGTAAACCACCGTTTTCTGATCTCGAAGGTATCGTTGTCGCTGCTCAGGGCAGAGGCAGCATCCTCAAGGCTCTGGTAGAATGCTCCTTCAGTTCCCCGATAAAACCGTGCGGTGATCACCGAGAGATCTCCTTTAATATCGGCAGGGTTGTCAAAGAGGGCGACTTTCACACACCACCGGACGTTGTGCGCCGCCTCACCGGCTGCCCTGACCATACCTGCAGCGATGTCCTCGAACGAGGCTGTCCACTCTTCCCCGACGGTGATGATCGGCATCGTGCCCTGGTAATAGCAACGGGGTTTTTTGTTGTTCATGTCGTAGCCGAAGAGCCAGAGGCGCGGCCTGCCACCATGGCCGGCGTAGATCCGCCTGACCTTTCCCGGAGGCGTGCGACCCGGAAATAACGCCACATTCCGAGAAACTATTGTCCCTTTCGCTTTGTCGTTGATGACCGCACCGAGCCAGTTCTGGTAGGTGATCCCATCCGGCTGCGGGTGCAAGGGCAGCAGATCCGTCGAGTCCTTGTCCTTCCGGTAGTATGGGCTGAGCGGGTGGACCCAGCCGGCGTACTTTACCCCGTAGGGTTTTGTCCGGTAATGGGTTATCCTGCGGTCGGTCTTCGCACCGCAGAGGTCGCAGGTTCCCGGGCAGGCTGTCTCGAAGTCGAGGAGGAGCCTCCGCGGCATTGCCCAGAACGCCTGGTCGGGATGAGCATCCCGGGGCGTTGTCGGCATCCCTGCTTCACTGGTTCTGAGCGTCCCCATCCAGGGGAACCTGCGCGAATCTCCGGCGACCGCAGGGCTTTCCTCGTCGTCCCCGTGTTCCCGGTCGATGACATTGGCCCAGACAGTCTGCCAGAGCGTGGGGCCGAGAATGATGCTGGTCATCGGTCCTCCGCCCCGGAGTGAGGTCATGTGGCCGCGTCCTCCGCTGGGAGCGTTCGTCTGGAGGGTGAAGAGCGCCATCGCAGCGCACTCTGGACAAAGCCCTCTAATAGTTCCCCGCTTTATGAACCAATCGGTATTCTCGCTGATTTTTGTGTCTTCGGGCATCCCGATCATGAGGTTGTCGATGGTCCAGCGGGCGCCGTCTTCAATGTCGAGATCCTGCATGAACCGGGGACCGTCACCATCAAGGTTGAATGCCGGGGAAATTGGCTTGAATTTCGCTCTTAGTTCATCCGGAGCCGGAGGGTGAAGCAGATAATCCTCCCATTCATCAGTATCTTTCGGCGTGAGGACGGTCTGACATATGCCAACGAGGAACTGCATCAGGGCGCCGTCAAAATCCGGTCGCAGGGCTACAACTGCTACAATCGGGTTATCACTCTCGTGCCGATCGGTGATCTGCCACGGCGCGATGGTCTCCAGGTCTCCCTCCTTGCGCCGGATCGGAATCCACTGGCCGCTAAGCAGGTTAGTGATGGATATCACCTAACTTTATCATTTTTTAATTCCCTCTTTGTTCCATAGAACATCATTTATTAAAGGTCTTTCGATTCGTTCCGGGCAATTGCAAGCCCCTGTTCATCGTCATACCTCAATCTAACCCTCTCTCCTGATCTGCTCGCTGCAAAACCAGTCCATGCACCGCTCTCGATAACAAGAGGGACGAGAATGACATTCCGCCCCCGGTCCTGCATTGATGCGATTGCTCTCTCCACTGCCCCGGCAAGTAGGTCAGGGTACTCTGCTGCGGCCGCGACTTGGCTCTCGCGAACGCTCACCTGGCTAAGGTCCCATGCAATCCGGGGATCGGGATCTTCAGCCCAGGGTGTGATCTCTTTGCCGTTCCATCGGGCAAGCCTGAGCGTCACCGACGGTTCTCCAAGACGGGTCGGTGTCCTGACATCATTTTTCCATCCCTCTCCGGTTGCAGAGTAGCCGGGTTTCAGTTTGAGGGCGTTCTCTGCTGCGAACGATGCGTCTGCAGACTCGGTTCCGCGTACCTTCGCGGCCAGCATGCGGAGAGTCACAGGGATCGTCCCTTCGCTCTCGTCACCGAATACAACTTCGATAAATGGGTGCGCATCACCGGGAATCCTGATCTCGCCTTGAGAGAGGAGCTTTGCAGTCAGCCAGAGGCGTGCGTGGTCCGGGTAGACTGCCGCTCCACCGGGAAATAGCCTTGAAAACCATCGTTCGTCGGGGTTCTCCTGTATTGGTGGAGCGAGCACCATGATCCGCGGTGTTCCTCGTTCTCCACGATCATGCCGGTGGATCCTCCCCGCTCGCTGGATGATCCGGTCGATAGGAGCAAGATCGCTGACCATGAAGTCAAAGTCGAGGTCGAGAGATTGCTCAACCACCTGCGTTGCGACGAGCACCTGTCCCCTCCTGATCTCCGGAGTGCTGCTTTTGCCGAAGCGATCTTCGACCTCTTTTTCAATCTTCAGGCGATCCCCGAGCGTGAACCGGGCGTGAAAGAGACGTACCGTGCCCCGGGGCAGGAGCTTGGAGAGGTGCTGCCACGTTGCGACGGCATCGTCGACGGTGTTTCTGATCCGGCAGACACACATTCCTTCCTGTGCGGCAGCGACGACCGCTGCATCTGCGTCATCAGGTGACGTAGTCAGAGAAACAGCGATCCGCCGCTGTTGTACCATAGGGAAGACCTGTTCCTCCGGAGGAGCCAACCGTGAGATGTGCGTGAGGAGAGGATAGCCGTCTGCCTGGAGTTCAGCATCCATGCCCGGGATACGGCGGGCGAAACTTTCGGCGAGTTGTCTCCTCTGGTTTGCGGGGAGTGTGGCGGAGAGAAGGATAGCGCTCCCTCCCAAGGCGCCATGAAACTCTAGAAGCCGCTGTAGGAGTTCATGCATGTACGGATCGCAGGCATGCACTTCGTCGACGATGAGAATGTTTCGCGAGAGGCCGAGGAGTCGGAGTGACTGATGACGAACCGGGAGAATGCCGAGGAGTGCTTGGTCGATAGTTCCCACCCCCACCTGGGCGAGGAGGGCCTTTTTTCTGTTGTCTGCGAGCCAGGCTGTTCCGGATGAACGGTCACTTTTCTCTTCCGCTTTTCCTTCGAGGTAGGCCCGGATCACGCCGTAGAGCCGGCTCGCCGAGTGAGCAAGGACCGTTGAGTATGTGTTGTCCAGAAAGAGTCTGTCCGCTACTTTCTCAATCCTGCCGTACATAGCGTTGGCGGTTGCCATGGTAGGAAGCGCAATGTAGATTCCCTGCCCTTCTCCGGCCGCCATGAGCCGGTGTGCGAGGGTGATGGCGGCTTCGGTCTTTCCACTGCCGGTGGCGTCTTCGATGATGAAGAGGTGCGGCCCCTCCCCTATCGGGCAGCAAGAGACGTAGGCCTGAAGGGGAGTTGGTGTATGTTCGGAGAATACCTCCGGAAAGAGGTCCTCGATCCTGTGCTCCGGTGACGGCATGGATGGAATGGCGCCTTTTTCTCTGACGGCTATCACTGTATTCGGTTGGGCGACGTCCGTCAGGTACCGCGAGAGATCGACGATATCATCTCTGAAGGGGAAATAGCGCTCGTCAGATCCTATCCAGTCCGCGAGCACGCAGAGGCCGGCGATAAGCCACGACACCCTTTTGATTGCCCGGATCGTTTCCCGTCCTCCCGAGAGGGGGAGGAGCCCGTCGTTGAGGAAGAGCGTTGCGCAATCTCTGACGAACTCCGCTGCTGCACGCTTATCTTCGTCGGTGAACCACTCGCCGATCGACGTCCCTTCTTCCTCCGGCGGTCTGCCGTGATGTCCGCAGGAGGGTTTGAGGAGCGGATCTACGATGCGCCATCCGTCATCCGCGTCGGTACCGTCTTTGAACCTGAGCCAGCCTTCATCTGTTGCCTTTTTCCAGAGGTATTCCCTCCAGAGCCGGTATCCGAGGTCGGCATGGTGTCCCCTCATCACCTCATTTGCCGGAAGATCCGAGCCCATCCTCTGGAATGCCGGTGTTGAAAATTTGCCTGTGTCATGAAGGGCAAGGAGAAAACATAGAAGAGATTCCAGGTCCTGTTCTTCAAGACCGATTGTGCTGAGGCGTTCTTGCAGCATCGGGTCGTTCTTGAGCAGGAGTCTACCGACGCTGGATACATCAAGGGCATGGTATGGAAGCAGGTGGAATGTCGGGGGATGTCTATCTCTACTTTTTTTACCCCAGTATTGGAGATAGGGCGGGTTATGAGGTCCCATGGGTTTCATTTCCTGAGATGATGGTAAGATATTTCGTTGATCTTCGATCAGTCTTTACATATATAAAGTACCTTACCGCGGGGCGAAAGTGAAGAGGTTTATTGGATATTTGCTCTTTTTCACGTTCGAACGATTGTTTTTGAGGCCAAGGATACCCTTGGCGTGTGGTAATCCATACGGGCAGGGGGAACTCCGCCAGTCAGGGCCCCTGCGCGGCTTCTCAACATCGATGGTATACGGCCATCTTTTGCTGATCTGTTGTTTCTGGAGCGTTAAACCGGCACGATGTCAGGTTGAGATTATCTGGTTTCGGGGTCTGTATGAACTCTTCCCAGGACAGCATTCTAATAGAAAGCGATTGATGGAGTGATAATTGCGGCCGTGCACGGGCACGGCGGTGACGCACTAGATCCTGGGCCTCAGTAATGTTTTCTCCATAGAATTTGGTTCCACTCCTATTATCTGATAGAGGTTGTCCCAAAACCCCCTATGCCGTGAGGGGGACACCCAATCGAAGACCAAAGGTCTTCTCATGCTCCAGCCCTCTGGCCCGTCGCACCCTTCTGCCGGGTGCACCTCCCCGATCCCTCCCCCCGTGGCGATATGCTGTCTTCCGCAGGAAGATAGCAGGAGCACCGTAAGGTGAGACTCCCGATGGGAAGCCGTTTCACCCTCCTTGCCCAGGATATAGTTCAGATGGTAGAAACCTCAGAGGTGAGTGTTCCGATCAGGATGTATGGAAGGTTCATAGATCTTTTTGGGATGACCTCATAGACATTTTTGATCACGAGGAAGAGTGATCACTCAGCTGAACTGCTACAGCAGTCTCCTGAACCATCTCCTCGATCACAGCGTGGACGATTTCTTCAGGCTCCCGAGTCTGGGTCTCCCTGAGCAGGCGAACGCTGAGACGGTCCTCCAGATCCGCCAAGATCACGCTGATGAACCGGTCCAGATCGTCCTCCCAGACTCCCCCCGTTGCGTCGATATGACGGTTCAGGAGTACGGTCAGATGCGGATGCTCGCCGGTCCATTCAAGGATGGTATGAAGAGATGTCTGAACGGCTGGTCATGTGGTTGGTTGCATCTTCGTCGCCTGAACCTGATCTTCGTCGGAGAACACTGCCATCTCGATACAATAAGTTCGGTTCATCCCACGTACGTGGGGAATCCTCTCTTTATTACCTCTGGAAAAGGAGGGGTCGTTCCATTCCGGTGGGGAACCCTCCGTTGCCGAAAGATGCACGATCTCTCATCGCAATAGCCTATCAGGGTTCTGATGTCGTCCAGCACGCGCAAGACCGGTCCCACGGTGCAGGGGCCGGAGATAGTCCTGCTTTGACTTCTTGTCGGGCTTTATCCTGCGCGCAAGACCGGTCCCACGGTGCAGGGGCCGGAGATGGTTCCTTCTGCAAGCCAATCTATTGAGTGAAGAGAGGTACCGCACCCGGCCCCCCCTGTCCCCCGGGAAATTCACGTTCCGGCGTATCCACCGCCTCTCCCGGCGCCGTGGTGGTTGCCCCACCCCCACCGACCAGAATGTTGATATATTATACATTATTAATAATGTATAATTGGGGTGCCTGAATGGCTGAAAGTTTCAACGTCAAACTTGAGGAGGCGAAGTACTACTCTCCCGAGGCCAGCTGCAAGGAGCGCTCCTGGATCGGTGACTACAACCGGACCTACCAGAAGTTCCTGGCAGACCCCGATGGGTTCTGGGACTGTATCGCGAGGGAACTTGAATGGTTCCAGCCCTGGGACCGGGTGAAGGAATGGGAATACCCGTACGCAAAGTGGTTCGTCAACGGGAAACTCAACATCACACACAACTGCCTGGACCGCCACGCCCACCGCGAGCGGCGGAACAAGGTTGCGATCCTGTGGCGGGGGGAGACTGCGGACGAAGAGCGGACCTACACCTATCGCCAGCTCCTGCAGGCTGTCTCCCGGTTCGCGAACGGTCTTAAGCGCCTCGGCGTCGGGAAGGGCGACCGGGTCTGCATCTACATGCCGGTGGTGCCCGAACAGGTCATCGCGATGCTCGCCTGCGCCCGCATCGGCGCCGTCCACTCGGTCGTCTTCGGCGGGTTCGGCGTCAGCGCCCTCAACCAGCGGATCCGGGGCATCGACGCGAAGGTGGTCGTCACCGCCGACTTCACCTACCGGCGCGGCAAGGCAATCCCGCTCAAGACCATCGTAGAAGAGGCGGTCGTCAACGCCCCGAGCGTTGAGCGGATCGTCATTCTCCGGCGCGATGCCGATAAGCCCGTGGAACTCCACCCCGAGATGGAGGTGGACTATTACGACCTGATGGACGGCGCGGAGCGGGAATGTCCGGCTGAACCGATGGACGCCGAAGACCCGCTCTTCATCCTCTACACGAGCGGCACGACGGGGACCCCGAAAGGCATCGTCCACGCCTGCGGCGGCTACATGGTCGGGACCTACTACACGACGAAGTACGTCTTCGACGTCAAGGACAGCGATGTCTACTGGTGCACCGCCGACCCCGGCTGGATCACCGGTCACAGCTACGCCGTCTACGGCCCGCTCCTGAACGGCGCCACCTGCCTCCTTGCGGAGGCAACCCCCGATTACCCGACCCCGGGCAACTACTGGGACCTCATCGAAGAGTACGGCGTCACCATCTTCTACACCGCCCCGACCGCCATCCGGATGTTCATGCGGGTGGGCGAGGAGTGGCCGAACCGCTACAACCTCTCGTCGCTTCGCATCCTCGGATCGGTCGGCGAACCGCTCAACCCCGAGGCTTTCGAGTGGTTCTACCGCACCATCGGAAAAGAGCGGTGCCCGATCATGGATACCTGGTGGCAGACCGAGACCGGGATGCATATGCTGACCACGACGATCGGCGAACCCATGCGCCCGGGATTCGTGGGCAGGCCGATCCCGGGCGTCGTCGCAGACGTCGTCGATGCGGCCGGAAACCCGGTCCCGCCGGGCACCGGCGGCCTCCTGGTCGTCAGGGAGCCCTGGCCGTCGATGATGCGGACGATCTGGAACGACGACGAACGCTACCGCAAGTACTGGAACACCATCCCCGGATGCTACACGGCGGCCGATCTTGCGGTGAAGGATGAAGACGGCTACATCATGGTCCTCGGCCGGTCCGACGACCTGATCGTCGTCGCCGGGCACAACATCGGCACCGCAGAGGTCGAGAGCGCGCTCGTCTCCCACGCAGCCGTGGCGGAAGCGGCCGTGATCGGGAAACCCGACCCCCTGCGGGGGAACACCATCAAGGCCTTCGTCATCCTCAGAGACGGCTGCGAACCCGGTGAGAAACTGAAGAACGACCTCGTCTACCACGTTCGGATGACACTTGGGCCCATCGCCATCCCGTCCGAGTTCGACTTCGTCCGGTCGCTCCCAAAGACCCGGAGCGGCAAGATCATGAGGCGGCTCTTAAAAGCGCAGGAACTGGGTATGGACCCCGGCGATACATCGACCCTGGAGGAATAAATAACCATCCCCTTTATATACTGTTTTAAGCATGATATATATATGAATGAGCGTAAACCAGAGGAGTCCCTCAAGATAGAAAATATCGTCGCTTCCGCGAAAGTGACGGATTCGCTTGATCTCCCCTCTCTTGCCTCCCAGTTGAAGGACGCGGAATATAATAAAAAACGGTTCCCCGGCGTCGTTCTCCGGATGCAGGACCCGAAGATCGCCGCACTCGTCTTCGGCTCCGGCAAGGTCGTCCTGACCGGTGCGAAGAGCATCGACAGCCTCTCGCGGGGCCTGCAGATCCTCGGCGAGCACCTGCGGGCACTCGGTATCGATATCCCCGAACCTGAAAAACTGACCTACAAGGTCCAGAACATCGTCACATCGGCAGACCTCGGGACACCGATCAACCTGAATAAGATTGCCGTAGGGTTCAACCTGGACAAAATCGAATACGAACCCGAACAGTTCCCCGGGCTCGTTTACCGGCTCGACGACCCGAAGGTGGTCGTTCTCCTCTTTGGGTCCGGCAAACTGATCATCACCGGCGGCAGAGTGCCTGACGACGCCAGGCGGGCGGTGCAGCGGATCCTCTCCGAACTCACCAATCTCGGACTCATCTGAACCCTATACTTTCGCTTTTTTGGCTGGTCGCCGGGGGCGGTCGCCTTCATCCGTAAGAGCCGCCGGTTCCCCCGTGCCCCGCCCTTCTTCATGGAGAGCCCCCTCACCGCCAGTGAAAGCACAATCCTGCTGAGAATGGGTTGTCCGTATCCGTGTGATGCCCCAACGCATCTCTCAAAACAATCACAATCGCAAAATCTCTCATTGAAATAATAATATTTTTATAGTCAGATTTAAAACACTAAATACTATCTAAGTGGTGAACGGATGAGGTCAGACAAGGTACGATATTTTACGCCACGTGATGAAGAACTTGCCGAACTCTTAATTGGCATCGGCATCAAGCGAAATGTCTCTAAAGTGCTTGTATATCTTGCGAACATCGATGAAGCGACGTCCCGTGACATCGAGCGGGGCACCGATCTCCGCCAGCCCGAAGTCAGCATTGCCATGCGCTACCTCAAGGAGTGCGACTGGGTAGATACCCGCGAGAGCAAGTCGGAGAGTAAAGGGCGGCCGGTGAAGATCTATACGCTTTCCCGTCCGATAACAGAGATCATGGATACGATCGAGAAAGAGAAGAAGAGAGAAGCCCGCCACCAGTTAGACCTTATCCAGAAGATGCGGGAATGCATATCATTGCAATGATACGACGCGGCACCCCTTCTCCTCACCGACAATAACTGTTATTCTTTCTCCATATGCGGTGAACAAGCCGCACTCAAGCACACCCGGGATGGCGGCTATTGCTGCCTCCAGGCCTCGGGCGTCTGTAAGAGCCCCAAAGTCGCAATCAACGATGAAGTTCCCGTTATCGGTGACGACCGGGCCATCCTTCTTCACCCCGTCCCGGAGGACCGGAGCCGCACCGAGTGCGGTAAGGCGCTGGAAGACTCCCGCGGAGGCGAACGGGAGCACCTCGACCGGGACGGGCGCGTTCAGGGTGTCGACCATCTTCGTCGGATCGACGACAATGAGCACCCTATCTGCCGCGTCGCAGACGCACTTCTCCCGGAGGAGCGCCGCTCCGCGCCCTTTGATCAGGTGGAGGGCCGGGTCGACCTGGTCGGCCCCGTCGATGGCGATATCGAGCCCGGGGTGCTCGTCGAGGCTCGTGAGCGGGATGCCGTACTGGCGTGCCCTGATGGCCGCCTGGTAGGATGTCGGGACACCGGCGATGGAAAGGCCGTCCTGTGCGATCCGCTCGCCCAGACGCTCCATCGCAAAGAAGACGGTCGAACCGGTGCCGAGACCGACGACCATCCCGTCTTCAACCATTCCGGCCGCGTGATAGCCTGCGTTCCGCTTCGACGCTGCCTGTGCTGTACTCGTGGATATGCTCTTCACCTTCTGGTGCCTGTGCCGCCAAAGATGCCCCTGAGGTCATCTGCGGCGCCGAACGCCGTGCAGTCGAGCGTGATCGGGGTTATCGAGACGTTGCCCTTCTGCACCGCATGGACGTCGGTCCCCTCCGCCGCATCATCACGCAGGGGCCCGTCGATCCAGTAGTAGGGGCGCCCGCGAGGGTCGAGGCGCTCCTCCACGCCGGTGTGGAAGAGTTTCCCGGCAAGGTGGGTGATCTCATACCCCCCGAGCACCGGTGTCGGGATGTTCACGTTGATGACGTGAGCGCTCTGTGGGAATCCATCTGCCAGGATCTTCTCGCAGATATCGCGGACCACCCGCTTCGCATCGAAAAACCGGTCTGTGACTCCTGAGGGGTCGTCGAACTTGTCGCCCTGGTCTTCCACCTGGAGCGAGAAGGCGAGGGCAGGCACCCCCTGGTTGGACGCTTCGAGCGCAGCCCCGACGGTGCCCGAGGTCATGATGGACTCGTAGGAGAGGTTCTCCCCGATGTTGATCCCGCTGACCACGAGGTCCGGCTTCAGGTGCAGCGCAAACAGCCCGATGATCACGGAGTCGGTCGGTTTTCCGCCGACCGAGTATGCCGGCACCCCGTTCATCGTCACCCGGGTGACACGAATCGGTTCGAAGATGGAGATCGAGCGTCCTACGGCGCTCTGCTGGGTTGCAGGCGCGACAACAGTGACGTCGGCGATCGGCGCGAGCGCGTCGTACGCCGCCCAGAGCCCCATGGACGTAATCCCATCGTCGTTGGTGAGCAGAATCTTTGGCTTCATCCTTGTCTATAGGGATAGTCCCCGCGTATCAAATACTTGCCCGATCGTCAGGGTCAAATGTCTGGCAACCAACCTGTACTGCGATGAAGGCATTTCTCGCCGAATACTCCGTATGCAACGACCCCGGGCTTGCGCCCGAGGGCGCCGCCATGCTCGCCACGATAAGCGAGAGTTTTGAGAGGTGTGGCTACGATGTTGTGACCCCGGAGGGGCCCGACTTCGAGGGCGAGATCCGGAGACTCGCGCCGGGGTGCGACGTAGGGTTGGTCATCGCGCCGGACCATCTCCTCTTCCGGTACACTCACCTCCTCGAACAGTTCACCCACAACGTCGGGTGCGGGAGCATGAATGCGGCCGTCTGTGCCAACAAACAACGGACGGCATCGATCCTCGCCCGGAACGGGGTGGCGGTTCCCCCTGATGCCGGGACAGGGAAGCGGGTCGTCAAGCCGATCATGGGCTGCGGCGCTCAGGGGGTCAGGCTGACGAACGAGGAACCGGGCGCCGGCGAGTTTGCCCAGGCGTACGTCGAGGGGGAGGCACTGAGCGTGAGCCTGGTGGTGAGCCGGGTGACCGGCAACGTCTGTGAGTTCTACACGGGCAACCCGCCGCTCCTCCTCGCCGTCAACCGGCAGGGGATCGCCATCGCAAAAGACGGCAGTTTCCAGTATCTCGGGGGGGAGACGCCCGTCCACCCCGACCGCGAGAAAGAGATCGTAGCCACCGCAGTCAGGGCGGTGAACGTCCTCGGGTGCCAGGGGTATGCCGGGGTCGACGTCATCGTTGGCGACCGCATCTTTGTGGTGGACGTCAACCCGCGACCCACGACCAGCCTGGTCGGCATCGCGGCGATCATGGAGGAGGAGATCGCCGATCTCCTCGTCAAAGCGTCGCACGGCGAAGCGCTGGGTGAGGTGCACCTCTCCGGGAGGGTGCGGTTCGATACAAGCGGGAGGATCAGCCGGGTATGATCGGCATCGATATCGGCGGTGCGAACCTCAAGGTCGTCGACGATGCCGGTGTGCATATTCACTACTGCCCGCTCTGGCAGGGTGCTCCGCTCGCCGATCTTCTTGAACCGTATGCGGAGCCCGCTGCCGTGGTGATGAGCGGGGAGCTCGCGGACTGCTTTGCGAACAAGATCGAGGGGATCCGCTGGATCGTCGATGCCGTCCAGAGGGTCATCCCCGATGCCGCCTTCTACGGCACCGACGCGGCGTTCCATGCCCGGCCGGTCCCGGCCCTTGCCGCTGCAAACTGGCTGGCGTCGGCCGACTACCTCCGGGAAGAGTATCGCGATGCGGTCCTCCTCGATGTGGGGAGCACCACCGCCGACGTCATCCCCCTCAACTGTTTCGAAGACCTCAAAGGGCTGACTGACACCCGTCGACTGCAGAAGCAGTACCTCGTCTACACCGGTATGCTCAGGACGAACGTCGCGACGCTCCTCTCATCGGTGATGCTGGACGGTATCGTGACCCCGGTGAGCACCGAGTACTTCGCTGCAAGCGCCGATGCACACCTTGTGCTCGGCCATATCGCGCCGGTTGACTACACCTGCCCGGCACCGGATAGCGGCGAGAAGACCGTCGACGCTGCGCTCCGGAGGCTCGCCCGGGTTGTCTGCGCAGACATCGATGAGATCGGCAACTCCGGCGCCCTCCAGGTTGCCCGGCAGTTCTGGGAGGTCCAGCGGACGTTGATCGTCCGGGCAGCAGGGCGCGCACTCTTTCGGAGTGGTGCAGAGCGGGTGATCACGGCGGGGATAGGAGCGGAGATCTTCGCCCGGGAGCTGGCCGGCGTCACGCTGGAGCAGGAGATCGGGGAGGTCGCGGATGCTCTGCCGGCGTACGCGGTGAGGGAGGTTGCGCTACGGCGAGCCGCTTGCGACTGACCCTCATTCTGCTTGCGGTCTCGGTCGCCATCACGGCGGTGTCGCTGGCGCTCGGCTTTCCGTTCTTCTTTCTCTTCTTATTCATCCCGCTGATCCCGTTCTTCGGGCGCCCTCCTGCCGTGAAGCGCTGCCCGGCCTGCGGTTGGGAGACCGCAGGCAGCGAGCGCTTCTGCCCCTACGATGGGACGGCGCTCGTGCCCGAGGATGAAGGTGGCGAGGTTCAGCAGGGAGAGCGGTAGAAGGAGGCCGAAGAGTTCGGTTGCCGGGATCGTGCCGAAGTCGCGGGAGGCGTAGTTCCGGATCGTCCCCCGATCGACGACGATCCCCATCGCCCGGAGGTATTGCGCCACCCGGTTGAAGGGCATCTGGTGCGAGAGAAGGAGGCAGAGGTCGACGATCGGCGCTGCGAGGCGGGTGTCGGGGTAGAACGGCGCTTCTGCGTAGCAAAGGGCGTTGCACTGCTGGCAGTAGAAACGTTTCACGTAGACCCGGATGGTGCGCTCCTTCTCCCCGTCGAGTACGACGGCAAACCGTTTCGCTCGCAGGTCGTGCCCGGTCACAGGACCCCCGCACGACGGGCAGGCAGAAAGGTCGGTGAACGTTACACCATCCATTGCTGCCAGGGCATTCCCCACCAGATCGGCGAGCATCGGTGGGACCGGTAATGTCTTCTTCATGACGGCTCCTCTCCCCTGTCTCTGCTAGAGGTGTAGGATTCCCACCAATAATAACATCTTCCCTCGGGCAGTATGCCGGCACCAGGATCGCGCGGGCTCATGAGAGGACCCCGGGGAAATCCACCCGCTGTTTCCGCGCCGACCCTGGGACAGCGGTCGGCCCTTCGAGCCCTGTCCCGGGCAATTGGTTTAGTAGTTATGCTTGATATTCACGGGTGTCCGGATCCGTTGTTTGCTAAAATTTTTCACGCAAATGCCCAAACAAACGATATTGATTGTTACTTGCCTGCCAGCATGCTGTCAAATTTGGGGGTTGATCAAGTTAACTAATACAATTTAAGTAGCTTAACACCCGATATTCGGTTTGCCCTAGAGAGGTGTTAAATTATGACGTTGAAGTATGTGGCCACAACATGTCCCTACTGCGGAACAGGTTGCAGTTTCAACCTTGTCGTCCAGGACGGCAAGGTAGTTGGAACGGCACCTTATCGCCGCTCACCCGTAAACGAGGGAAGGGTCTGCCCGAAGGGCACCTATGCCCATGAATTTGTGAACAGCCCGGATCGCCTGACCAAGCCGCTCATCAAGAAGGACGGCAAGTTCGTCGAGGCGACCTGGGACGAGGCGTATGACCTGATCGCCCAGAAGTTCAAGTCGTACAAGCCCGATGAGTTTGTGGCGCTCTCCTCCGCCCGGGTCTCCAACGAAGAGAACTACCTGATGATGAAGTTCGCCCGCGGCGTCATGAAATCCCGGCATGTCGACCACTGCGCCCGGCTCTGCCACGCCTCCACCGTCGCCGGCCTCGCCGCCTCGTTCGGCTCCGGGGCGATGACCAACTCCA
>ENA-UOOK01002888-UOOK01002888.1-fermentation-metagenome-genome-assembly--contig:-NODE-2888-length-20317-cov-13.278502_pt1 | contig 20317 bp, 23 predicted proteins | sample MGYA00245777_ERZ724023 | MGnify/ENA primary metagenome ERZ724023 (study PRJEB28704, sample SAMN03018312) | fermentation metagenome | biome: anthropogenic terrestrial biome; feature: soil...
AAATGGAATTTTGAGTTTTGGTTGACTCAATAAAATGAGCATCGGGAACGGCTCTTCCATCGCCGCCATCCAGTACGGCAAAGTCGTCGACACCAGCATGGGTCTCACGCCGCTCGACGGGTTCATGATGGGCACGCGCTCCGGCACGCTGGACCCCTCCATCGTGACCTTCCTGATGGAGAAGGAGCACCTGACCCCGAAGCAGATGAACGATATCCTGAACAAGAAATCCGGCACGCTGGGGGTGTGCGGCATCAGCGACGACCGGGACGTCACGGAGGCGGAAATCTGCGGCGACCACCGGGCCAACCTCGCCCACGAGATGCTGAATTACCAGATCACCAAATTCGTCGGCGCCTATGCCGCCGCGATGGACGGGGTGGACTGCATCGTCTTTACGGCGGGGCTGGGGGAGAACCAGCCCATCATCCGGTACGGCGTGTGCAAGAACCTGCGCTTTCTCGGCGTGAAAATCGACCCGATTCTGAACAACCGGTACATCCACGGCAAAGAGGGCCGCATCTCCACCCCCGATTCATCGGTGGCCGTCTATGTCATCAACACCAACGAAGAGCTCGTGATTGCCCGCGACACCAAAGAGATTGTGGAAAGGCTGAACTACGCCACAACGCCGGACCGGACCGATGTCGTGATGGAGGATGTCTGAGGGCAGAGCCGTATAATACAAATCGCCCCGCGCATATAAATTGGCGTGGGGTGATTTTTTTGAAAGCGACGAAGAGCGGCCTTGTCCCGATTGCCGTGCTGATTCTGTGCTGCCTGGCCTTTCTGCTGTTTTCGTTCATTTCGTGCGAAAGAATCGGGAAAATGGTCTCGGCGCTCGCCCGTCAGTCCCCCCGGACCATCGTCGTCGATGCGGGCCACGGCGGGGAGGACGGAGGCGCCGTCACAAAATCGGGCGTCGCTGAGAAAACGATCAATCTCGCAATCGCCAAGGACCTGCAGCAGCTTCTGCAGGCGGCCGGTTTTCAGGTCGTGATGACGCGCACCTCGGACGAATCCATCGCGGACGATTACGACACCATCCGCGAGAGAAAAACAAGCGATATCCATAACCGGATGGGAATTATCGAAGCGCAGGGCGACTGCGTCTTCGTGAGTATCCACCAGAACCAGTTCCCGCAGGGCCAGTACCACGGCGCCCAGATTTTCTATTCCAAAAACACGGAGGATTCCAAAGCTCTGGCGGAAATCATCCGCGGCAAAATCACCGGGTTGCTGCAGAGTGACAACACCCGGCAGATAAAGCCAGCCACCAGTTCCATCTACCTTCTGTACCACGCCAAGGTGCCCGCGGTCCTGGTCGAGTGCGGCTTTCTCTCCAACGAAAGCGAGGCCGCGCTGCTGCAGGATGAAAAATACCAGAAGCAGATGGCCTTCGCCATCTACTGCGGGCTTTTGGAGTTCTGCGTGGGGAGCGCCTGACGGCTTTGATTGTAATCGCGCCGGCAAACCGGTATAATGAAACTAACAGACTGGAAATGAAGGGGTTTCAATGGCCGCAAAGCCGAAAAGCGTCTATGTCTGCTCGCAGTGCGGGTTCGAGTCCCCAAAGTGGTTCGGCAAATGCCCCGGCTGCGGGCAGTGGAACACCATGCAGGAGGAGATACGGGAGCCTGCGGCGAAGCGGCCGGCTTTTTCCGCACACAGAAGCGCGGCGCGCCCCGTGCCGATTTCGGAAATCAGCCTCTCGCAGGAGGAGCGCTACCACACGGGCCTGAGCGAGCTGGACCGAGTCCTCGGCGGCGGAATCGTCAAGGGGTCGCTGATTTTAATCAGCGGCGAGCCGGGAATCGGAAAATCGACCATTCTGCTTCAAATCTGCGGCTATCTGGGACAGGCCCTTAAAATCCTGTATGTGTCGGGGGAAGAATCCGCCCGGCAAATCAAACTGCGGGCCTCGCGCCTCGGGGTGGAGGACGGCAACCTGTACATTCTCGCCGAAACGGACCTTCAGGCAGTCCTGGAGCAGGTCCGTGCGGAAAAGCCGGACCTGCTGATGGTGGATTCCATCCAGACGATGAACGACCCGGACCTCAGCTCTTCCCCCGGCAGCGTGACGCAGGTGCGGGAATGCACCTCCGCCCTGATGCGCACGGTCAAGTCGCTCGAAATCCCGGCCATTCTGGTCGGGCACGTGAACAAGGACGGGGCGATCGCCGGGCCGAAAGTGCTGGAGCATATCGTCGACACCGTGCTGTATTTCGAGGGGGACCGCCAGCTTCCCTACCGGATTCTGCGCGCAGTCAAAAACCGGTACGGTTCCACGAACGAAATCGGCGTGTTCGACATGGGGGAAAACGGCCTTTCCCAGGTGGAGAACCCGTCCCTCGCGCTGCTGTCGGGGAGGCCGAAGCATGTGTCCGGCACCTGTGTGACCTGCATGATGGAGGGTTCGCGCCCCATCCTCGCGGAAATCCAGGGGCTGGCGACCACCTCCGGCTACGGGACGCCCCGGCGGATGTCCACCGGGTTCGACTACAACCGCATGTCCCTGCTGCTGGCGGTTCTGGAAAAGCGGGCGGGCTTTTACTTTTCCAATCTCGACGCCTATGTGAACGTGGTGGGAGGCCTGCGTCTGGATGAGCCCGCGGGAGACCTGGCCGTGGCTCTCGCGCTGGTCTCCAGCCTGAAAGACGTTCCCATAGACGACGAGACCATCGTCTTCGGCGAAATCGGGCTCGCCGGCGAGCTCCGCGCCGTAACGCAGACGCGGGCGCGCGTCGCGGAGGCCGGTCGGCTCGGCTTTAAAAGATGTATTCTCCCTTCCCACTGCCTGGACCGCCTGACCGGCGGACAGAACGCCATCCGCCTGATCGGCGTCAAAACTGTGCGGGAGGCGTTTGAGGCCGCTGCGGGGCGGCAGGCCGGGCCTTCTGCTCATGGGAAGCGGTTTTGATGCAGTGGACGCATCCCTTTCCCGTATCGTTGTGGATCGCCGTGGGCGCGTCCAGGGAGCAGTAGCCGTCTTTTTGGTAGATGCAGTCGGCATCGCACTGAATCAGGCTCATCATCTTGTCACCTCGCCTTTAGTCTGAAATTTTTCATTCAAATTATTCGCCGCTTTTTTCGGAAAGCGGCTCATATTTTCACGCCCCCCTCACAAACTAACCGGCGAAGGGGGCATGAGAATGAAACGGTATGGAATTCTGGTTGCTTTTACAGGCCTGGCGGTTGCCGCAATTCTGACGGCCGGACGGGTTGCGGTGGACTCCATGGTGAAAGTCACGGCTGTAAAAGTCCTTCCCCGTACAGCCGAGGATACCGTCGTCTGCACCGGAAAAATCGAGTCTGCGGATTCCCAGAACGTCTACTCGGCTTTCGAGGCTACGGTCCAGAAAGTCTATGTCAGGGAAGGGGAGAGGGTCTCTTTCGGGCAGACGCTGATGGAGCTTGCCCCGACCGATGACGATTCGTCCGATTTCTCTTCTTCGCAGCCCTCCTTTCAAAGCGCGTACAGCGCCTATTCCGCCTACTTAAACCAGAGCCGGTCGGCTTCCTCATCTTCGCCGTCCTCCGCACTGCCGCAGGCGAAAGGCTCCGCGGCCCAAAAAGGAAAAAGCGGCCGGGCCCTCACCGCTTCCATCAGCGGCATTGTGGAATCAGTCGCTGTGGAAGGGGAGTACCTGTCGCCTTCGGGAAAGCCGGCCGCCGTGATCCGGAACAGCCACGAGATGCAGGCGCGGCTCCAGGTTGGGGAATCGCAGGCCGCCAAGCTGAAAACGGGGCAGAAAGCCCGGATTTCCGGGGTCGGGTTCCCGTCTGTCTACGAGGGCACGGTCGATTTCATCTCTTCGGAGGCCAAGCAGCAGGTTACCGCCACGGGGCAGGAGACGGTGGTCGAGGCCGTGGTCAAAATTCAGAACCCCGGGACGGATGTCAAGCCCGGCCTTTCCGCGAAAGTGACCATCACCACTTCGGACAGTCCGAACGTGCTGATCGTTCCGTATGAAGCCGTCCGCGCGGATGAGGACGGCAGCGAATACGTGTTCCGCGCAGTTAACGGAAAAGCCGTGAAGACCCCCGTCACCACCGGGCGGGAATTCGACAGCGGCTTTGAAATCAAGAAGGGGATTGCCGCCAACGACGCGGTCATCATGGACCCGAACGGCGTTTCCGACGGGTCCCGCGTCGTGCCGGCCTACCGAAAGGCGGCGGATTTTTAAGTGACGGATTATCTGAAGTCCGCCTTCCGAAACCTGGGGAGAAAGCGGGTCAGAACGGCGCTGACCGTCCTGGGCATCGCCATCGGCGTGGCGTCCGTGATCCTTGTCGCCGACATCAGCCAGAGCGGCATCGGCGCCATCACAGACGAAATGGAAAGCCTCGGCCTGAGCGGGCTGACCGTGGCGGCTTCGGGAAAAGCGGAAAGCGTTTCCCTGAAAGAAGAAGACCTGGAAACGGTAAAAAAAATCAGCCAGGTGGAGCAGGCGGCGCCCATCCTGATGGCGAACACCCGGGTTTCTTCCAGAAATACGGACTGGCCGGCGGTCCTGTGGGGAATCGACTCCAACGCGGATGAGATCATCTCCCTGGAATCTCTCTACGGGCGCCTGCTGAACAGAAAAGACGTCAGCACCCGGGCCAACGTCTGTCTTGTGGATGAGAATTTTGCGAAAAAGCTCTATTTCAGGAGCAATATCGTCGGCAAGCACCTCTCCATCCTCTGCGGAGGCTCCCGCCAGGATTTTACGGTGGTCGGCATCGTCAAAACGGGGACGGGGCTTCTCCAGAACGTCATCGGAAATTATATCCCGACTTTCGTCTACATCCCTTACACCACGGCTCAGAATTCCATGCAGCGGGAGGATTACGACCAGATTGCGGTCAAGGTAAAATCCGGGGGCGACGCCGAAAACGTCGGAAAGCTGATTGTGACCCGGCTCGATTCCATAAACGGCACCACGGACGCCTTCGTTTCCAACAACCTCGCCAAACAGAAGGACGGGCTGCTGCATGTGCTGAACATCGTGTCGCTGGTCCTTTCGGCCGTCGGCGCGGTTTCACTTCTGGTCGCCGGGCTGAGCATCATGACGGTCATGCTGGTTTCCGTGCGCGAGCGCACGCGGGAAATCGGAATCAAGAAAGCCCTGGGGGCGACGCGGGGCGCCATCATGACGGAGTTCCTGTTTGAAGCGGTGATGATTTCACTGATTGGCTGCGCGATTGGGGTCGCGGCCGGCCTGGTGGTTTCTCTGCTCGGCGCGGAGTATTTCCATATCCCGTTTGCCGCAAGGCCGGACCTGATTCTGCTTGCGGTCGGATTCGCCGTCCTCTCCGGGACGGTGTTCGGGGTCTATCCGGCGTACCAGGCGGCCCGCCTGAAACCCGCGGATGCGCTCCGGCAGGATTAAAAATCATCTGCGCTCTTGACAGGGAACTCCATTCGATATATAATTATACAAAATGAATATTTTGTATAATTAAGGGCGGAGCAAACCGGCTTTTGCCGGTTTAGCCCCGGCGTTCCAGCGCCAGCAGAAAACGCTTCACGGACGGCCCGCCGAGGCCGTACTCGCCGATCGCCCCGCTTTTGCGGATTACCCTGTGGCACGGAATCAGAATCGGCAGCGGATTCTGACCGACGGCCGTGCCGACCGCCCGGACGCTTTTGCATCCGACCATCCGGGCAAGCTCGCTGTATGAAACGGTCTCACCGTAAGGAATCCGCTCCAGGGCCCGCCAGACAGCCGTCTGGAGCCGGCTGCCGCCAAAGCGGACCGGCACGTGGAAATCCCGGCGCTGTTCCGACAGATACTCCCGAATCTGCCGGGCGGCGTCACGGCAAACCGGGCACCCGGCGGTTTCGAGAGTTGCGTCTTGGTCCGCGGCGGTTTCGTCCAGCAGGCTCACCGACAGAATCTCATGGCCGCTGCAGGTCAGCTCCAGCCTGCCGAGCGCGGTTGAAAAGTGCAAACTGTGAAACTGTTTCACGGAAGATGCCCCCTTATCCACACGTTATTCCATTTCACTTCTTACAGAAAGCAGAAAGGAAAGAAAACATGAAGCCTGAACTTCTGGCGGAAGCGCCGCCGGTCCTCCGGGAATTTCTCGGGTACATCGGAACCGTCAAGGGAAAATCCCCGAAGACCGTGGAGGAATATTACCTCGACCTTCGCACGTTCTTCCGCTATCTGAAAAAAAAGCGGGGACTGGTCCCCGCCGATACGGAATTTGAAAAAATCGACATCGCCGACGTCGGCCTCGACCTGATACGGACGGTCGACCTCACCCAGGTGTTCGAGTACATGAACTTTCTCGCCGAGAAGCGGAGCAACAGCGCCGACACCCGCTCCCGGAAAGTTTCGAGCCTTCGCAGCTTTTTCACTTACTTAACCAATAAAACGGGAAAACTGAAAACCAACCCGGTCGAACAGCTGGAAACACCCAAGCTGAAAAAATCGCTGCCGAAATATCTGACGCTGGAGCAGAGCATAGAGCTGCTTTCCAAAGCCGGCAGCGAGCGCGATTACTGCATCCTGGTCCTGTTTTTAAACTGCGGGATGCGCCTGTCGGAACTGGTGGGACTGAACCTGAACGACGTCCACCTGCGCGAGGCAAAGCTCAAAATCACCGGAAAGGGCAATAAAGAGCGGATTGTCTACTTAAATCAGGCCTGTCAGGACGCGCTCAAGGGTTACCTTGCCGTGCGGCCGCACGACGGCCTGCTCGACCGGAACGCCCTGTTTATCAGCAGGCAGCGCAGACGGATAAGCCCCAAAACGGTGCAGCATCTGGTCAAGAAATACCTCGCCCAAATCGGCTTGGGCGGGCCGGGGTATTCGGTCCACAAGCTGCGGCATACGGCGGCAACCCTGATGTATCAGCAGGGGCATGTGGATATCCGGGTTCTCAAGGACATCCTCGGCCACCAGAACCTCGGCACCACCGAAATCTACACGCACGTTTCCAGCGAGCAGATGGCACGGGCGGCACAGGCGAATCCGCTCGCCAAAATCCGCAGAAGAAAAGCCCCGGTTCCGGCGAAGCATGAAATTCCCACCACAAAGGAGAAAAAATAAGCCGGAAAGCTTATTTGTCGCTGTCCATAAAGGTCGGGGGCGGGCCGTTTCCCCCGCCCTGCTGTTCCTGCTTTTCCCGCTGCTGCTTCTGATAGGGCTGAATCATCGTTTTATTGATGAGCGGGTACACGGCAAAATTGATGAGAAAAGAGCAGTAGGCGAACAGCAGAAACACGATAAAAAGGGCCGCAAGCACAAGAAGAAGAGGCACTGCAGACGACAGAAAAAGCAGAAAGGCCAGCACGGCCAGCAACGCCGTGACCAGCAGATTCCGGCCCAGACCGAGGATGGAAAAAATCAGGGCGTTTTTATAGATCTGCCTGAGGTTCAGCCTGAAGGTCACAATCATGACCGGCACATAATACTGGCTGAACACCAGCAGCGCGGAAACGGCGATGCAGACGGAAGCCGCAACCAGAAACAGCGGGTTGCCCGCGCTGTTCTGCCAGTAAAACGGAATCGAATAGCTGAGAACCGTAAAGAGCAGATAGCAGACCGCGCCGTTGATTAAAAAGGGCTTCCAGTTTTCCCTGACCGCGTCCTTAAAGTCCGAGAGGATGAACGCGTGCTCTTCCCGCGCGTAGTTGCGCGTCACAAAGGTCAGGCCGGCCACGAAGGGCGAAAGCGCGACCACGGGAAGAAGCACCAGAAACTTCAGCTTTGTCAGCGTGCCGAGCCCGTACATCAGCGCGGCCGCAGCCGCCGCCGGCACGCAGAACAGAAGGTTCAGCTTCACCAGATCGAAAAATTTGCGTCCCAGGATAGAAAAAAAGCGCGGCACAGCTTTCTGCGGCGGCGCATTTTTCGGGATTCCGGGACCCGGACGGTTGTAATTCATGCTGAAAAGGCCCACCGGTTCGTCCCCCCCTACCCTAATTTCGCGCGCGGATGGCATTGGTTGTAGACTTCCTTGAAATGATCGTTCAGCAGGTGCGCGTAGACCTGCGTGGACGAAATATCGGCATGCCCGAGCATGGCCTGAAGGTCTTTGAGCGCCGCGCCGTTCTCCAGCAGATGGAGGGCGAAAGAGTGGCGCAGCGTGTGGGGCGTGATTTCCTTGACGATTTTCGCTTTGTTCGCGTAGATCTTCACGATTTTCCAGAATCCCTGGCGGGTCAGGCGGTGGCCGTTCATATTGATGAAGAGGGCCTGTCCGCCTTCGGAAGAGAGAATCTGCGAGCGCACGCGGAAGATGTAATCGGAAACCGCCGCGACGGCGGCCGGATGGACCGGAACGACCCGGCGGGACCTCTGGCTGCAACAGCACAGCAGGCCGGACCGGATGTTGATGTCCGCGACGTTGAGGGATACCAGCTCTGACACGCGGATGCCGGTCGCATAGAGAAGCTCCAGCATGGCCTTGTCCCGGCAGCCCTTGAACCCGGCCGGGTCCGGCTGGGCGAGCAGCAGCTCGATTTCTTTTCCGTTCAGAATCTGCGGGAGCTTTTTCGGCAGCTTTTCGAGTTTGACCGATTTGGCGGGATTTGCCGCCGCCTCGCCGCTGCACACCAAAAACGTGTAAAAGCAGCGCAGGGAAGCGATATTGCGGACTACCGTAGCCCCCGATTTTTTCAGGCGCTTCAGGTATTCAACATAGTCGCCGATCTCGTCCGTTGTGACGTCGGCCGGGTTCTGCAGCCCGTTTTGGCTTTCAAACGACAAAAACCGCTTGACGTCGCGGACATAGGAAACCACCGTGTTTGGGGAAGCCGCTCTCCGATTTTTAAGATAATCTTCAAAATCTTCATCATAATCCTTCATTTGTTTTTCCCCTTTAATTCATCAAAAAGAGAACAGGCCGCCAAAACAAACAGAAAACAGAAGATCCAGCAATGCCCCCGCGCAGGCGATCGCAAGCACAGCCCCGAAGCGAAGGATATAAGAGCGGATTCCGGATTTTCCCCCCGCGTGGGTTTTCCCAGACGCCACCAGACGGGAAAAGCGGATTCCCTCCGCGGATGCCGCCAGAATGGAAAGGCAGCATACGAAAGCGCCCGGCAGCACCACGGCGAGGTTGTAGAGGACGCCCTTCCACCCGTAAGCGGCGTACAGATAGCCCGACGTCAGCCCCAGGCCGAACCCCCGGAACGCCAGCACGGCCGGGATAAAAAAAGCGCCCCAGATGGAGAGCCCGCCCAGAAAGCAGGCGAGAATAAAACAGAAAGAAGAGGCAAACGAAGCGGAGAAAACCATCAGAAACGGCTGGGTCGTCCGGGATTTGAAATTGCCGGCAAACAAAAAATCGAGCCGCTCCAGCGTCTCGTATCCCGCGCTTCTGGCGTACACGGCCCCCAGCGCCATGCCGGCGAGCAGCACAAGCGAAAGCCAGATCATCGCGCGGTTCTCGCGGGCGGCCCGCAACATGGCCCCGCCGTATTCCCGCGCTGTGGCATGATGTCTTTGGCGCCTGCGGCCTCCCACTATCACGACACCCATACATTTGATTCCTCCCGACGGAGCATCTCAACAAAATGTATGTGGGACAAAGCGATTCTATGCCCTGCGCCGGCCCGCCGCGGTCCATGCGTCTGACCGCGGCGGCAACAACAAGTAATATGGTAATACATTTTCACCGCCGAATCAAGGCAAAAAGCGCTCAAATTGCATTTTTAGGCAGAATTCAAAAAGAAATTGCAGAATCTTTTGAAATTCTGCAATCCTGTCTATTCTGCGAGAGCCGCCTGAATCATCACGGCGCATTCAATCCGCTTTTTCTCCAAGGCGCAGGAGATTCGGTGCGGCTTGCTGACACTTCCCTCATACTGCCAGTTGTTCGCGTCGCATCCGCCGCTGCAATAGAATTTGGCCCAGCATCCGACGCATTCCGGCTTCGAGTAGACGTTGACGAGGGCAAAACGGTTCTTGCGGGCCTCATCAAACGTTCCATCCAGCAGATTGCCCATCTTCCACTGCTCGTAGCCGACAAACTGGTGGCAGGGGTAGATGTCGCCGGCGGGCGTCACGGCGACGTATTCGTTGCCGCAGCTGCAGCCGCGCAGCCGCTTGATTGCGCACGGCCCCTGGTTCAGATCAATCATGAAATGGAAAAAGTCGAAGCCTTTCCCGGCCTTCTTCCGCTCGATGACCAAATCCGACAGCCGGTCGTATTCTTCAAAAATCCGCGGCAAATCCGTTTCCTGAATCGCATACTCCAGCCTGGAATCGGAGACCACGGGCTCTACGGAAATCCTGTCGAAACCGAGGTCCAGCATCCGCCGGACATCGTTTGTAAAATCCAGATTGTAGCGGGAATACGTGCCCCGTATGTAATAATCCCTGTCTTTGGGGCGGCGCTTCACCAGCTTCTGGAACTTCGGCACAATCGAATCATAGCTGCCGCTGCCGTCCACCCGCACGCGCAGCCGGTCGTTGACCTCTCTGCGCCCGTCCAGCGAAAGGATGCAGTTCGACATCTCCCGGTTGATGAAGTCGATTTTGTCGTCGTCAAGCAGAAGGCCGTTCGTCGTGATGGTGAACCTGAAGTTTTTGTGGTGGGTCTTCTCCAGGCTTCTGGCATAAGCGACGGTCTGCCGGACCACTTTGAAGTTCATCAGGGGCTCTCCGCCGAAAAAATCGACCTCAAGGTTGTGCCGGCCGCCGGAGCGTTCGACCAGAAAATCGATCGCGCGCCGGGCGACGTCGAACGGCATCAGCATCCGCCTGCCGCCGAAATCGCCCTGGGCGGCAAAGCAGTACCGGCACCGCAGGTTGCAGTCGTGGGCGACGTTCAGGCACATGGATTTGATGGGGGCGCCCTTCAGCAGGGCGGCAAAGCGGCCGTACTCGTCGGGCGAAAACAGCTGGCCCTTTTCATAAAGCGCGCGGAGCTCCTCATACGCTTCCCGCAGGGTCGCTTCGCTGAAGCGGCCCTTCAGGCCGGTCCGCATGGCTTCGGGCGGTTCCTCAGGGACCGTGCCGTCCAGATAATCCAGCATTGCGAACGGAGCTTCCCCGAAAAGATGGACGGCGCCGCTGTTGGTATCCAGCACGATATGGTAGCCGTTCAGCGTATATTTGTGAATGATGGCATTCCCGTTTTTCTGCATCGGTTCCCGTTTCTCCAAACATAAAAAGATAGGGGCAGACAGCCTGCCTGTTTCTCGACAAGCTGAGCCTGTCCCTTCCAAGAAGTTAAAAAAATTTAGGCCTTACCTGTTTTTGTTCTCGCATTTCTGGTTGGCGACGGTGCAGGAAGTCTTGCAGGCTGACTGGCAGGACGCCTGGCATTCGCCACAGCCGCCCCTCACCGCGCTCTCTTTCAGGTTCGCCGCGTTCAGCGTTTTAATCTGCTTCAATTTTTAAGCCTCCATTCTGCAATGAAGATGCAGTAATCATTATAGCACATAGAAGACCGGAGTCAAAATTTTATTTCCGCCTGCCCTTTCCGTTCACGGCGAGGAACCCGCCGATTCCGCCGGAGAGCACCATGACGAGCAGCCGGACTTCCGCTTCCTGGGAAATGGTCCCGTTTTGTGAAAGCCCCATCCCGGAAACAAGAAAAAGCAGGTACAGGAACAGCCCCGCCACCGCGCCGTAAACCAGACCGCGCCGGCGCGAAATCCGGGCGGTCACAAAGCCTGAAAAGCCGGCGCTCAGGACTGAAACGGCAAGGATAAACGGCGAAAGGAAGCCGTGCGGCAGGTTGGAGGAAGACACGAATGCGAGCGCGCACAGCGCCAGCACGACGGCGCACAGCGCCGCGCCGGAAACGGAGCCGACGACAATCGCCTTGACGGCCGTAAGAAGAGTCCTCTGCCCGGACGCCGCGTTGGAACTTTTCACGGAAAACCGCCCCCTTCCCTTTCTCGCCATATAGATATTCGGGAGGGAGCGCAATTATTCATCCGGCCGCGGTCATCCCGCGTCGTCGTGGATGGTGTCCACACTGCCAATGGCCCATTTTTTGATTTTGATCTTCGAGCGGTCGGAGCCGGTCTCCAGAATCAGGACGTTCTCGTCTTTCTTAATCCCGACGACGCGGCCCACGATTCCGCCGATGGTGGTGATGTTGTCGCCCACCTGAATGCTGTTGCGCATCTTATCCTCTTTCTTTTTCTTCTTCTGCTGAGGCAGAATCATAAAAAGATAAAAGATACCGATGATGACGACAAAGAACAGAATCGAGGACCAGATATCCGTCGAAGCGGTCCCCGCGGTCTTGCTGGCTTGCAAAAAAATTCCCATGAATTACAGCACCTCCATTATTCGTGCTTTGATTATACCAATTAATCGCGGCCCTTGCAAGGTTTTCTCAGATTCTCTGCCCAATTTGGCCGATGCTGCCGCGAAAGAACTCGGAGAAAGTTCCGCTGTCCAGCGCGGAGCGGATGCGCTCGAAAAGCGTGTTGAAAAAATAGATGTTGTGCATCACGCACAGGCGCATTGCGAGCATCTCCCGGCTTTTGAAAAGGTGGTGGATGTAGGCGCGGCTGAAATTGCGGCAGACGGGGCAGCCGCACGAAGGGTCAAGCGGCTGGTCGTCCAGCGCGTACTTCGCGTTGAACAGGTTGCGGCAGCCCTCCCAGGTAAATGCGTGTCCGTGGCGCGCGTTGCGCGTGGGCAGGACGCAGTCGAACAGGTCCACGCCGCGCCGGACGGATTCCAGAATATTGGCGGGGGTCCCGACACCCATCAGGTAGCGCGGCTTGTCCTTCGGCATTTCCGGCTCCACCGTTTCGATGATGTGGTACATCGTTTCGGCGCTTTCCCCAACCGCAAGGCCGCCGATTGCATAGCCGTCCAAATCGAGCTCGCGGATTCGGCGCATGCAGTCAATGCGCAGGTCCTCGTAGGTGCTGCCCTGGTTGATTCCGAACAGCATCTGCCTGGGGTTGAGCGTGCCCGGCTGTGCGTTGAGCCGGTCCATTTCCGCTTTGGAGCGGTTCAGCCAGCGCACGGTGCGCGCGCAGGAAGCACGCGCGTAATCGTATTCCGCGGGATTTTTCACGCACTCGTCGAACGCCATCGCGATGGTGGAGCCGAGGTTGGACTGAATCCGCATGCTCTCCTCCGGCCCCATGAAGATTTTATGCCCGTCGATATGCGAGGCGAACGTCACCCCTTCTTCCGTGATGTTCCTCAGCTTTGCGAGGGAGAAGACCTGGAAGCCGCCGCTGTCTGTCAAGATGGGGCCGTCCCACCGGGTGAAGCGGCGCAGACCGCCGAGTCTGCGGATTGTCTCGTCCCCCGGCCGCAGATGCAGGTGGTAGGTGTTGCAGAGCTGGACCTGACATTTCAGATTCTTGAGGTCGAGCGCCGAAACCGCGCCCTTGATGGCCCCGCAGGTCGCCACGTTCATAAAGGCGGGCGTCTGCACCGTTCCGTGCGGCGTCGTGAGCTTTCCGCGCCGCGCCGCGCCCTCCGTACCGATAAGCTGAAACATATTTTCCCCGCGCTTTCCGTCAAATGATGAGCATGGCGTCGCCGAAGCTGTAAAAGCGGTATTTTTCCCGCACCGCCACCCGGTACGCGTTCATGATGTGGTCGTACCCCGCCAGGGCGGAAACGAGCATGATCAGCGTGCTTTCTGGCAGGTGGAAATTGGTGATCAGCCCGTCCATGGCCTTGAACGGAAAGCCGGGATAGATGAAGATGTCCGTCCAGCCGGCGCTCTCGCGGACGCAGCCCTCTTTTGCCGCGACCGTTTCGAGCGTCCGGCAGCTTGTTGTGCCCACGCAGATGACCCGGCCGCCCCTTTCGCGCGTGCGGTTGATGATGTCGGCCGCCTTCTGCGGCATATAATAATGTTCGGAGTGCATTTTGTGGTCGGTGATTTTCTCCGCCGTGACCGGCCTGAAGGTGCCGAGGCCGACGTGCAGCGTCACGAACGCCATGCCGACCCCCTTGCTGCGGATTTTCTCCAGCAGCCCTTTGGTAAAGTGCAGGCCGGCCGTGGGGGCGGCGGCCGACCCGACCTCTCTGGAATAAACGGTCTGGTAGCGCTCGTTGTCCTTGAGCTTGGCCTTGATATAGTGCGGCAGCGGCATCTGGCCGATCTGGTCGAGAATCTCATAGAAATTGCCGTCGCAGGTGAATTTCGCGATGCGGTTCCCGTCCTCCGTCACATCGAGAATTTCGGCTTTCAGAAGCCCGCCGCCGAAGGTGAAGCGGGTCCCCTTTTTGGCGCGGCGGCCCGGGCCGGTCAGGACTTCCCAGACATTGCCGGAATGGTGCGTGAGGAGAAGGAATTCCACTTTGGCCCCCGTTCCCTCCTTGATGCCGTACAGTCGCGCCGGAAGCACGCGGGAATCGTTTAACACAAGGCAGTCCTCTGGATTCAGGAAATCCACGATATCGTAAAAATGCCGGTGGGCGATTTCCCCCGTCTTTTTGTTCAGGACCATCAGCCGCGAGGAATCCCGCGGCTCCGCCGGCGTCTGGGCAATCAGTTCTTTAGGCAGGTCGTAAGAAAAGTCACTCGTTTTCATGTTCTGCAGGTCGAGTCCCATATTCATATCTCCCATAGTCTGAAGTATGCCAACCTGTTTATTATAAATAAATTGACAAGCAATAGCAACACATGCTATTATAATTTCAAAATATGCCATAAACAGAGGTGCGGGATTCATGAACGGCTGCCGCCAGCGGGAAAATAGTCTGGGGCCGGCTGCTGCGCGCCGCGAAAAGAACGGCGGGCCGGCTCCGCTTTTTCCGCGGCGAATCGGTTCATGAACCGGCTTTTTCTTGTTTCGCGGATATTTTTCCGCAAAGACGGCCATAGAATTAAGCACAGGAGGTCTGTAGCTGATGAAGCAATATCGCGTCGGCATTATCGGCGCCACGGGGATGGTGGGCCAGCGCTTTGCCACGCTGCTGGAGAAGCACCCGTGGTTCACGGTGACCGCGCTGGCGGCAAGTTCCCGCTCCGCCGGCAAAACCTATGAGGAGGCCCTCGCCGGCCGCTGGAAGATGTCCACCCCGATTCCGGAAAAAATGAAGGATATGACGGTGCTCGATGCAGAAAAGGACCGCGAAAAAATCGCCGGCAGCGTCGATTTCGTCTTCTGCGCGGTCAACCTGGAGAAGCAGAAAACAAAAGCGCTGGAGGAAGCCTACGCCCGCTGCGAATGCCCCGTCATCTCAAACAACAGCGCAAACCGCGGCGTGCCGGACGTGCCGATGATCATACCGGAAATCAACCCCGAGCACGCCGCCGTGATTGAGACGCAGCGCAAAAGGCTTGGGACGAAACGCGGCTTTATCGCCGTCAAGTCCAACTGTTCCATTCAGAGCTACGTCCCCGCCGTCACGCCGCTGCTGGACCTGAACGTCACGAAAGTGCTCGCCTGCACCTATCAGGCACTCTCCGGCGCGGGCAAGACGTTTAAGGTCTGGCCGGAGATGGTCGACAACGTGATTCCCTATATCGGCGGCGAAGAGGGAAAATCGGAAAACGAGCCCATGAAGGTGTGGGGGCACGTGGAAAACGGCGTGATTGTCAACGCGACAAAACCGGACATCACCACCCAGTGCCTGCGCGTCCCCGTTTCCGACGGCCACATGGCGGCGGTCTTCGTCTCTTTTGAGAAGAAGATTCCGCTCGAGGAGATTATTGCCAGGTGGGAAAACTTCAGCGGCGAGCCGCAGAGGCTGCGCCTGCCGAGCGCGCCCCGGCAGTTCCTGCACTATTTCCGCGAGGAGGACCGCCCCCAGACCCGGCTGGACCGCAATCTGGAAAATGGCATGGCCGTCTCCATCGGAAGGCTGCGCCCGGACAGCCAGTACGACGTCAAATTCGTGTCCCTTTCCCACAATACGCTCCGCGGAGCGGCGGGCGGCGGAGTCCTGATGGCGGAGCTTCTGTGCGCCAAAGGTTATCTGGATTAGACGCCCGCCGGCAAGTATTTTCGCCCGTCCATAATTTTCAGGAGGCCTGAAAATGAAGAAAACGGTTTTTACTGGTTCCGCCGTGGCGCTTGTGACGCCGATGAAAGAAGACGGTTCCATCGACTACGACATGCTGGAGAGACTGGTCGATTTTCAGATTCAGAACGGGAGCGAGGGCATCGTGGCCTGTGCGACGACCGGCGAATCCCCCGTTCTGAGCGTGGAGGAGCACTGCAAGATTGTCCGGTGCATCGTCAAAAAAGCCGGGGGCCGGGTGCCCGTCATCGCAAGCTCCGGCAGCAACGACACCAAAAGCGCGGTGGAGCTTTCCAAGGCGGTGGAGGACGCCGGCGCGGACGCGCTGCTGACCATCACCCCCTATTACAACAAAACGTCCCAGGAAGGCTTCGTGCGCCATTTCTTCTATATCGCGGACCGGGTGAAGCTCCCGATGATCCTTTATAACATCCCCTCGCGCACCGGCTGCAACATCCGTCCCGAAACCTACAAGAGGCTGGCGGAACACCCCAACATCGTCGGCGTCAAAGAGGCGAACGGCAACCTTGCGGAAAACGCCAGGACCGCCGCGCTCTGCGGGGACGATCTGGCGCTCTATTCCGGCGAGGACAGCCTGACCCTCCCGATTCTGTCCCTGGGAGGGAAAGGGGTCGTCTCGACCAGCGCCAACGTGATCCCGAAGGAAATGGACGAAATCTGCCGAAATTATTTTCAGGGAAATTTCAGCCGCAGCCGCGCCGTCTTCCTGAAATACCTGGATGTGATGAACGCCCTGTTTCTGGACGTCAACCCCATCCCCGTCAAGGCGGCACTGAAAATGATCGGGTTCGACTGCGGCGGATGCCGGCTCCCCCTCACGGAGCTGAACGCGGAAAACACGCAGAAGCTGCGGGCTGTTCTGCAGGGTCACGGGCTGCTGGCCGGCTGAACTAAAATCAAAGGAAGTTTCAAAATCATGACGAGAATCATACTCAGCGGATGCGGCGGAAGGATGGGCCGGACCGTCGCCGCCTGCGCCGAAGGGCGGCAGGACTGTAAAATCGTGGCCGGCATCGACGTCCGGAAGGGAACGGAGCTTCCGTTCCCCGTGTTCGAGGCCCCCGAAAAAGTGGACGCCGGAGCCGACGTCCTCGTTGATTTTTCAAACCCCTCCCTGCTCGGCCCGCTGCTGAACTTCGGGGAGAGCACGAAGACGCCCCTCGTCCTCTGCACGACGGGATACAGCAGCGAACAGACGGAGGCCCTGAAAAGGGCTTCCCGAAAAATCCCCGTATTCTATTCCGGCAATATGTCCCTCGGCATCAGCCTGCTGATTGAACTTGCCAAAAAAGCCGCCCGGGTGCTGGGGGACCGCTTCGACATCGAAATCGTCGAAGAACACCATAACCAGAAGATCGACGCCCCAAGCGGCACCGCCCTGATGATTGCGGACAGCATCTCTTCCGTTCTGCCGCACGATATGCAGTATGTCTACGACCGGCACTCCCGCCGGAAAAAACGGGAGAAAAATGAAATCGGGATTCATTCGATTCGCGGGGGCACCATCGTCGGGGAGCACAAAGTCATTTTTGCCGGACCCCACGAGGTGCTGACCCTTTCTCATTCCGCCGAATCGAAGGAGATTTTCGCCCTCGGCGCGCTGCAGGCCGCGATTTTCCTTCAGGGTAAAGCTGCAGGACTTTACGGAATGCCGGACCTGTTGAACAGCAAAGGATAGGAGGCGCTTTGAAAGTGATGTCGCCAAAGATTACGACAACCTCAGATATCACCCTGGTAACTCTGCAAAACTGCCCGTCGCAGCTTGATTTTACCGCAAAGGTGTTTGAAAAGATCGGGGCGCTGGGCGTGGATGTGGACATGATCTGCCTCGCCCCGGCCCACGGCGCTTTCACTTCGGTATCGTTTACGATTTCCGACAACGACCTTGACAAGATACTCAGCTTTACATCCAAGCTGCGCGACACCGTTCAGGTAAAAGCCGTCGTCAGCAGCGGAAACTGCAAAATTTCCGTCTATGACGACGGGATGAGGAACAGCCCCGGCGTCGCCGCCCAGGTTTTTGCCGCCGCGGCTTCCGCCGGAGCGGACATCCGCATCATCACGACGTCGGAAGTGGACATTTCCCTGCTGGTCACGTCGGCGGATTTTCCGGAGACCCTGAAAACCATTGAATCCAGATTCGGCAGCCGCTGAATTCGCCTTATACCACAAATTTCATGAAGAGTGCGCCGCAGGACTTTCCTGAGAAAATCCTGCGGCGCACTCTTCTCTTTTCACAAAGCCGACCACAGGAGGCGCGCCATGGTTTTATGGATTTTTCTATTGTCTGTCCTTTTTCTCTGGCTTTATTGGGGGAATACCTCCATCCGGACGACGCAGGTCGGCATCGCCGACAAAAAAATCCCGGCGTCCTTCAGCGGCTTCCGGATTGTCCAGATATCCGACCTCCACAACGCGGAATTCGGGAAGCACCAGGGCAGACTGCTCAAAGCCGTCAGGGATGCGTCGCCGGATTTGATTGCCGTGACCGGCGATTTAATCGATTCGCGCCATACAAATCTGGAGGAAGCGATGGAGTTCGTCCGCGGTGCCGTCCGGATCGCCCCGGTTTACTATGTGACGGGCAACCACGAGGCGCGGCTCGGCCGGTATGCGTTTTTTAAGAACAAAATGGAGGAAGCCGGCGTCTCAATTTTAAAAAACACGGGCGCGACGATTTCACGCGGCGGAAGCTGCATCCGGCTGCTCGGTCTGGAAGACCCCGCATTTTCCAAGCCGCACGGCACAAATGCGGAAAACGCCGCTCTGCTCGACGCACGGCTGAAAACGATGCGGAGCGCGGGAAACGCCTATACCGTTCTGCTTTCCCACAGGCCGGAGCAGCTCGATGTCTACACAGCCAACGGCACAGACCTGGCACTGTGCGGCCACGCGCACGGCGGGCAGATACGCCTGCCCTTCATCGGCGGGCTGTTTGCGCCGAACCAGGGCTTTTTCCCGAAATATACCGCGGGCGTGCATCAAAAGGGCCGGACGAAAATGGTGGTCAGCCGGGGGCTGGGCAACAGTCTTGCGCCTCTCCGAATCAACAACCGGCCTGAGCTGGTGGTCCTTACGCTGACGCGCTGACAAAGCCGTGTGAGCGCGTTGCCGGCCGAAAAGCCGGAAAATCGCCGGGTGGCTTAACGGTCGAGTGCCCCAGGACCCCGTTTTGATTGACTTATCGGGCCGGACTGTTTATAACGGAAGACGACGACAGAAACTGAAACGGAGGCATCGCGATGGAAGAAAAAGCTGCTTTCGGAAAATTTATTGCCGACAAGCGGAGAGCGAAAGGGCTTACGCAGGCGCAGCTCGCTCAGCAGCTTTATGTGACGGAATCGGCCGTCTCAAAATGGGAGCGCGGGATCTCTTATCCGGACATCACATTGGTTACGGCCATCTGCTCCGCACTCAAAATCAGCGAGCACGAGCTGATTACGGCAAGCGACGACGTGCACCAGCGGCAGGTGGAGCTGCAGGCGGAGAAGTACCGCCGCCTGCAGCGCGGCTGGCTGTGGACGTTCAACGTGATTTACGGTACCGCGCTGGCGGTATGCCTAATCTGCAATCTTGCCGTCTCGCATGCCCTGACGTGGTTTTTCATCGTCGCCGCGTCCTGCATCCTGGCGTTTTCGCTGACTTCCCTGCCGCTGCTCGTACATAAAAAGAAGGGCCTCATCACGCTCGGCGCGTTCTTTCTCTCGCTGAACCTGCTGCTCCTGGTGTGCTGTCTTTACGCTTCCGGGCGCTGGTTTTTCGTATCGCTCGCGTCGCTGGCATTCGCTTTTTCCGTGGTCTTCGCTCCGTTCGTGCTGCGGGACATCGTGCTGCCGAAGGCGCTCTGCGGGCATAAGGCCCTTCTTTCCCTGGCAGCGGATACGCTGCTGCTGTTTCTGCTGGAGTTGATGGTCTGCGCGTACCGGAACGAATTCTCCCGTTTTTTTTATCCCGACGGGGTCCTCACGCTTTATCTTCTGACGCTGCCGTGGACTTTTCTTCTTGTAATCCGGTACCTGAAAACCAGCGCGCAGTTCCGGGCCTCCATCTGTCTCGCCGCAGTCGGACTTTACATTCTGGCGGTCAACGGGATGTCGGCCGCCATCACCGACCGCGTGCCGTTCGCATGGCCGGCGGTCAATCTGGGAAATTGGAACGACTTCCGTTATTTGAATGGCAATGTGACCGCCGTGATTGCGATAGTCTGCTTCGCCATGGCCCTGCTGTTCGCCTGCGGGGGGATTTGGGCTTCCGCCAGGGACCGTTCCGAAACAAGGGCGGAATAAACCGATAAGCGGCACCGCGCGCGGCGTCTTTGACGCGATTTCGGCAAAATATTGTCCTGATTTCCACCCATATCGTTTCCGACGTGGAGGCGGTCGCGTCCGACC
>ENA-UOOK01002889-UOOK01002889.1-fermentation-metagenome-genome-assembly--contig:-NODE-2889-length-20315-cov-74.463327_pt1 | contig 20315 bp, 21 predicted proteins | sample MGYA00245777_ERZ724023 | MGnify/ENA primary metagenome ERZ724023 (study PRJEB28704, sample SAMN03018312) | fermentation metagenome | biome: anthropogenic terrestrial biome; feature: soil...
CCGCAGGCTGCGCCTACGGTTAATCACATGTTGTCCTACGGACAAACCCCTGATAGTCTTATATTGTCCTTACGGACAATTATATATGTATGCGATGTTTACGATGTTGTAGCACCCAAAAACAATAAACCACGCCTGATTATCTAAGAGTTAGCTGGTGTTATAAAAAAGTGCGGAAAACAAAAAAATTAATAATATTTTACAAAAGATTTTATAAAACACAGAAAATGCACAAAAATTAACTAATTTTGCTAAAGATTTTATAAAAAAATGAAAAAACTTATTCAAGACTTAAAAGTTATTAGCAATATAAAACTTAATGCTAATTATTATTTGTTAAAATTGTTTTCAGAAGAAGACTTACCGTTTATTTTGCCAGCTCAATTTGTGGAAATAAAAATTCCAAATTCGCCATCAACATTTTTGAGGCGTCCTATTAGTATTCATGATGTAAATTATGAAAAAAATACAATTAAGTTATTAATCAATATTGCTGGCAAAGGCACAGAGTCGCTATCTAAAATTCATGCTGATGATTATTTAAACATAGTTTATCCTTTGGGAAATTCCTTTACAATGCCAACTAGCGATAAAGTTTTGCTTGTTGGTGGCGGAATTGGTGTAGCACCTCTTTTATATACTGCAAAATACTTTTTGAATTTTGGTATAGAATCCGATTTGTTACTTGGCTATAGAAGTAAAAGCAATATTGTTTTGCACGACAAGTTTTCAAAATATGGAAAAGTTTTTTACACAACCGACGATGGCAGTTTTGGCGAAGAAGGTCATGTTTTGAATCACTCTATTTTCACAGGTTCTGTATTTAATTATAAAAAGATTTATGCTTGTGGTCCTAAAATTATGCTAAAAAACTTGTCCATTTGGGCTAATGAAAGAAATATTGACTGCGAAGTTTCTTTAGAAAACTTGATGGCTTGTGGTGTTGGTGCTTGTTTGTGTTGTGTTCAAAATACAGTTGATGGTCATAAATGTGTTTGCACTGAAGGACCTGTTTTTAATTCAAAAGAAATTATATGGTAAACTTAGAAATAAATTTTGCTGGTTTAAAGTTTAAAAACCCTATACTAACTGCCTCTGGCACATTTGGTTACGGAACAGAATTTGCTGATTTTATAGACCTGAATTTACTTGGTGGATTTATTGTTAAAGGTACAACATTAAATCATCGCGAAGGCAATCCTTACCCAAGAATGGCAGAAACAGCTTCGGGAATGTTAAATGCTGTTGGTTTGCAAAATAAAGGCGTAAAATATTTTTGTGAAAACATTTACCCTGAAATAAAAGATTTAAAAACCAATATTTTTGTAAACGTTTCTGGCTCAACAATAGAAGATTATGTTGCAACTGCCGAAATGATAAACAATTTGGAAAACATTCCTGGCATAGAGCTTAACATTTCTTGTCCTAACGTAAAAGAAGGTGGAATGGCATTTGGCACTAGTTGTACATCTGCTGCTCAAGTTGTTAAGGAAGTTAGGAAAGTTTACAAAAAACATTTAATGGTTAAACTTTCTCCAAATGTTACTGATATTGTATCTATTGCTCAAACTGTTGAAAGTGAAGGAGCTAATAGCATTTCTTTAGTGAATACTTTTTTAGCAATGGCAATAGATGCAAAAACTCGAACACCAAAATTATCAACAATTACTGGAGGATTATCGGGTCCGGCAATTAAGCCAATTGCTTTAAGAATGGTTTGGCAAGTTTCTAAAGCGGTTAAAATTCCAATATGTGGTTTAGGTGGAATTATGAATGCCGAAGATGTTATTGAGTTTATGCTTGCTGGTGCTTCATGCGTACAAATTGGAACTGCAAATTTTATCGACCCCGACATTACAATTAAAATCATTAATGATTTGCAAGTCTTCTGCGAAAATCAAAAAATAAAAAATATAGATGAAATTATTGGAGGGTTGAGATTGTAACATTTAGTATATTCACTCTTATATCCCAAAATATTGTTTAAATTCAAAGGTTCCGCTTGTATAAGTTGTATCTAATTTTTCTTCTTGCACATTTGGAACTAATATTTCAGATGCAAAAGTTCCACTAATGTAATGTTTACCTTTTTTCTTGTCGCAAATGCCTGTGATATGAAAAGGACCAAAAAACATATTTCTTCCCATACCAGATATGGTTCCATGATGTGTTATTGTTCCTGTAATATTTTTTCCATCTTTATACAAAGTATCACTGCAAGTCCAATTATTTTCTAGTATTAAATATTCTTTTGTGGATTCCACAGCCACACAAAGCAATGTAACAGGTTGCATTACAGCTCCTGTAGTACTTTTAAAAACAAATTCATATCTACCTTCTGGAAGTGCCTGTTTCTCGCAACTTGAGAAAAACACTAATCCAATAAGAGCTATAAGCACTATAAATTTTTTCATATTCTAAATTTAAAATTATCATTATATTTTTCCCTCTTTTACTCCATAAAAAATTGTTTAAATTCAAAGGTGCCACTGATATTAGTTGTATCCCGAGTTATTACTCCTTCTTGTATATTTATAATTACTGATTTAGAAACAAAATCTCCACTGATATAATGTTTCCCTTTTTTCTTGTCGCAAACACCTGTGATATGGAAAGGTCCATAATAGATAAGACCTTCCCCACCTCTTATGTCTCCATGATGTGTTAATATACCAGTAATATTTTTTCCATCTTTATACAATGTATCTTTATATGGCTTGATTACTATATAATCTCGTGTTGACTCCACAACTTGGGAATGCCTTAAGCGTGCGGTAAGATTCGAGCCATAATTCTTAAAAGTAAAACTATAATAACCTTCAGGTATCGTCCGTTTCTCGCAACTTAAGAAAAACATTAATAATACAACAAAACTTATAAGCACATCAATTTTTTTCATATTCTAAGTATTTAAAGGCTAATATTTGATTATGACAATTTATTTTATATGGTAAAATTAGAGAATTTTCAAATATAAAGCAAATAAAATTCGCATATTTTTTATATGTCTTTATATATGCGCAAAGATATTCAATAAAATTACTCTTGATTAAACGACAATACAGTTGAAAGTTAAAAGCGATGCACTAAACGTAGTTGAAGCGTTGAAAGTATAATAAAAAACTTGTATAGTTTAGAGACGTTATCACAACGTCCCACTATACAAATTTCAGATATTGCTTTTTGTCCTAGGACAAGACTTGGTTTATTTTTTTTATTCTTGAACTAAATCAATATTAATTTCTTGGTTAGTTCGAATATCCATTTCCATTTCAACAGATTGATAAGAAATAAATTCAACCTTAACAGTATGTTTTCCTGGTTTAATATTTTGGATAGTAAAATTTCCGTCTAAATCGGAATAGTATTTTGTTCCATCAATATAAATACTTGCTCCTGCTAAAGACTCATTACTTTTTTTATCTGTAATTATTCCTGATACATTAACAAAATTAGCTTTTTCAACAGCTTCGGTTTTGTTAGTTTTTACATTTTTGCTTGATTTATTATTATCTGCATAAGCAGTAATTGATAAGAAAGCAATTGCAATAATTAAGAAAGTAGTTTTCATAAATGTTTTTAATTATTATTTAACGATACAAAAATGACGTATAAGTATTTCATAAAAATTACATCAAAATTAAGATTCTGTTACAATTTTATTTTTATAAAAACATATTAATATTTTAATATTGTTTTTCGTCCACAATTGTACCTTTTTCATCCCACATACGCCAAATTCCTGTTTTTTCTCCTTCGTAATAATTCATTTCATAACGTTGCATTCCTAATTCATCCCATATGCGCCAAGTTCCGTGTTTTTGTCCGTTTTTGTATTCGGCTTCAGAAATTAGCTGTCCAGAAATATCATAATTTCTCCATAAACCATGAAGTTTTCCTTCTTTGTATGAGCGTATTTCTTTGGGTTTACGATTTTCGAAATAAATTATATAAGTTCCTTCTGGCAAACCGTTTTTAATTTGCATTTCGAGTTTAAGTGTTTTGTTTTCGTAATATTCGCGATAATCGCCAGTGTATAGCTCGTTTTGTTTTTTATCACGATAGTAAACACCTTCGTTTTGATATATTTGAGGAGTTTTTTGAGCTTGCAGGCTAAATACCACCAAAAATAACACTGTAATTAAAATCAATTTATGTCTCATTTGTTCCTAATTTATTTTATAGAACAAAGGTATCTCGATTTTTCGAAATACCTTTGATTTTTGCTTAAATTTTTAAAGTAAAACTAAAATGTATATCCTGTCCAGTCGAAAATATTTGTTGGGCAACCTGTATTACCATTTTCAATTTTTACATTATCATATGTAGTTCCGTCTTTTTTGGTTATTTCGTTACCACTGATTGGTGTTGTTAAAGAATTAGTTATAGAAATTGTTGTTGTTTCTTGTGCATGACCTTTTTTATCATCTAAGTCAATCAAATCTTTAACTTGTCCTTTACCTTTTACTAATGCATTTATAATTGTAGCTTTAGCACCTCTGCGGATTTTAATAACATCGTGCATGTAATAACCTTCAGTTGTGCTAGCAGCTAAGCGAAGGTCAATGGTCATGTTTTTAATTGTAAAATTAGCTTGATTTACGTGACCTGGTTCTGCTCCGTCTAAGTTACCGTCTGCTTCCACACCGCGTGGGTCTGATTCGCTACTTACAAATCCTGCTTCCCAAATACCGTAAGCATTTTCTAATGTACCATTGTAACCTTGTGTAAAGTCAAACATATCGTCATCAGAATTTACTACTAAAAGATTTTTCACATTTACACTACCTCCGAAAAATTCGATTCCATCGTCAGCTCCGTGAGGGATGTAAATATTTTCAATTTTTGTGCCATTACCAACGCCGTTTAATGTAAGCCCGTTGTGTTCTACGTTTGCACTTGAACGTGCTCCAGTATATTCAAGTTTTAAATAAGTAATAGAGCCTGAGTTATCGCTAGCATTAGTACCGCCATAAAGATAAGCAGAATTAATTTCTGTAGAACCTTTTTCGGCTGGGTCAGCTAATGGAGCTTTTCCGTTGATAATTAAACCACCCCAGTGACCTTGTTCGGCATTTGCGATGTCGGCAGTCATTGTAACTGGTTTTTCAGCTGTACCATTTACATAAATTTTACCACCTTGTAAAACTAATATATAGCTTCCAAATCCTTTTTTAGCTTTGATAGTAGTTCCAGCAGGAATAGTTAAAACTCCACCTTCTTCTACAATTAGTGGACCTACTAACAAATATTCAACAGAAGCATCAAGTGTTTTACTACCAGTTATTGAGCCTGACAAGTTTTTATCCTCTGTTGGTGTAACAGGATCATCTGGTTCATCACCGCAAGCTACGAAAGCCATTGCAGCAACAATAAGTAAATAAATTAAAGTTTTTTTCATTTTCATTAAAATTTTAATTGTTAATAATTCATTTTTTTTATTTTATAATTTATAGCTTATTCCTAAGCTGATATTTTGCCCTTTTCGAAAATCATTCAAAACAATCTTCTCATCTACAATGCGTGATAAACTATAAGACGCATTAAGTATATTTGTAGCTTTAAAGCTTACGGTAAACTTTTTAGTAAATCCATATGATAAAACAAAATCTAGTGTTGGCACTCCTTCTTCAACAATATCATTAAACCCTTTTGTTCCAACTGTATGAACTCTATCGCTAAAATAGTTAAAAACTAAAGAAGCAAGAAAGTCTTTTTCTTTTCTTTTAAAATTATATGACAAATCTGCATTTACCAAAAAAGGAGAAGCACCTTCTAATCTTGTTTTACGTGGTGTAGTATTTATTACTTCAAGCATTAAATCGGTATAAATATATGAAGCATTTAGTCCGCAAGACAAACGACTTGATTGTTCTAACTCAGCTTTGAATTGACTAAAAATATTTTTACGAAGTTCTATTTCTATTCCTCCGACAGTTGCATTTTTACCTAGGTTATCATAGGTAAGAAGACCTGCAGAGTTTCCTTGATCCACACGTCCAATTGGGTTTATTATGTATTTATAGAAAGTAGAAATTGAAAACAACTCATTATTAGTTATGTAGTAATCCCATTTTAAGTCGATATTATAATTATCTGATGGTTTAATATTAGGGTTACCTTGACTTGCAAAAGAAATATTTACGTATTGATATGGTGAAATTTCTTTAGATTGAGGCAAAGTATATGTTTTACTAGCACCTAATCTTAAACTATTTTTATCGTTTATGTCGTATTTCAAATTTAAACTTGGTAATAAATAATTTTTATTTATTGTTTCTTCTCCAGGAACTGCGTGTGTTACATTATGCTTAACGACTAGGTCAACAACATCCATTCTTACACCAGCGTTTCCAGCTAATTTTCCTGTTAATTGATATGATATTTCAGCAAACCCTGAATGTGTATTTTTAAATACTTTGTAAGAGTTTGTTTCTCCAGTTTCCATTTTCAACAAACCTTTGCTTATATTTTCTTCATACAATTCATCTAATCTCAAGTTTCCTATTGTAAAATTTGGCATACCTAATGGGCTAAAATTATATTCTATAGCTTTAAAATTATCTTGTACAAACCTTCCTGTATATCCTACTTGCAACAAAGAGTTTTCTGAATTAAACTTATTCTTTAATTTTAGTGATAAAGCTGCTCTAACATTAAAATCGTTGTTTTTCAAATCAGAGTAAAATCTTTTGTTTCTATTGCTTCGGGTCAAGCTATAATTATTATCATCATGGTAAGTAAAATAATTTTCGCGACGATCTGGTTCTGCTCCATTCACAGTATTGTAAGCTGCACCTACATTTAATTTTAAATTAGGCATCAACTGCCAATCTGTAATAAGTTGATGTACACGCAAAAGATTATCATTTGTTTGCTGTCTTCTGATTTTACCCAACGAAACAGGGCTACTTTGAAAAGCTTCGCCATGCAAACCACCATATTCTCCTACATATTGGTCATTAACATGTATAAACATAAAATTATAGTTAATATTATGTTGGCGTTTTATTTTGTAATTAGCGCTTGCTAAAGCAAATTGGTTAATAGTTTGTGAATATTTTTCTCCTTGTTGATCTTGATAAACAGTTCCGTTTGATGTTGTATTGCGTACAATTTCTTTGGAATATGAGTAGTCAGTTCCGCTAGAGGCTACGGCAAAAAACGAAAATGTATTGCCGTCCTCTTTTTTGCGAAACAGTTTCCCCCCCGAGATACCATAGCTGTGATTAATAGGTAACAATACTTTTTTAGGATCTAAACTATTAGGGAAATCATATTGGTTTTGACTTGGCTGATTTGAATTGGCGACTCCTATATAGTTTGATCCGTCTTGGCGAATAAAATTACTATTTATTGCCATAGCATTAACTCCTGCGGATAAATCAAAAGCTAATGCACTTTCTTCAGTCAGTTCTTTAGAAGAAATATTGATAACAGCGCCTCCCACATCTCCCACATTAGACGAATTAAACACCTTATTTACTCCAATATTTTGAATGATATCTGTACCAAAAAAATCTAATGCAATGTTTTTGTATTCAGGGTCTTCCGAAGGAATAGGAAAACCATTAAGCAAGGTAGCGTTATACCTGTCGCCTAAGCCACGTACAAAAACATTTTTCACACCTTCTTGTTTCGAAATTCCTGAAACTTGAGCCACTGCTGCTTGTGCATCAGAGATTCCTTTTCTCGAAAGTTCTTTTGCTCCAACAGTTTGAGTTACTAATAAAGATTTTTTTTGTTCGAGCAATAACACATTTTCGCTTTCGCGATTTGCTTTAGCTACAACTTGTACTTCTTTAAGACTAATACCTTTAGCTTGTAAATGAAATTCTACAATAGTTTCTTTGCCTTTTTCAACAACAATTTGTTGTTTAGTTACAGGTTGATATGATATATAAGAAGCCTCAAGCGTATATGTTCCAGGAGGAACATTTAATATTGTATAGTCGCCGTTTAAATCTGTTGCGACTCCTAAAGTAGTGCCTTGTATTGCAACAGATGCTCCTATAAGAGCTTCTTTAGTATCTGCATCTAAAACATTTCCTTTTATACGTCCTGTTTGGGCTAAAATTCCTGTCCCAATGCCAAGAAAAAATAAAGTTACGAAAAATATTTTTTTATCTGCCACAAAAACAATTTTTTAGTTTTATTTTCGCTGCAAAATTGGTGTCTGAATATTACAAAGTTGTTACGCCTAAGTTAATTGGCAGTTAAAAGTTGAAAGTTAAAAACTGAAAGTAGATGATTGATTTTCAGGCAGTTCTATCACTTTTTCAAAGTAAATAAAAATTCTAAACCGCCTTCTTTTCTATTTTTCACGCTTATATTTCCTTTATGAAATAAGACTGCATTTTTTACTATAGACAGACCTAATCCTGTACCGCCGTTGTCGCGTGTTCGTCCTTCGCTTATGCGGAAAAAACGCTCGAAAATACGATTCAAGTGAGTTTCGTCTTTTACTCCAATTCCAGTATCGTAAAATGAAAAATAGTAAAAGTCAGCATCTTCGTTGTAAACACTGATGTTTATCAGCATATTTTCTCCTCCATATCTAATTGCGTTGTCGGTAAGATTTCTAAATAATGAATAAAGCAAATTTTCATTTCCTGTAATTTCTAATTGCTCTGGCACTTGCCATTTCATCTCAATATGCTTTTCAACTAGCCTAATGCTAAGATCTTCCTTAACTCTTTCGAGCAGTTGTACAATATTTGTTTTTTCTAAATTAAACAAATTTGGAGCCTCTTCCATTTTTGTAATTAAACTCATATCCTGTATGATTTCTGAAAGAGCAATAGTTTGGTGAAAAGCTCGTTCTATAAAATATTGCTTTTTCTCATCACTCAATGGCTGGTCTAAGACAGTTTCTAAATATCCTCTAATGCTTGTAATTGGTGTACGAAGTTCGTGAGCAATATTTCCTGTCATTTCTTGCTTTAAGCGTCTGGTTTTTTCTTCTTTTGTAATATCGCTCAAAATAACTTCAAAACTTCCATCTTTAAAAAGATTGGCTCTTACTGCAAATATTTTACCTTGTTTGCTAATTATTTTTTCAAAATAAGATTCTTGGTCTTGAGATAAAAAATCTTGCAACTCACTAAAGTTTTCGTCTGTTAAAATTATAGAAGCATCGCTAGAAGCCTCATCTGCAATTATATTAAGATATTGAATAAACAAACCATTGTGATATTCTACTTCATACTTAGGCGACAAAAAACAAATTCCTTCTTCTAAAACTTGAATATGTTGCAAAAGTTTTTGTCTTTCCATTAAAACAGTTTTTTGGCTCTCTTTCAGCTTAAAATAATTATCTGCTATCTTACTTCCAATTTCGCCAATTTCATTATTAGGAAAGTTTAATTTATCAAGATCATGTTTGTCAGAATTTAAAACATAATCTCGCAATTGCTTGATGGTCTTTCCCAGTCTTTTGGTAGTAACATGAATAAAGAAAATAAAAACTGTAAAGAACAAAATAATAAAATACAGAAAAGCATTGTCGTGTTTTAAAAAGTTTTGTAGCTTAATATTATAAAGTAAAGCTACGCGTATAAACTTGTCGTCTGCTTTTTTTGCAAAATATAAATATTTTTGCTTATTAGATTCTGACACACGTATATCTGTTCCTTTACCTTCATTTTGTGCTTCTACAATTTCTGGTCTATCTTTATGATTATCGAGGCTTATGTAGTCGTTGATGGAATTGTCAAACAGCACTTTTCCTTCTTCGCTAATAATTGTTACTCTAAGGTCTTGTGGCAATAGATTTTGTAAGCGACTAATTGCTGGAACCACACTGTCGTGAGAATGTTCTATAGCAACTTGAATAATATCTGTATAAGTTTCTAATTTTTCTTTTAATCCTTGAGTTTTGTAGTTTTTTTCTCTAAATTGTTCAAATATAATAATACCAAAAGTAAAGAGTGTAAACAACAAACCAAAATATAAAAATAGCCTTTGTCGATAATCTAATTTCATTTATTCAAAATTTTCACGCCAATTATAATTGGCTAGTTTTCAACCATTTAGACTAATGCTTATAATTCATTTATATCAAATCTGTATCCGTATCCTATTTTATTTGAAATTACTGATGCGTAATTTCCTAGTTTTTTTCTCATTCGTGTTATATGCACATCAACAGTTCTTTCTGTTACATAAGGTGTATCTGTCCATAATTTACTTATTATCCTTTCTCTAGATAATAATTCGTCTGGATGTTGGGCAAGTAGAGACAATAATTCAAATTCTGTTTTTGTCAATGGAATTTTTTTGTCATCAATGCTGAGTTCTTTCATATTAAAGTCTATGACAAAATTTCCATAAACCAACTTATTCTCACTACTATCTGTTTTATCTTGTTTTTCTGTTCGTTTTAAAACTGCTCTTACTCTTGCAATAACTTCTTTGATAGAAAATGGTTTTGCAATATAATCGTCTCCACCTACAGAAAAACCTGTAAGCATGTCATTTTCAGTGTCTTTTGCTGTTAAAAATATAACTGGTGTTGAAATGCCATCTTCTCGCATTTTTTCTGCCATTTTAAATCCAGACATTCCACCCATCATCACATCTAGTAGTATTAAATGAAATTTTTTAAGATTTTTACTTAAAGCTTCTTCTGCCGAAACAGCAGTTTCTACATCATAGCCTTCACTTTTGAGATTAAACTCTAAAATTTCAGCAATGCTAAGATCATCATCAACTATTAAAATATTTTTACTCATAAAATTTTGTTTCACACTACAAATGTAGTTATTTTAAATCAATATAATAATTATTTTCCTAGTTTAAACAAAAGTATATTCAGTATGTTACATTAGACTTTATTTATTGTTACAATCCTGTTACAGTTTAGAATTTATATTGAAGTCTAAGGGTAAAAATATTATTTTCAATATCGTTTTCGAAATTGCTAAGATTTTGCGATATTTCATTTTTAGCCATTTCATAATAGACAGTAGCTCTTATATCTGGATTAACTTTCCATATTAAACCAAAACCTAAAGTGTTGTAAGAAACATCTCCTATGCCAGTTCCAAACAAGCCTATTTCGTCTTTTGAGACTTTATTATTTGGGTCATACCATTCATATTTCACTACTGCTGACAAGGGTAATTTTCCAAAATCTTGAACTAAACAAGCATAAGCACCATAAAAATCTCGGATATAAGTATCTGTACTGCCGACAGTTGAACTATTTGGACTTTTACTGCCATCTTTTCTTCCAGGCTGTACTCCTGCAATAAATTCTCCAGTAATAGAAGACATTCCCAACTTGGTGATTGCTACAATTTTAGCATTTACACCTATATATTCTCTTTTTGCATATTTTCCAATATTAGCCATAGAACTATTAGGTATAAATATTTTATCATACATAGAATAAACATCTGTTGTGCCTTGATATACGTGTCCATTATAGTAAGAAACACCGCCACTTATTCCTAAATAATCTTTAAAGCTTTTATTTATAGAAAAACGTCCTATAAAGTCTTTTTTATTTTTAATATCTGCTTTAACGCCATTGCCTGCAAACAAGCCAGCATCTATTTTAAAAATACTCCATGCCGAGCTTTTCTTTGCTTGTAAAGTTAGCATTACTCCCAAATCTCTTTCTTCGGGGAATAAAGTAGTAATAACATGTGCTCGTTCTGGCGATTCTCTTAACGAAGAAGAATGTGATACCTCATAACCAAAAGGGCGATAAAAAGCTCCCACTTTAAGAGAACTTTGAGAATATTTTAAATCATTAAATTGCATATACGCATCTTTTACTCTTATGTTAGTTTCATTCATATCAAATTGTAAAACTGCTAAAGCAATGCGTTTTTCGTATGTAAATTTTAAGCGACCTCTGCGAATACCGATACGATTAAAATTTTCTGTTACATCAGTATTAGGTGCTCCTACTCCCAAATCTGCATCTTTTTGTCCGTACTGAAACTGCCCTTGAAAATAACCCGAGACTTTTAGCCCAGTTAAAATTTCAAGTTTGCTTGTGTCTTCGTCTAATTGCATCAGAGTCTCTAAATCCACAACTTGTGAGTAAGATTGAGTTATTCCTAATAAACCTAAGCCCCAAATAAATAGCAATTTGATTGCTAATTGTTTTAGTTTAATCATGTCCTATTTAGTCAAGCAATAAAGCTACAAACATAAGAAAAAGATATTAATTTCTTGCTTTAAAACATAAAAAATTATTCAGAATTGATTGTTTAGAATAAATTGCTCTGGCTAATGCTTTAAAGCTTAGATTTTATCCCAACTTTCTGTTCTTATAGTCATCGATTTGTTCGTTTATTGTAGGCTTGTAATTTTCTTTAAACAATGGTGAAGAAATAACAAAATCGGCTGTTGACCTAGAGCAAGCATAAACTATATTATATAAAGTTGCTAATCGCAGTAATGCCTTAATGTCCACATCGTGTGGTTGTGGTTGTAAAGCGTCCCAAAAGAAAATTAGCACATCTATTTCTCCATTACAAATTAAAGCACCCAACTGCTGATCGCCACCTAAAGGTCCTGATTTTAATTTTGTAATGTCTATTTTCTTTTCTTCTGAGTTTTGCTCCATACATTTTTTTAAGGTTTTCTCTATCAACTTCCCTGTTGTTCCTGTGCAGGTTAAATCGTTTTGAATAAGAAGCCGCCAATTAAACTCTACCCATTCTATGAGTTCTTGTTTGCAATTATCGTGTGCTACGAGTGCTATTTTTTTAATTTTTTTCATCTTTTTTACTTTAATGGTGAATTTTCTTCCTTAGCCATGTGATTATAATTTAACTTATCCAACAAACCAGGTATCCATTTTGATAAAAACACTGCTAATTTACCTTCCACAAAAGTTAATATTAAAGTCCGTTTTCGTTTTACAATAGCTCTATATATTTTTTTTGCTACCTGTTCGGCAGTCATCATTTTTTCTTCTTGTCGTGGTGTCGCTCCTTGTAAACTTCCGTCTCCGAGAAGTGCCACTTTTCTTATGTTAGAAGCTGTGAAGCCAGGTGCTGCAACTAAAACATGCAATCCAGATTTTAAATGCTCAACTCTAATAGTATCTAAAAAGCCTCTGATAGCATATTTTGATGACGAATAAGCCGAGCGTGCGGGCAAGCCTAAATATCCAGCTATTGATATTATACCAACTAAACTTCCTTTTTGTTCGACCAAATATGGCAAAGCAAATTTTGTGCAATTAACTGTTCCCCAATAGTTTGTGTCCATAAGTTTGTGCATAACCAACAAGTCAGTATCTAAAAACATTGAACGCATACTAATACCTGCATTGTTTATTAAAATATTTATTTTGCCAAAAGTTTCTATTGTTTTTTTTATTAAATTCTCACAATCATCAACAAGACTTACATCTGCCACTACAGCGATTGCCTCAGTATTGTATTGTTTAACTTCGTCTAAAACTGAGTTTAAATTTTCAGGATTGCGAGCAGCTAAAACAACTTTACTTCCTTTTTTTGCAAATTCTATTGCCAAAGCTTTGCCAATTCCAGACGATGCTCCTGTTATTATTACAACTTTATCTTTCATTTTTTTTGTTTTTTGCAAAGTTAAAAAAATCAGTTAAAAGTTAAAAGAGTTTTTAGTGTTGAGTTTTTAGTTTTTAGTATTAAAAGAATGAAGAATTAAGTTTATGAGCTTTTCACTTTTTAAACTTTTAATTAAGATGATTATCAAAGAGTTAATGTATATTACAAAAAAGTGCAAAAAACAAAAGATTAAGATTAAAATTTTAAAAAACAGTTTGCATCTTAAAGGTTTTTAAGTTTTTATTAAATATTAATATTATTTGATTTTATGAAAACATAAAATTTGTTGTATCTTTACAACGCTTTAAAAATTAATATTCTTATGAAAATTGTTTTAATAGGTTATGGTAAAATGGGTAAAACTATTGAAAGTATAGCTATCCAACGTGGACATGTAATTACCGAAATTATTGATATTGACAATAAAAACAAAATAAACCAAGACTTAAAAAACAAATGTGATGTCGCAATAGAGTTTAGTAATCCTGAATCTTCAAAAACAAATATTTTAAACTGCCTTAATAATGGGATTTCTGTTGTTAGCGGAACTACTGGCTGGAAACTTGACGAATCAGAATTTATAGAACTTACCAAAAAAACATCAACAGCTTTTTTCTACGCTTCAAATTATAGTATTGGAATGAATGTTTTTATGGAAATAAACAAAAGACTTGCTACTTTATTAAATAATTATTCCGACTACGAAGCAAAAATTGAAGAAACACATCACATACACAAACTCGACAAACCTAGTGGTACAGCAATTAGCTTAGCAAAACAAATTTTAGAAAACAATTCTAAATATTCAAATTGGGAATTATCGCCAACACAAAACAAGCAAAGTCTTGAAGTTGAGGCTTTTAGAATAGATGAAGTTTTTGGCGACCATAAAGTTATTTGGAAAAACAATATTGATACAATAGAAATAAGCCATTCTGCCTCAAGTCGTTTAGGATTTGCAACAGGAGCAATACTTGCAGCAGAATATATCTTTGGCAAAACAGGTTACTTTACAATGAAAAATTTATTAAATTTTTAACTATGGCAAAAAAAACAGGGTTTAAATCTAAAATAAAAAACAACCCAATTATACAAAAATTAAAAAATAAATGGATATGGTTTTCGGTAACCACTTTGCTTTATGTGTTGTGGGTAATTTGGTTAGGAAACTATTGGTGGTTGCTTGGCGAACTTATTATTATAGATATTTATATAACAAAATTTGTTAGATGGGCTTTTTGGAAACCAAGAAAAGATAAAACTTATTCAAAAGCTAAAAGAAAAACTTTAGAATGGATTGATGCAATTATATTTGCAGTAATTGCGGCTTCATTTATTCGCATTTTCTTTTTCGAAGCTTTTACAATACCAACTTCCTCAATGGAAAAAACCCTTTTAGTTGGTGATTATTTGTTTGTAAGTAAAGTAGCCTACGGACCCAGAGTACCAATGACACCAATTTCTTTTCCTTTTGTTCATCACACTTTGCCATTAACTAAAAGCACTAAATCTTACGTAACTTGGATTCAAACTGAATATAGACGAATGGCTGGCTGGGGCGATGTCAAAAGAGATGACATGGTAGTCTTTAACTATCCGACAGGAGATACGGTTGTGGTACAAAATCAAGCTCAAGATTATTACGACATTATAAGAATTTGTTCTTTTATTATGGAACAATTTGACTTAGAAATTTTAGAAGCTACAAAAGACACAAATCTTATGATGGGAGTTAAAGACACACATTATTATAATTCTCTTGCTTATAATTTATTTGACCCAAACATAAACGAATATCATAATACTGAAATGATAAACAATGCAAGTTTAAAGTTGAGCGAATTAGACAAAGAATTTTACAAATCTGGCAACAGACTAAAAACACAAAAAGATTATGACAAACTTGCAAGAGAATTAGTTCGTGAAGTTTATGACATTATTGTTCGCCCAATAGATAAAAGAGAAAATTATATTAAAAGATGTGTTGCTATTGCTGGTGACACTTTAGAAATAAAAGAAGGCGAAGTATATATTAATGGTACAAAACAAAAAAACATTCCTACAAAACAATTTAATTATATCGTTAATATTGAAAATGGAAATTTTTCTGAAAGATTTTTAAGAGAAAATCAAATAAATAGAAGTGATATTAGACGATTTAATAATTCATCTTTAATAATTCCATTAAACGAGCTTGTTTTGCAGAAAGTTCAAAAATTAGCTTATGTAAAAAGTGTTAAGCCAGATTTTAGACCAAAAGGCGAAAGAGATTTTAGAATTTATCCTCATAATGAAAACTTTGATTGGAACGCCGATTGGTTTGGTCCTTTGTATATTCCAAAAGCTAGGGCTACTATAGAGCTTAACGAAAAAAATCTAATTTTATATGAAAGGCTAATAGGCTATTACGAAGACAATACTTTAGAAATAAAAGACGGCAAAGCATTTATAAATGGAAAACAAACCGACACATATACTTTCAAGATGAATTATTATTGGCTTATGGGTGATAATAGACACAACTCGGCAGATTCGAGATTTTGGGGATTTGTACCAGAAAATCACGTTGTTGGTAAAGCATGGCTAATATGGATGTCGTCTGATAAAGAATATGGTGGAATAAGATGGTCAAGAATTGGAAAAATTGTACACAATGAATAAAAAATTGAAAAGAAAACTTATAATTATAAGTTCTATAGTTTTATTGCTTATTATTTTATTTTTCACTTACACAGGTTTTTACAAAGCTAAATCTTGTGAAGGTAAGAAACAAACTACGTTTATATTAAAAGTAAAAAATCCAAATATGAATTTGAACTTTTTAAAACCATCAGCGGATTTTTTATTGGATTATAGCGATAAAATTGTTTATAAATCACCAGAACTAAGCGACCCTCCTTTTTCAAAAAAAGAAAATATAATAGGAAGAGTAATTGGAAAACCTGGAGATATTGTTGAAATTAGAGATACAAAAATATTGATAAACAATAAAGAATTAAACGAAGATTATGATTTGATGTTTAAGTTTAGAGTTAACACAGAAGAAGAAACAGACTTCGCGGAACTTCTTAAAAATCACGACGTTAAAATATTAGACACATTACTTAATAACAAGGCTTGCGATATTTTAACTTATAAACATATTGCTGATGAAATTTCAAAACTCGAAGGTGTAATGGTAGTTAGAAGAATTACAGAACCTGAAGCAGTTTTGAATTATAACACTTTTCCATTTCAAATTTTCCCATGGAATCAAGATTTTTTTGGGCCTACAGTAGTGCCTTGCAAGGACATGACTTTAAGTCTAAACAGACGCAATATACATTTGTACAAAAAAATAATTGACTTTTACGAAGGACATGCTCTTTACTATTTTGGCGAAAACATCGAAATTGACAAAAATTTAGTAGATAAATATATAGTCGAAAAAAATTATTACTTTGTTTTAAGTGATAATAGATTAAATGGAAAAGATTCCAGAAGATGGGGATTTATTCCAGAAGAATATATTATTGGCAAGATTGCATTTTAATGGAAGCAGTATTATTTTCTTCTTACTTTCCTTCTATTCAGTATATTTCTAAATTTTTTATTTACAGCAATATTTATATTGATATTTTTGAAAACTACCAAAGGCAAACTTACAGAAACCGTTGCGAAATTATGACTGCCAACGGAAAAGCCAACTTAATTGTGCCAGTAATTAAATCTTACAGACAATATGTAAAAGATACTAAAATAGATTATTCTACAGATTGGCAAAAAAATCATTATATGGCTTTAGTTTCTGCTTATAAAAACTCAGCTTTTTTTGATTTTTATATCGACAGTTTTAATTTTGTTTTTAAAAATAAAGAAAAATTTTTGTTTGACCTTAATCATAAAATTCTTGAAAATTGCTTTAAAATTTTAGGTATAAAACCAAAATTTGAGTACAGTAAGGACTTTATCAATCAAAAAGATATAATAAATTTAAGAGAACTTATTTCGCCAAGATCAAAACTTGTTGACAAAAATTTTGCACTTAAAGAATATTACCAAGTCTTTAACGAAAAGCATGGATTTACACCAAATTTAAGCATAATTGATTTATTATTTAACGAAGGAAACCAAGCAAGTTTGATAATAAAGGAAGCGGTGAAATAAAAAATAAAAACTCTGCTAATGCACTTTTTAATAGCTTCTAATCTACTTTACTCACATCTATGTTTATTGCGAAATTTTGAAATCTCAGATTCTTCATTGTATGTTATAAAAGTTGTTATTGGGATACTAATTTTGGCATTTATTTCACCTGAACATTCAAACTCAAGTATAGTATTTTCATTTAATTTTTTCAAATACTTACTAAAATTATCATAGAAATCTATATATAAAGAAAAATCTAGGTCGCTAAAGAAAAAATCTCCATTTTCATCATACAAATTAAATAAGATTTTTTCTTTTGGTTTAATTATCAATGTGTCAATTTTATTGGCTGTATTTATTCCATTTACACAGGTCCTCATTGAGAGATATTTATCTCCAATCTTTAATTTACATGTGTTTAAATCAATAAAAACATTACCTTTTGTATTATTTTTAATGGTGGTGCTAATATGATAATAATAGTAATAACTAAAAGGTTCGATATAAACTAATTCTTTTTTTCCATCAATTATTGCATATTCTCTAGTCATTTCATAAAAAACAGCAGATTTAGTCTTAACTTTAAGAGTTTTACATGATTGTAACACGCTAATAATGGAAATAAATCCGATTAGCACTAACATAATCTTATTCAATCTGTTAAAGCTGCTGTACATATTATTAGCAATTTTTAATATTTTGCGCTATTTCTTCCACAAATCTAAACAAAATTATTGAAACATGGATTTAAACTTGGAGATTTTTCGAATTTCAAGCTAACAAACCCTAATTAAACTGTGTAGTTTGAGATTTTGTTAAATGCTGAGAGTAAATTCTTTTGAGTTGTTTTAAAATAGATACCCAATTTCCTAATTCAAAGTCTATACCCCAAGAGCCGGGCATATTATTTTCTAATCTAACTAATGAAAATATTGCTTTTTTGAGAAAACAAAGATTTGTGTTTTGCATTAGCTCCTGATTAGCAAGCACATAGTTCTTTTCACGCATCCAAATTTTATACGCACAAGAAGCCGGGAATTTTTGTAAAAACTCTAACATTTTATCAACATCTTCAACCAAAGAAGCTTCGAATAATGAGTTAATAAAATCATAAACTAAGGCTGTATATTCAAAACTGTGGTTGTCGTAATAAATTATATAATCTTCTTCTTTAATATTTTCAAATTTTGGTAGAAATGACAATACATAACAATATTTAGAAATATCACCAGAATAATAATTTTCCTGAGCTAAAATTTCTTTTAACTGTAATGTTAGTGTTCTCATAAATTTGCTTTACCTAAATAGAGAACAGATTTATAAATATTTTGTTCAGGATTTTTTTACTTTACAATATATTGTTCAAAGTTCTTTGTATAATAATCATACACATTATTTAAGCTATCGTGATAAATAAAATAAGCATCAATACTATTATTTTTTTCGAGAATTTGCTTTGATTTTTCTAAACCGCTTGCCATAAAAGCTGTTGCATAAGCATCGGCAGTCATGCAATCAGAAGCAATTACTGTAACGCTCAATAATTCATTTTCTTCGGGATAACCTGTTTTTGGATTTATGTTATGTGCATATTTTTTACTTCCGCTTTCAATAAATTGCCTATAATTTCCAGAAGTTGCAATTGCCCTGTCCGAAACATTAATTATTATCTGATTTTCACGATTTTCATAAACCTCATCTTCTATAGGCTTGTCTATTCCTATTTTCCAAATTTCACCTTTTGGATTTTTACCTTTACAAACTATTTCACCACCAATTTCTACTAAAAAATTTTCTACTCCTTGCGAAATCAGAAAATTAGCAACAAAATCCACCGACTGCCCTTTTGCAATAGCATTAGAAATTAATTTTGCTTCTGGAAATTCTTTAACTACCTTATTATCAACAATTTTCCACTTATCCATTCCCACAAAAGGTAAAAGATTTTCAATACTGCTTGAATCTGGAATACTGTTTTTATCTTTTTTTACCCAACCAAATCCCCATTCGTTTACTATAGGTGCAACAGAAATATCAAAAGCTCCATCACTTTTTTCGTAAACTTCTTTTGCTTTATAAAACATTGCTCTAAACAAGCTATCTGTTTCAACCTCTTCGTTATTATTTATTTTAGAAATTAATGAATTTGGGTCGTAATTATTTAAAGAGGCATTAAAAACTTTAAAAACACTATCTATTTCTAAAGACAAATCCTCAGAACTTTGATAAGTAATATGAAAAAATGTTCCATGAACTTCGCCCTGATAAAGCAAATATTGCTTTTTATCTGTACAAGAAAATAATAATACCAAAGAAGCTATTAAAATAAAAATACGCATAATGTTAAATTTAATTTTGAAAATTTTTTATCTACAAATATATAAAATATAGTTTAAAAAATTTATAGTAAAAAGAGTAAAGAAAATAGTTCGCAAGAATTAAATTATTATTCAACAACAAACTTACGCACCAATACATTATCGAAAAAATAAATTTTTGCAAAATAAACCCCTGAACTCAAAGCACTTATATCAACTTTTGCAATATTATTAGAAACAGTTTTAAAACTTACAACTTGCCCTGAAATATTTAAAATTTCTACAGACTCAATATTTTCTTCTGAAACAATATTTA
>ENA-UOOK01002890-UOOK01002890.1-fermentation-metagenome-genome-assembly--contig:-NODE-2890-length-20310-cov-7.815453_pt1 | contig 20310 bp, 16 predicted proteins | sample MGYA00245777_ERZ724023 | MGnify/ENA primary metagenome ERZ724023 (study PRJEB28704, sample SAMN03018312) | fermentation metagenome | biome: anthropogenic terrestrial biome; feature: soil; material...
GATAAAGATGATATAATTAAATTGTCTAGACAATTTAATTATATCATCTTTATCATATGTAGCTAGAGGTCTAATTATTGGGAAATTGGTTACATCATTAACCACTTTAATACTTTCCAAGGTTTGCGAAGCTACTTGACCAATACTTTCACCATTAATAATACAATCATATTTATTATTGGATGCAAAGCGTGATGATATGCGATACATTGCTCTTCTCATTAAGGTTATAATATAATCAGAATTTGCATTATATCTAATCGCATTTTGAATATCAGTAAAGCCAACAACATATAGATTAATCTTTCCATCTGAAGTATAGGCAGCAAGTCTTTCTAATAAATCAATTGCCTTTTGTAATGCCATATCCGAAGTATATGGTGGAGATGCAAAATGAATAGCATTTACGACTACACCTTTTCTGATCGCAAGATATCCTGCTACAGGAGAATCAATTCCTCCGCTTAACATTAATAATCCTTTACCTGCCATACCACTTGGATATCCACCTAATCCTTTAATTGATTGTGTGTATATATATGTTCCTTCGTTTCGAAGGTCAATTGATAATGTTAAATCGGGATTATGGACATCGACTGTCATCCCTTGAATATTAGGAATTATTAATCTAGCAACATTCTGTGATATTTCGATTGAAGTTAATGGATAATCTTTATTTCCACGATGTGTTTCAACTTTAAAAGTAAAGTTATTACTTGGTCGATTATCGTTAATGATGTCAATTGCTACTTTGGCAATTTCTTCAATATTATTAGTTGTTTTCTTACATAAACTATATGAAGATAAACCAACAACAGTATCTAAAATATCGATAACTTCTTGATGGCTTTCGCCATTTAAATAAATATAAAAACGATAATTAGTATTTTGAAAATTTAATTTTTCTAAATGCTTACATTTGTTTTTAATATTATCATTAACTTTTCTTAAGAATTGACGATAATTTTGTTTCTTTAATGTCATTTCCCCATATCTTATTAAAATCATATCATACATATTTTCACCTATATTTCATTGATACATGCAATTGTTTTATTAATTTCTTCGAGTGTTACTAAATGTGATAAACTAATCCTCAAGGAAGTGGTTGCAAGTAATTCGTTTTTTGTCATTGCATAAACTGTTTTTTCTGGTTTTTTTAATTTTGATGAGCAAGCAGATCCCGTTGAAATAAATATCTCATTTGCTTCTAAAGCATGAACTACTGTTTCTCCTTGAACATTAGGAATTGAAAAGTTAAACACATAATAAGATATATTTTCTGTTGGTGTATTGATTACAATTTTAGGGTTCTTACTAAAACTATCATATAGTTTTTGCCATAAAACTTTAACTGTGTTTTGGTGCTCTTGAGCAATTGGAAAAAACTTTTTAAAAGCTTTTGCTGTAGCCACAATCAAGGATAAATCCATTGTTCCTGGTTTTAATCCCATTTGTACAGGAGAACCATATAAACGTTTCTCTAATTCAAGATTCTCTTTAATAAAAAGTCCACCAATTCCTTTTGGTCCATATATTTTATGAGTACTAAATGTGAACAAATCGATATCATTTAAATTAAAATTAGGTACAATTTTACATAATCCTTGAACTGTATCGACATGTAGTTTTGCTTTTGGATAATCCTTCATTAATTCGATTATTTTATTAATTGGTTGGACTGTTCCAATTATATTATTTACCCACATAACTGAAACTATAATTGTATCTTTCGTTAATTCTTTTTCTAATTGATTTAAATCGATAATTCCTTTTTCGTTTACATCTAAATATACTACTTCAAATTGTTTTTCTAAATGACCTATTACATTAAAAACTGAAGGATGTTCAATTTTTGTTGTTATGATTTTTCCTGATTTGTATTTTCCAGCAATTCCTAAAATTCCTAGATTGTTTGCTTCTGTTGCATTGCTTGTGAAAATAATTTCATGATTAATTCCCAAAGTCTTTTTAATATCATTTTTTGCGACTTCATACATATAATTACTTTCCTGTCCTAATTTATGTATTGAAGAAATATTTGCATAAAAATTATTTGTTGTTTTAATATATGTATCGAGTACTTCTTTATCAACTGGAGTTGTTGCTCCATAATCTAAATATATCATTTTTATCACCAATGTAATTATACTACATTATGGTGTAATTTTCCTATTAAACTTAATTTATTTATTATGATTAAATACTAATGGCCCATTATCATAATGGGCCAATCATTTATTATATTTTTCTTATTGATCTTGTCTTTAATAATTTTAAAAACATATCTATCATATGAACTAGTTCACTTTCGTTATTACATTTATCTTTTATTTTTCCGCATAAATCATATGCAACCTCTGCGTTCATATTATTATTTAAATCGATATCTTTTAATTCATTCAAAGCACTTGCTTTTAGATTTGTTGGTTCAACATGCTCTAGTTTATTAATTAGAAATTCTTTAATTTCATTTAATGAACTAAATACATTTATTGCTGGGTTTTCTTTATACACTTGAGCGATCATTTGATATGTCTTTTCATCTCTAATACATTGACGGATTGAGAATAAGATTGAGCCAAAGCCGCCATTACTATTCACTAATTTCATTTGGTTAAAATGATTTAAATAGCCTCCGCCTTCAATGATTGAAGCAATTCCATGTAAATTAAATAATTGATCTTGAGTTAAATTTTGAGTATCAATAAATGATTTATTTAAAACTTCATCATTAATTGTATATGCCATTGGCGAAATATAATCAAACCAACCTTTTTGGATCCATTTTTCCCAATCTTGACATGCGATTTTTTTTGCATTGTAATGTCCCATTAAGACAGCAGCCGAAAACCATAATCTTGGTTTTTTCTTAATTACTAATTTATATATCTTTTCGACGAGACCAGTCATAACATCACTTCTAAATTGAGTCCAGTCTTTTCTTAAATCGACATTGTTTCTTATGGCTTCTCTTAAATCCCCTTCATATGGATGTAATGCTCTAAACTGCTCACTAGCTGTTTTTGTATATCCATGGTCACTAATTTTTTCTCCATCTTTTACTTTCATTAGATTAGAAATAGGGTATCTAATCGCATCTAATTCAATTCCATCAAGTGGATAATTAGTAATTAGTTCAACATACTGAGATAGTAAATATTGCTCTACTTCTGGATTTGTAGGGTCCAGCCACATTAACTCTCCATACTTTCCACTTAAACCATATTCACCATTAATCCCTCTTGCTAACCATTCTTCTTTCATTACCGTAGGCATTGATGAAGCTAATGTATCCTCAAATCGTCCTGCACGCATTGTGGAAGTCCATGCATGAACTTGAATACCCCTTTTATGAGCCTCCTCAATAAAGCAGAGAAAATAATCATTTCCATATTCTCCAAAACGTCCATCCTTAAAGATAAAATCCGGGTGTGTTTGTGCAACTTTTGAAGGATAAATAGTACGAGCACTAACTGTCGATTCAATTAGTATAGTGTTAATTCCTGCATATTTAACTGCATCTAATAATTTTAATACTCCTTCTAAACTGCGCTCATCATATCCAAAATTATTTAGGGTAAGTGGCATATGCCATACAGCTCGACATTCAAAATGGTTGTTTGGATAAGTTGAGAAGATTGCTAAATCATCTGAAGTAAATAAATCATGTTTTTCCATTAATAATACATCCTTTCATAAATTTCTCGTTATTTAGAAAACGTTTTAACATCTTCCATTTTAACATATATCTATCCAAATTCATAGTTAAATGTTGAAAGTTTATATTTATTAATCTTGCTTTATTTATAATTATCTTGTAGAATATTGCAAATGGAGGATTGTATGGATAATTATTTAAATAAGTCGCTAGATAGTTTACTTGAAAATACAAATGATAATATTGCTGTTCTTGCTAATGCATCCGCTTTTATTAATGAGTTTATTGGAGATGTTAATTGGGTTGGTTTTTATTTATTAAAAAATAATGCTTTAGTTCTTGGCCCATTCCAAGGAAGATCAGCTTGCGTAGATATTCAAATTGGAAAAGGTGTTTGTGGGAGCGCCGCTTTACAAAGAAAATCAATAATCGTTAAAGATGTAAAATTAATTGATAATTATATTTCTTGTCATGATGAAACAAGATCAGAAATTGTTATTCCGATAATTATTAATGATAATTTATATGGAGTTTTAGATATTGATAGTTTAGTCGTTGATCGTTTTTCTGATAATGATCGTATATTATTAGAAGAAATTGTAGAAATAATAAAAAAGCATATACAAATATAAAAGGGTGTCTTTCGACACCCTTTTGTTATTATTACTCTACAAATTCAATGATCGCCATTGGAGCAGAATCTCCACGTCTAATACCAGATTTTAATACTCTAGTATATCCACCTTGACGAGTTTCAAATTTAGGAGCGATTTCTGAAAATAATTTTTGAATTGCAAATTGACCTTCTTCATCTCTCTCGAATCTAATTAGCTTAGCTGCTTGACGTCGAGCTGCTAAATCTCCGGCTTTGCCTAATGTTACCATTTTATCAGCAAGTCTTTGAAGTTCTTTAGCTTTATGTAAAGTAGTCTCAATGCGATTATTTAAAATTAAATCTGTAATTAAATCTCTTAGTAAAGCTTTACGTTGTGATGAATTACGACCTAATTTACGATAGCCTAATGCCATTTCAACTTCCTCCTTGTTGGATTATTCTGAACTCTCCTCATCATCGAGTTCTAAAATATTTTTATCTTTTATTACTTCTTCATCATCGATATCTTCAACATCATCTGGTTCATCTTCAATTGAATGATATTCACCTTCATATGAATGTTTTAAATGAAGTCCGATTTCACGAAGTTTTTGGATTACTTCTTTTAATGATTTACGACCTAGATTTCTAACTCTCATCATTTCTTCTTCACTCTTTTGTGTTAATTCGCCGACAGTATTAATTCCTGCGCGTTTTAAACAGTTATAAGAACGTACCGATAAGTCAAGGTCTTCAATTCTTTTCTCTAACTTCTTATTTGCGACTTTTTCCTCAGGTTCATACATATAATTTTGACCTTGAATAACTTCATTAATTCCTGAAAGGATTGTGAAATGATCGATTAAAAACTTAGACGCAAGAGAAACTGCATCAGTAGGTTTAATACTACCATTTGTCCAAACTTCAAAATTAAGTTTATCGTAGTCAACATTTTCACCAACTCTTGTCTTTTCAACATCGAAGCGACATCTAGTAATTGGTGTGTAAATTGAATCAATTGGAATTCTACTAATGACTTTTTGACCGCCATCATATGTGAATACTTTATTGTTATCTGCATTGACATATCCGACTCCACGTCGAGCATAAAAGCGCGCTTTAAATTTTGCACCTTCTTCTAAAGTAGCAATTACTTTATCAGGGTTAACAATTTTTAAACTACTATCATGTGTTAATTGACCAGCAGTAATCTGACCTGGTTTATCAGCCACAACTGTTAATTCATAGAGATCTTTATTCTCATTTGGATCAACCTTAAATAGTTCTTCTTCATCAATCGATAAAACAACATCTTTTAAATTTAGGATTATTTCTGTAACGTCTTCTATTATTCCGGGTAGTGCCATAAATTCATGTTCAACGCCTTCAATTTGGATTGCAACAATTGCAACACCAGGCATTGAAGATAGTAGTACTCTTCTTAATGCGTTTCCTAATGTTATTCCATAACCTCTTTCTAAAGGTGAAATTATGAAATTAGCATAAGTACTTTCATTAACCATCTCATCGAAGTTTATTTGAGGTTTAATGAATTCAAATTTCCTCATTCGGACCCTCCTTTATAATTTTTATCCTCTTGGTCGTTTTGGTGGACGACAGCCATTATGTGGAACTGGAGTAACATCTTTAATTGATGTGATTTCTAATCCAGCTACTTGTAATGATCTTATTGCTGCTTCACGACCAGGACCTGGTCCTTTTACAGATACTTCAACTCTCATCATTCCACTTTCGATTGCAACTTTTGCACAAGCTTCACTAGCCATTTGAGCAGCGAAAGGAGTTGATTTCTTACTACCCTTAAACCCTAATGCTCCAGCACTTGACCATGCAATTGCATTTCCTGTTGAATCAGTGATAGTTACAATTGTGTTATTAAATGTAGAATGAATATGTGCAATCCCATTGGGTATATTCTTTCTTACTTTACGTTTACGAATTTTACCAGCCAATTGTTTCAGCCTCCTTCATTATTTCTTCTTATTAGCTACTGTTTTAGATGGTCCTTTGCGAGTACGTGCATTACATCTAGTATTTTGACCTCTTACTGGCATTCCACGACGATGGCGGATTCCACGATAGCAACCAATTTCCATTAATCTTTTAATATTTAATGCAACTTCACGACGTAAGTCTCCTTCTGTTTTATAAACAGCAACTTCACGACGGATGTTAGTTAACTCTTCTTCTGTTAAATCTCTAACGCGTTTGTCTTCTGCGACTTCCGCTTTTTTTAATATTTCTTGTGCTGTATTTTTCCCAATTCCATAAATATATGTTAATGAAATAACTATATGTTTGTCACGAGGGATATCAACACCTGATATACGTGCCATTTGTGCACCTCCTAATTAACCTTGTCTTTGTTTATGCTTCGGGTTACTGCAAATTACCATAACCTTGCCTTTTCGTTTTATAACTTTACATTGATCACAAATTGGTTTTACCGATGGTCTAACCTTCATTATATATTCCTCCTTTTCTTGTTATCCAAGAAATTTACTTATGACGATAAGTAATGCGGCCACGTGTTAAATCATAAGGTGATAGTTCAACAGTTACTTTATCACCTGGTAAAATGGTTATGAAATTCATACGGATTTTACCAGAAACGTGTGCCATGATCTGATGACCGTTTTCTAATTCAACTTTAAAAATTGCATTCGGTAGGGCATCTATAACTGTACCTTTTAATTCAATAACATCACTTTTAGACATCTGCGTTCCCTCCTTCAGTTGTCAGTATTTGATATCCATCTTCAGTAATCACTATGGAATGCTCAAAATGAGCACTATCTTTTCCATCTTTTGTTACTGTAGTCCAATCATCACTAAGAATTCTAACTTTTTCAGTCCCGATATTTACCATTGGCTCAATTGCTAATGTCATACCTGGTTTTAAAATTGGCCCTAATCCTGGTTTCCCATAATTAGGAATCATTGGTTCTTCGTGTAATTTTTGGCCAACCCCATGCCCTGTAAAATCCTTCACAACAGAAAATCCGTTTTCAAGAACATAGGCTTCGATGGCATGAGAAATATCAGACAAATGATTATTTGGTTTTGCATATTTAAGTCCCACGTATAATGATTCTCGAGTAACATCAAGCAATTTCTGCTTAACTTCACTAATTTCACCAACGCCATGAGTCATTGCACTATCGGCATGATAACCTTTATAGCAGGCACCAATATCGATAGAGATAATATCACCTTTTTTTACAATTATTTTTTTGCTTGGGATTCCATGAATAACAACTTTATTTATAGATGCACATATTGAAGCCGGAAAACCATTATAATCTTTAAATGATGGCGATGCTCCATTTTCGGTGATGATCTTTTCAGCAATCTTATCAAGTTCAAATGTTGAAACGCCTGGAGCTATTGCTTCAGCAACTTTACGATGTGTAAGTGCTACAATTCTACCAGCTTCCTTCATTAATTCGATCTCACGATTACTTTTTAAGTTTATCATTCATGCCTCCCAATGCAACTTTAATTCGATTAAAAACATTATACATCTCGCCATTTCCATTAATATTTATTAACAGATCTTTTTGAGCATAATATTCTAATAATGGTTGTGTATTTTTATTGTACACATTCAAGCGATTAACAAATGTCGCTTCCGTATCATCATCACGGTGAATCAACTTGCTTCCACATTCATCACAAATCCCCTCTTTCTTTGGGGGTTTTGTTTTAATGTGGTAGTTTGCTCCGCAGTTGGTACATACACGACGACCAACAATACGATCAACTAAAACATCTTGACTAATTTCTAAATTTATTACAGCATTTAATTTTATATTTAAATCTTTCAATGTTTTTTCCAAAAACTCTGCTTGAACAGTTGTTCTTGGAAAACCGTCTAGTAGAAAGCCATCATTACAATCCTTTTGTGATAGTCTTTCTCTTACAATCCCAATAGTAATATCATCAGGAACAAGTAAACCTTTATCCATAAAAGCTTTCGCTTTTACCCCAATTGGAGTATTATTTTCAATGGCTTCACGAAACATTTCTCCAGTTGAAATATGAGGAATCATATAAGCATTTTTAATTAAAGCTGCTTGAGTACCTTTACCTGCACCAGGGGGTCCCATTATCAGTAATCTCATAACTAACAACACCTATTTAATAAATCCACGATATTGTTTTTCTTGAGTAACGTTACGGATTTGCTTAGCTGTTTCTAGTGCAACACCTACAACAATGATTAATCCTGTACCACCAATTTGGATTGAAGGCGGTAGTTTAAATACTTTCATCATTATAATTGGGATTGCTGCAATAATTGATAAATATGTTGCTCCTATCATTGTAAGTTTAAATAATATTCTTGAAATATAAGATGCTGTTTCTTCTCCGGGTCTAACACCAGGAATATATGCATTGTTCTTTTGTAAATTTTCTGCGATTGTTTCTGGATTCATTTGTAAAAAAGAATAGAAGAATGAAAATACTGGGAATCGAAAGCTCCTGCGACGAGACCGCCGCCGCCGTGGTGGAGGACGGCCGCGCGGTGCGCTCCAGCGTGGTCGCGTCGCAGGTGGAGGAGCACCGCCTGTACGGCGGCGTGGTGCCGGAGATCGCCTCGCGCCGGCACTGCGAGGCGATTGTGGGCGTCGTGCAGAAGGCCCTCGGCGACGCCGGGACGGATGTGGGGGGCGTGGACGCCGTGGCCGTGACCAGCGCGCCGGGCCTGATCGGCGCGCTGCTGGTCGGCGTCAACTTTGCGAAGGGGCTGGCCCTCGCGTCGGGTAAACCGCTGGTGCCGGTGCACCACCTGCGCGCGCACATCGCGGCGAACTACCTCTGTTTTCCGGAGCTTGAGCCGCCCTTCCTGTGCCTGATTGTGTCCGGCGGGCATACCCACATCGTCGAGGTGCTGGACTACACCCGCCTGCGCGTGCTCGGCAAAACGCGCGACGACGCGGCGGGCGAGGCGTTCGACAAGGCCGCGCGGGCCATGGGCATCCCCTACCCCGGCGGCGTGGAGCTGGACAAAATCGCCGAGGGCGGGGACGAGACGGCCTACCGGCTGCCGCGCCCGTCGGTGGACGGCGCCCCCTACGACTTCAGCTTCTCGGGCCTCAAGACGAACGCGATCAATCTAATCCACAACGCGGAGCAGCGGGGCGAGACGCTGGACCTTCCGGACCTGGCCGCCTCTTACCGCAAGGCCGTCGTGGACTGCCTGACGCGCAATTTCTTCGCCGCCGCGGCCGCCACGGGCGCGAAAAAGCTGGCCCTCGCGGGCGGCGTCTCCGCCAACGCGCTGCTGCGCCGCACCGTGAAGGCCGAATGCGCCCGCCGGGGGCTCGCGTGCTATTTCCCCCGCCTTTCCCTGTGCGGGGACAACGCGGCCATGGTCGGCTCGCAGGGGTACTACGAGCTGCTGGCCGGGCACACCGCCGGCCCCGACCTGAACGCGCGGGCCGAGATGCCGGTGGAGCAGAAGTTCCCCGAAACGCGGCGGGCGCGCCTTGTCTGCCGGGGGAAAGCATGATATAATCAGGGTTAACGAAAACGGCGGCTTCAGGCGGGGCCGCCGGAAACCGAGCGACTGGAGGGAGCCTGCGCGTGAAGGACGTTTTTCATTCCACGGGATTCAAAATCATGGTGGCCGTGGTGTTCGCCATGCTCTGCCTGATGCTCTACACGGCGGGCGCCGGGGACTCGGCGACGGGAAAGCTGTTCGGCTTCATCACCATCCCCATGCAGCGGATCAGCACCATCGTGGCCAACAACGCGGCCGTGTCGGCGGAATCGGCCGCCCGGTCGAAGGAAGAGCTGGAGGCTGAGAACCGCAGCCTCAGGCGGCAGGTGGACGAGCTGAACAAAAAGCTCGTCAACTACTACTCCGCCCAGCAGGAGAACGCCCAGCTGCGCAAATTTCTGGAGCTGAAAAACAACAACCAGGATTTCAAACCCGTCGCGGCGGCGGTAATCGGGCGCGACCCGAACGACCTGTTCGGGCAGTTCACCATCGACCAGGGCTCGCAGGCCGGCATTTCGGTCAACGACCCCGTCGTGACCGAGGCCGGCGTGGTCGGCTGGGTCTCGTCGCTCAATTCCAGCTACAGCAAGGTCACCACCATCCTTTCGCCGGAGACGAAAATCAGCGCCATGGACCGGGTCAACCGCGAAACCGGCGTGGTCGGCTGCGACATCCGCGCGGCCGACCGCAGCCTGCTGCACCTCAACTACCTTTCGGCGGGGACCTCCGCCAAAGCCGGGGACCTGGTCGTAACAAGCGGCATCGGCGGCCTGTACCCGCGCAACCTGATTATCGGCACCGTGAAAGACGTCAAAAACAGCAGCTACGACGTTTCGCTCTACGCCGAAGTGAAGCCCGCCGTGGACGTCAAGTCCGTGCGCGACGTGCTGGTCATCACCGCATTCCAGGGGCAGGGGCAGGCCCTCGGCACGGCGTCATCCGGGGCGTCCGGGACCGCCTCCTCCGCGGGGGGAACGCCATGAGCCGCTACCGCGTGATCCGCTACCTGGGGTATTCCATCGAAATTCTGGTGCTTTTCGTCCTGCAGGAGACGCCGGGCCTGATTCCCGAAATCGGCGGCGCGCGCCCCGTGATGCTGATTCCGGCGGCGGTGTGCATCGCCATGTTTGAACATGAGACGCCCGCCATGGTTTTCGGCCTGGCGGGCGGTCTGCTGGCCGATTTCGGCGCGGGCGGCCTGCTCGGCTTCCACGGCCTGCTGCTGGCGGTCTTCTGCTTCGTCATCTCGCTGATGGCGGCGAACCTTTTCCAGACGAATTTTTTTACGGCGCTGCTGACCTGCGCGATATCGGAGGCCTGCATCACGCTGCTGCAGTGGGTTTTCTTTTTCGTGGTGCACGGCTACGCCTACCCCCTGTACGCGCTCACGGCACACTATCTGCCCATCTTCTGCTACACGTTTGCGCTGACGCCGGTGGCGTACGCTTTCAACCGCGGCCTCGCCCTGCAGATCCGCTCGAAGGAGGAATGACGCGATGGACGAAGAAGAAGAGCAAAAAAAGCCCCGGGGCGGGGGCCGCCTGCTGTTCGCGGGGCTGGCGCTGCTCGGCGTCCTGGCCCTCTACGTCTTCCGCCTGGCGGACTGGCAGATCGCCAACCACCAAAAATGGCTCGAAGAGGCCGACCGCTCCGGCTCCGCCAAGGTCACGCTCGACGCCGCGCGCGGCGAAATCCTCGACGACAAGGGCAACGGACTCGCCATAAACCAGACGGGCTACGCCATCCGCTTCAACGCCGCGTACATGACCGAAGAGACGGAAAACAAGACCATCCACACCCTGATTTCCCTGCTGCGCTCCCGCGGCGAAGAATGGGTGGACAAACTCCCCATCCGCCTGTCGGCCGCGGGGAAATACGAGTTCATCCCCGGGCAGGAGAAAGAGGCCGCCGTTCTCAAATCGAAGGATTTTCTGAATGTCAACCCCTATGCGACGGCGGAGCAGTGCATGCAGCACCTGATTGAGAAATACGGGTGCAAGGGGTATTCCGCAAAGGACGCGCGGGACATCGCCTCCGTGCGGTACAACATGGACCGCTCGTGGTTTTCCATCTCCCTGCCCTACACGTTCGCCGAGAGCGTCAGCCAGAACACCGTGGCCATCGTGAGCGAGAACTCGCCCGCCCTGCCGGGGGTGGATATCAAGGTCACCGCGGTCCGTAAATATCCGGACGGCTCCCTGCTCCCCCACATCCTCGGTTCCGTGGGGGCCATCTCGAAAGAAGAGTACGACGCCCTGCACGAGACGAAAGGGTACCCCCTGAACGCCCGGCTCGGCAAGAGCGGAATCGAAAAGTACTATGAGGACCAGCTCCGCGGCAAGGACGGTGAGCTGGACGTGAACCTCGCCCCGGACGGCTCCGTCGCGTCGGAGGTCGTCACCAAAAAGCCGGTGCCGGGCAACACGGTCCACCTGACCGTCGACAGCCGCCTGCAGAAGGTGCTGAACGCCTCCCTGGCACAGAACGTGCAGGGCGCGCAGGCTTACGGGCGGCAGCTCTGCGCCCAGGGCTACAAGGGCAGCTCCTCCGGGCACGGTGAGGACTGCGTCGCCGGCGGCGCCGTGGTGCTGCGCGTGAAGGACTTCGCCATCCTCGCATCCTCCACCTACCCTTCCTACGACCAGAACCAGTACGCGAAGGACCCGAATTATTACAAGACGCTGCTGAACAACAAGGCCAAGCCGCTGATTAACCGCGCGTTCAACGGCGTGTTCACGCCCGGCTCGATCGTCAAGCCCTATGTGACGCTCGCCGCGCTGCAGGAGGGGGCCATCACCACCTCCACGCGCATCCTCGCGAACAGCGTCTACCGTCGGTTTGCGGATTCCGGCTTCACGCCGCACAGCATCGGCAACTACGGCTATGTGACGGCGAACTTCGCGCTGATGAAATCCAGCAACGCCTTTTTCTACGAGGTCGGCTACCGCCTGGGCATCACGAAGATGAACCTTTACGCCAAGCGGTTCGGCCTCGGCGTAAAGACCGGCGTGGAACTCGGCGAGAGCGCGGGCACCCTTGCCGGCCCCGCGGAGCGCAGCGCGGCCGGCGGCTCCTGGTGGGACGGCAACACCGTAGAGGCGGCCGTCGGCCAGGACGACAACCTGTTCTCCCCGCTGCAGCTCGCCACCTACTGCGCGACCCTCGCCAACAAGGGCACGCGCCTGCAGCCGCACATCGTCGACAAAATCACCGACTATACGCAGAAAAAGACGCTGTACGCCACAAAGCCCAAAAAAGCGGCGGATATCGGCGTGAGCAGCTCTTATCAGGAATACGTCAAAGACGCGATGCACAGCGTCACCAAGGGCGGCACCGCCGCCTCCGTCTTCAAGAACTACGGCATCGCCATTGCGGCGAAGACCGGCACGGCCGAACTCGGCGAGGGCAACGGCTCGGACAACGTGACCTTCATCGCCTACGCCCCTTACGACGACCCCCAGATCGCCGTGGCCGTCGTGCTGTCGCACGGGGCGACCGGCAAATACTCCATGCAGGTGGCAAAAGACCTGTTCGACGCCTATTTCTTCGGCAAGACCGTCGATTCTTCCGGCAACCTCGTGATGCCGTCCGCTTCGCAGCAGGCGTCGTCGGCCGCCTCCGCAGGCTGAAACGGTCCGGCGCTTTGCGGTACCGCGTGAAAAGGATTGCCGAAAATGCTTTACTCTGGAAAAATGTTGTGATAAGATAAAGATTAACGAGGGAATGGCGCATGGAAACAGTCACAGTGATCACATCCGGCAAAGGCGGCGTGGGGAAGTCGACGGTCACGGCCGGCCTCGGCGCCGCCCTCGCCGCGCGGGGCAGGCGGGTGCTGCTGATCGACGGCGACGCCGGCCTCGGCTGCCTGGACCACATGCTCGGCATCTCCGAGCGGCGCGTGTTCGACATTGCGGACGTGGTCTCCGGCGCGGCGGAACCGGACAAGGCCGTCTACGCCTCTTCCTTTTCGCCGAACCTGTTTCTCCTCCCCGCGCCGGGAACGGAAGAGGACGTCGTGAGCCCCGACGTGATGCGGGAGCTGGTGGGCGTGCTCGCCCGTTACTACGACCACGTGCTGATCGACAGCCCCGCCGGGGTCGGGCAGGGCTTTTTGAGCGCGGCCGCGGCTGCGCGCCGCGCGCTGGTGGTGGCGACGGCGGACCCCGTCTGTCTGCGCGACACCGCGCAGGCGCGTCTGCGCCTGCGGGAAGCGGGCGTGGCGCAGCAGAGGCTGGTCGTCAACCGGTTCAGCGCCGCCGCCTTCCGCAGGCAGGGGTGCTACCGCGACCTGGACGCCGTGATCGACGCGGCCGGCGTGCGGCTGATCGCCGTCGTGCCGGAAGACCCGCAGCTGGCGGCGGCGGGCGCGGCCGCCAGGCCGGCGCCGCCGAAATCGCCCGGCGGCATGGCGCTGGCCCGCCTCGCCGCGCGGCTGGAGGGGGAACATGTGCCCCTGCCGCCGCTGCAGAAACTTTGAAACAAATTTCCTTTTTGGGAGGGGAAGTTTATGAAAATCGCTTTGATTGCCCACGACGCCAAAAAAGAGCTGATGGTGCAGTTCTGCATCGCCTACTGCGGCGTGCTGAGCCGCCACACCCTGTGCGCGACGGCCACGACCGGCAAGATGGTCGCCGACGCGACGGGGCTTGAGATTCAGCGCTTTCTGAGCGGCTCGCAGGGCGGCGACCAGCAGATTGCGGCCCGCATCGCCTGCAACGAGATCGACCTGCTGCTGTTTTTCCGCGACCCGCTGAACCCCAAGCCCAGCGAGCCGAACGACATGAACCTGCTGCGCCTGTGCGACATGCACAACATTCCCGTCGCGACCAACATCGCCACGGCCGAGGTCCTCATCCACGGGCTGGAGCGCGGCGACCTCGACTGGCGCGACATTCTGAACCCGAAAAAATAAGGCTTTTCTATAATTTTCCATAAACGGTTCCGGCTGAGAACGGAAAGAGTACCCGAACCCCCCGCACAGAGAAAGGGCGCCGCGGCTGAGAGCGCCCCCGCATCGGCGGGTCTCGGCGAAGACATCCGGGAGCCGGCGCATCCCCCCGCGCACGGGGGCGCTTTCCGAGGGGGGCTTCCGCCCCCGAAAAAGGGTGGCACCACGAGCGGATTTTCCCTCGTCCCTTTACGGGACGGGGATTTTTTGTTCCCGGGCCGCCGCCGGGAAAACCAAACGGAGAAAAAGGAGTTTGCCATGGAACCCATCAAAGCGCAAAGAGGAACACAGGATATCCTGCCCGGTCAGTCCGGGCACTGGCAGGCGGTGGAGGCCGCCTTGCGCAGCGAGGCGGAAACCGCCGGCTTCCGCGAAATCCGCACCCCGCTGTTCGAGGACACGCGCCTTTTCCAGCGCTCCGTCGGCGAGGCGACCGACGTGGTGGAAAAGGAGATGTACACCTTCAAGGACCGGGGCGGACGCTCCATCACCCTGAAGCCGGAGGGCACGGCCGGCGCGGTGCGGGCCTACCTGGAGCACGGCCTGTACAACAGCCCCATGCCGGTGCGTCTGTATTACTTCACCCCCTGCTACCGGTACGAGCGCGCGCAGGCGGGCCGCCTGCGCGAATTCCACCAGTTCGGCGTCGAGGAGTTCGGCTCCGCCCTGCCTCTGGCCGACGCGGGCCTGATTGCGCTGGCGGCCGGCACGTTCGGGCGTCTGGGCGTGCGGGGCCTGACGCTTAAAATCAATTCCATCGGCTGCCCGGACTGCCGCGCGGAATACGTCAGGGCCCTGCGGGCCTATTTCACCGCGCACATCGGCCGGCTCTGCGAAACGTGCCGGTCGCGCCTGGAGCGCAGCCCGATGCGGATTCTGGACTGCAAGAACCCCTCCTGCGCGGCCGTGGCCGCGAAAGCACCGCGTATTCTCGACTATCTGTGCGACGAGTGCAGGGCGCACTTCGCGCAGGTGAGGGCGGGCCTCGACGCCGCCGGGGTGCGGTACGAGGTGGACCCCTCCATCGTGCGCGGGCTGGATTACTACACCCGCACGGTGTTCGAGTTCGTCTCGGGCGACCTCGGCGCGCAGAGCACCGTCTGCGGCGGCGGCCGGTACGACGGGCTGGTACAGGAGATGGGCGGCAAGGCCACGCCGGCGCTCGGCTTCGCGATGGGCATCGAGCGCCTGCTGCTGATTATGGACGCGCAGCAGGCGGAGTTTCCCCCGCGGAAGACCTGCGACCTGTACATCGCCCCGCTGGGGGAGCGGGCGAGAAGCGAAGCGTTCCGCCTGGTCTGCGCCCTGCGGAAAAGCTCGGTCGCCGCGGCGTGCGACGAGGTCGGCCGCAGCCTGAACGCGCAGATGAAATACGCCGGCAAAATCGGCGCGAAGTTCACCCTCGTCCTGGGCGACGACGAGTTGAAAACGGGAAGGGCCGCGCTCAAGAACATGAAGACCGGCGACACGGCCGAAATCAGCCTGAAGGAAGGCTTCGTCCGGCAGTTCGCCGCCGTGAGCGCGGCGGCCGAGACGGCCGGATTCTGACTGTGCCCCGCGCGGAAAAGGGACCAGAGAAAACAGATTTTTGGAGGAATTTTTGATGGCAGAATTCATGGACGGCCTGAAGCGGACCCGGTACTGCGGCACCCTGCGGGGCGCGGACGCCGGGAAGGAAGTGACCGTGTGCGGATGGGCGCAGCGCCAGCGCGACCTCGGCGGCCTGATTTTCATCGACCTGCGCGACCGCACCGGCATCGTGCAGCTCGCCTTCGACGAGGAGACCGACCGGGCCGTGTTCCAAAAAGCGGCCGGCGTGCGCGCCGAATACGTGCTGGCGGCGAGAGGAACCGTGCGGGAGCGCTCCGCGAAAAACGCGGACCTGCCGACCGGGGACGTGGAGATTGCCGTGACAGAACTGCGCATCCTCGCCGAAAGCGAGACCCCGCCGTTCGCCGTCGAGCGGGAATCCGGCGTCAAGGAAGATCTGCGCCTGAAATACCGCTACCTCGACCTGCGCCGCCCCGATCTGCAGGAAAACCTCGTCAAGCGGCATAAAATCGTCAAGGCGGCGCACGACTATTTCGACAGGAACGGCTTCCTCGAAATCGAGACCCCGGACCTGATTAAATCGACGCCGGAGGGCGCGCGGGACTATCTGGTGCCCTCGCGCGTGTTCCCCGGGCGCTTCTTCGCGCTGCCGCAGTCGCCCCAGCTTTACAAGCAGCTGCTGATGCTCGCCGGGTTCGACCGGTACATGCAGATTGCGCGCTGCTTCCGCGACGAGGACCTGCGCGCCGACCGCCAGCCGGAGTTCACGCAGATCGACTTCGAGATGTCCTTCGTCACGCAGGACGACGTGATGGCCGTCGCCGAAGGCTTCATCCGCGAAGCCTACCGCGCGCTCGGGACGGACGTCTCCATCCCCCTGCCGCGCATCACCTGGCGCGAGGCCATGCGCCGCTTCGGCTCCGACAAGCCGGACCTGCGCTTCGGCATGGAGCTGACCGACCTGAGCGCCGCGTTGAAGGGCACGGGGTTCCGCGTGTTCGCGGGCGCGCTCGCAAAGGGCGGCAGCGTGCGCGGCATCAACCTCAAAGGCAAGGCGGACTCCCTCGGCCGCAAGGACCTCGACCGCCTGGGCGGCTGGGTCAGGGACTACGGCGCGAAGGGCCTCGCGTGGACACGCCTTTCCTCCAAGGGGGAAAGCTCCTCCTACGAGAAATTCCTCGCACCCGAGCAGGCGAAGGCCGTGCGCGCCGCCCTCGGCGCGCAGCCCGGCGACGTGCTGTTCCTGGTGGCGGATGCCGACCGCAGGACGGTCTGCACCGCGCTCGGTGCGCTGCGCTGCGAGCTGGCCCGCCGGTTCGGGCTGATTGACCCGAAAAAAATCAGCCTGCTGTGGGTCACGGATTTTCCGCTGTTCGAGTACAGTAAAGAGGAAAACCGCTGGGTCTCCATGCACCACCCGTTCACCATGCCCCGGCGCGAAGACATCGACAAGCTGGAAAGCGACCCCGGCGGCGTGCTCTCCTACGCCTACGACATGGTCCTCAACGGCAACGAGGTCGGCGGCGGCTCCATCCGTATCCACGACCGCGAGCTGCAGCAGCGCATTTTCCGCGCGCTCGGCATTTCGCCCGAGCAGGCACGGGTGCGCTTCGGCTTCCTGACCGACGCGTTCCGCTACGGCGCGCCGCCGCACGGCGGCATGGCGTTCGGCCTCGACCGGCTGGCGATGGTGATGCTCGGGTGCGACAGCATCCGCGACGTGATCGCGTTCCCGAAGGTCGCGTCCTCCGCCGAGCTGATGAGCGACGCGCCGACGGACGTGGATGAAAAGCAGCTCGCGGAGCTTGGCATCGCCGCGCTGCCCAAAAAATAGCCGGCGGCGCAAGCGTACAAAGGAGGTGTGCGCCATGCGGAAGATCAATTACCAGAACGTGCTGGACGAAACCCTCCGGGGCTTGGGCGGCAGGTTGCCGTCCCTGCTGCTCCACGCCTGCTGCGCCCCGTGCAGCAGCGCCGTGCTCGAGTACCTTTCCGCCTATTTTTCCATCACCGTGTTCTATTACAACCCGAACATCTCCCCCGAAGAAGAGTACCGCAAGCGCGTCGCGGAGCTGCGCCGCCTGATTGCGGAGCTGCCCGCAAAGCACCCGGTTTCCCTTTTGGAGGGGCCTTACGAGCCGGAGCGCTTCGCGGCGCTGGCCGAAGGGCACGAGGGCGACCCGGAAGGCGGCGACCGCTGCACGGCCTGCTACACCCTCCGCCTGCGGGAGACCGCCGGGCGGGCGAAAGAGGGCGGGTTTGACTTCTTCACCACCACCCTTTCCGTAAGCCCGTACAAAGACGCGCAGAGGCTCAACCGAATCGGCGCGGCGCTGGCGCGGGAAACCGGCGTGCCCTATCTGTTCTCCGACTTCAAAAAGCGGAACGGGTATCTGCGCTCCATCCAGCTCTCGCACCAGTACGGCCTGTACCGGCAGAATTACTGCGGCTGCGTCTTTTCCCGTCGGCAGGCTGAGCCTGCACGCACGGCCCGCCGTTCAGAACGGAGCGAACCGCCCGCTCAATCTGGCGGGACAGGATAAGACAGCTCCCGAAAAAAACGAACCGCACCCCCCAACGAATAGACAAACAGCAACAGACCTGCCGCAGAATGATCCCTGGATGAAACGGCCCTGCCCCGGATTCCAAGCGGAGCAGAGCCGTTTTTTGATTTACGCTTAGTCTACTATATCTTGTGCCTTTAAAAATCTAACCAACGAAATATTGAATTTCATGGTTGACTTTCAATCGTTTTCGATGTATAGTAATTTCTGTTCCCTCTTTTCAGAGGGAACAGAAACCATAGGATTTCCGCAGAAAAACGGAAACTCTAAGGGGGAAGAACTTTTCAGACTTCATGGCATAATCTGGAAACTCTGTTTCCATAAAGATAGATTTTGAGATAAGGAGCGTATGAAGGATGGCAAAAAAAATCAGGAAGCGCAACGGCGCGGTCGTGGACTTTGACGCCGGAAAAATCCGCAACGCGATTCTAAAGGCGAACCGCGCGGTCAAGGGCGAGCCCATGGCCGCAAAAGTGCTGGACCGCCTGACGCGGGAAGTGGCCGGCCGCTTCGCCGGCGAGGAAGTCCCCACCGTGGAGCAGGTGCAGGACGTGGTGGAGCAGCGCCTGATTGCGGCCGATTTTGCGAAGACGGCCAAAGCGTACATCCTGTACCGCGCGGAGCACGCGAAAATCCGCCAGGCGGAGGGCGACCTGATGAACATCTACCGCCAGCTCACGTTCCGCGACGCGAAGGACGTGGACCTCAAGCGCGAGAACGCCAACATCGACGCCGACACCGCCATGGGCACCATGCTGAAATACGGCTCCGAAGGCTCGAAGTACTTCGTCAACAACTACATCCTGCCCAAGGACATCGCGGCGGCGCACGTCGGCGGCGACATCCACATCCACGACGAAGACTTTTACATGCTGACCGAGACCTGCTGCCAGATCGACCTGCTCAAGCTGTTCCGCGGCGGGTTCTGCACGGGGCACGGCACCCTGCGCGAGCCGCAGGACATCAGCTCTTACGCGGCGCTGGCCTGCATTGCCATCCAGGCCAACCAGAACGAGATGCACGGCGGGCAGAGCATCCCCAATTTCGACTACAGCATGGCCCCCGGCGTGGCCAAGACGTTCCGCAGAACCTATTTTCAGGAGCTTGCAAAATACATCCAGGCCGTTCACGGCATGTCCTTCGGGGACGCGCAGGCGCTGACCCAAGCGGTGAAAAAAGACGTCGGCGCCGGCATCACGATGGGCGGCGCCGACGGGTACGGCAAAAAGCTGCGGGAATACCTCCCCGCGCACCAGCAGGCGGGCGGGTTCGAGCCCATCTCCGCGCAGGAGGCGCAGGGCGCGCACGCCTTCGCCGTGGAGAACGCCCTGCGCATCACGGAGCGCACCACTTACCAGGCCATGGAGGCGCTGATTCACAACCTGAACACCATGAACTCCCGCGCGGGCGCGCAGGTGCCGTTCAGCTCGCTGAACTACGGCACCGACACGTCGCCGGAAGGCA
>ENA-UOOK01002891-UOOK01002891.1-fermentation-metagenome-genome-assembly--contig:-NODE-2891-length-20309-cov-6.236743_pt1 | contig 20309 bp, 20 predicted proteins | sample MGYA00245777_ERZ724023 | MGnify/ENA primary metagenome ERZ724023 (study PRJEB28704, sample SAMN03018312) | fermentation metagenome | biome: anthropogenic terrestrial biome; feature: soil; material...
TTTTTTATATATTCTTGAAAATTCATGGCGTCCTCCTATGGCTATAATGTAATGCAATTGTACCACAAATCCATGCCGAATTTCTGACCATGTAATAATTAATATGGTTTATGTCAAAATTTAAACCTGCAACCTCAACATATTTGTTCATAGCAATATACATACATACAATTATTAATTGTACATTAAGGCATCCACATAAAACACCTGCCCGTCATAATGAATGTTCATGGTACCGTTATATTTTTCTATGGATTTTTGAACACTGCTTATGCCTACACCATGATTTTCATTGTCTTTGGTTGTTTCAAGCTTATTATTTGTGAGTTTCAGTTTACCGTCATAAGAATTAGAAATACTAATATATAGAACATTCCTGTCTAATTCAACGGATATGTTAATAAATTTGTTTTCTGACTTAAGGGCTGCTTCAATTGCATTATCCAGCAGATTTCCTATAACAATGCTTAAATCGAAAGGATTAATATTAAGCTTGTGGGGAATTGCTAAATAAACTTCTGAGCTTATATTATGTTTTTCAGCCAAATCCATTTTATAATTTATCAGGCTGTCTATTTCAGAATTGCCTGATTTAGCATGTTCCTTTGAATTATTTATAAAATCGAATATATTGTCCAAGTATTCGGTGGCACCTACTCTGTCATGATTGTCGATATAATACTTTAATGTTAAAGCATGATTTTTAACATCATGCCTGAATGTCTTAATGCTTTCTTTTGATTGATTAATAATTTCAAGCTGCTTTAAATAAGCATTGTTTTGCTGCCTAAGAAGGGCTTTTTCAATTTTTGATTCATAGGACTTCATTAGTTCATCGTAAAAGTAAAAAACAAACACATTAATAACCAGCAAAATCATTATACTGATTATTGTTTCTTTAACATTTGAAGTATAATCCATAGAAATCATAATCAGCACTAATATCAAAGTGCCCACCGGTATAATAAATATGGACAACCAGTGAATATTAGACACTTTAATGTCGTTGCTTATCATTTTAAAATTTGACATAAATAACATAAAAATATATGAAAAAATTCTTATGCTGATAAGCCCTGTAATCAAAGCCGCATCATTCCCTGATGTTACGGTTATGCCGTAATTCTGAAGTATCAGCATCACAAGAACTTCAATAATCATTAAAATCATGTAAGTTGACACGACAGCTATCAGCCTTGTTTTAGTTGTTGATTGATAATTATATGTAAGCATAAAAAACATTATTAAATTTGAAGCAATGTTGACAGCAGGATTGTTAAGTGACAAATACAACAGGCTGATAATGCAAAAATACAGCGAATAAGACATAAATTCCTGTCTTTTATCGACATCCTTCCTGTCAAAAAATATACACATATATCTAAAAAGGGTATAGGCTGCAAACACATTTGTAATTAAATACACTGCCGTATAACTACCTGACATGGCGCATCCTCTGCTTTTTTTGCAGCAATTTTTCACGAACTGCCTTTCTGTTGTTTTGGCTGATTCCAAGTATTTCATTATTGGACATTTTCACATATTCATAGGTATATTCGATAACATGATTGTAATTGATAAGATATGATTTATGAATGAAAAAAAAGTCACTGTTTTTAATCTTTTCTTCAACTTCTGAAAGCTTTCCGTAATATTCGGTTGCATCATCATTCTTCAATACGATTTTTACTTTTCTGCCGTTGCTTTCAAAATACAATATATCACTTATTAAAACATTGAAATTTACATTACCTACTTTATACTCATAATATTGATTGCTGCTCCCTAAAACTTTCCTTGCTGTTTTAAGAACTGATTCAATTTTTTCACTTTTTATCGGCTTAACAAGAAAATTTAAAGGTCTAATATCAAACAGCTCCATAGCATAGCTTTCCTTTGCTGAGATATATACAATTTGCGTGATTTCATCATTTAATTCTTCCCGGATTTTCCTGCCTACTTCCACTCCGTTAATTTCACACAATTCTATATCAAGAAAAATCAAGTTAAAGCGATTTCCGCTCATCAATGAATCGCACAGCTCCTCTCCTGTGCAAAAAACTGAAATTTCAAAGATTTCACCTATATTTTCGCTGATTTCATCAAGCATGCTTTTTAACTGAATGCATAGTTCCTTATCATCATCGCATATTGCTATTCTTAACATAATTTCTCCAATCATGAAACCCATTGCAAAGCCAAGATACCCAATTTATTCAGATTTCTTTTTATTATATCTTTCAAAGTCAGCACCTTTACTCTGATTGATTTGCCGGTTGTTCAGCAAATTGAATTTTTATCCCGTTTGGATCCTTTATTATGAAGTATTTAATTGAAGGATTTGGCTGTATGGGACCTGTTATTATCTTTATGCCCTTTCCCTTAATAAAGTTAATCTTTTCTTCTAATGATTCTACTTTAAAACCCAATGTCACACGGCTGCCGGCATCTAATTCCTTTAACTTTTCATTGCATATGAGCTCAACCTTTGTTTCGCCTTCGCCTAAAAATGATATTTCCATTCCCGGTCCAGCGGGAAGCCTGTCAACCAATTTAATACCTACTATTTCTTCATAGAATTTCAATGATTCATCCATATTATTTACAAGTATTGTAGTCCACAAAAATTTCATAATTTCCTCCGATTTGATGTTTTTTTTATTTTACCATAATAATTATTTTATTTCATTAAAAACAAATTAATAATATATAATTCAAATTAGAGATCTCATAATACGGGGACATTCCTTGATAGCATGACCCGCAAAGGGTGACCGACACAAGGTGTGTCCCTCTTCCTTTTTAATAACATATTTCCTAAAACTTCATATTATAATATAATTCGAAAATTTTAATTTAATAAGGGGGATTATTTATGGCAAAATATGCATCGGATAATAACGTACATAATAGAACCATGACATTGATAGGACATGGTGAGATATCTGTTTCACCTGATATTGCAGTAATACGCTTGGGGGTTGAGACTACGGGCGAAAATTTATCCCGGATACAGGCAGACAATGCAAGAATTAGTCAGTCAGTTATACAGGCACTTCAAAGAATGGGAATTACAGACATAAAAACTTCTCAATATTCAATTAATAAAGTTTATGATTATGTAGAAGGAAGGCAGTTCGACAGAGGTTACTCCGTCAGGAATATTCTTGAACTCAGAACAAATAATTTAGAAGCTGCCGGCAATATAATCGACACCGCAGTAAATGCAGGTGCCAATATTGTAGATTTGATAACCTTTGATATATCAAACAGAGAATACTATTACCAGCAGGCTCTAAATATGGCAATCATGAATGCAATTCAAAAAGCTAAATCAATTACTATGAATCTTGGAATATCTTCAACACCTGTTCCTGTTAATATTGTGGAAAACACAGCAATGCTTTTTCCTGTTCAGCGGGAATTTGCTGCTGCTACTCCCATAATGCCGGGAGCAATTAATATTGCAGCTAATGTAACCGTGGATTTTGTATATTAGAAGGTTATTCTTAATATGTCTTTTATCATTTCAGGACGAATTTCCCAGATATTTGCTTGAATTCTGAAAATATCATCCCATTTATCTATGTCAAACACTCTAGCCCAGCTATCCATTACTCTTTTCCTTTCATGTGGATAAAAATGGGCTGTTTTTTCGTCAATAAAGGAATAAGAATTTTTAAAACCTTTGCTTTCCAAGTCCTTTAAATATTCTTCCGCATCCTGTTCATCCTTGGGAACATAGTGATGATTTAAAACATAATCCCACTTCATGCCGTCAAAATACACTATTTCAGAACTATCAACTTCTAAAACATACACAATTTCATACAAGGTAGGTCTTAGCATATACTCCTCGCTGATGGAGCACCATATGGGAAATTCCACGCCCTCCGGTTTTGGAACTCTTTTTTCTGCCTCATCAACAAACCACTTATACAAGTAAATAATATGGTCGGTTATAAGGTCAAATTTCTCCTCTAAATGCTCACGGGTTATTCTAATTACTCCGTTTCTTTCCAGCTCATCATAGCTTCTTTTATCCTGTCTAGTCCATAGAGTTACTTTATCCATAAATATACTCATTCCTTTCCTTACTAATTTCTTACTGTTGCAAATCTCCAGCTTATTGGGATTCCAGCTAACAAAAGAGCCGCATATATCCATGTTCCCATTGGAATCATATGAGAATAGAAATGTAAAAATGCAAAGCCGCCAGCAATTGCTAAGGAAAGTAAAAACTTATCAAAGGAATCCTTTTGATTAGATTCATCTATTGGCTTTGAAAACGGAAACCCTTTAAAATAAATTTTACCGATAATAGGCATAATAACAATGCTTATTAATAAAAGAATTACACAATCCACAACAAACCTGTTCTTAAAAATTATTGTGTATATTACCACATTTAATATTAATAGAGGAATAAAAAACCTGTAAGCCATTGACTTCATCAATCCTGTATATAATTCTTTTACATTTTTAAAGCCGGAAGATACCAAAACATAAGAGCCCTTCCAAGCAGATGAATAATAGGTTAAATTATATATGGATGAAAACATAAGTAAATTGAAATACAAATAAAGATACTCATATCCAGTTGCTTCAAACTCCTGACCACCAATCTTCATATTAAATATCATAAGTATTGGAAGAAGTATTCCTGAAGACAAAGCAGGGTATATTTTTAATTTAAGACTTCTGTCACTTCTAAACATGGCATTTGAAAAATGAAATGATTGTTTTGAAATTTTATTTCTGTTTAGTATTAGTCCCACTAACTTTTCAAATCTGTGCTTTGAAGGTCTTTCCTTGCCCTCTCCTTCAAGCTTAAGAAGCAAGCTTTCCATTTTTTTGCTTAGACTCAAATAGTACATAAAGGTTCCAACGGGAACAATAAGAATTAAAGCAGTGAAAATATATAAATATGATTGTCCTCCATTATATATAATTTCAAATGGAGCCCCAAACCACAAAATAGGATTCAAATAATGAGTTATATTAAAACTATACTTCATATTCTGAAGTGAACTAAAATCAATCATTCTTATGGCAATTTGATAACCTATGGTAACTAATATTGTAAGTAAAATTTGAATTATATTAATTATATTTCTAAGCAATTCTCCATCGAAAAATTTCAAAACCAATAAATATATAAATGCCGTTACTAAAAATATTATTAAATCCATCAATAGAATTTCCAGTATAAATATTGGTATAACTAATAATCCGTTACTCATAACCAAAGCAACTAAAGAGGGACCAGCTATAAAAGTATTTAGCCTAATCATGTATATCAATATGTGCAAAACTTTAGACAAAGACACAGTTCTGCTGTCCAATGGTTTTGTTAATAATATACTTTTATCCTTAGTATCCAATAACACAAAGGAAAAATCAGAAATCAAATACATTGTAGTCATAAAGAAGAAAGCTCCAGAAAAATACATCATTCGTATCATTTCATCTTTTATAAAATATATGAAAAATGCCAGCATAACGCCAAAAAGCATGTGCAGAATATACCCCTTAAATACGGAAGTCTGTTCTTCATCTTTCTTTTTTCTGTTATTTGTATTTATTGCCGGTGCTCTTCTCATGTCCAATGTTAATTTAGTTTTTAATATAATTCGAAGCAGCTTATAGTCAATGCCGAATTTTTCAAATATATTTTTAAAAGAGTCAAGTATTTTTAAGGATAATAATTCATTCATAGTAACCCCTCCCGCTAACTCATATAAGCGTCTGTGAATTTTTTTGCCAATGCTTCATGATCATGAAATCCGGTAACATAATTAAATATAGATTCTAAAGATGAATCCGACTGCTTACTCATTACATCTTCCACTGTACCATCTATAACAATTTTACCTTCATTTAAAAGTAGTATTCTGTCACTTAGCTTTTCAACAACTTCCAAAATGTGAGAAGAATAAAAAATAGTTTTTCCTACTTCCTTTAAATTTATTAATATTTCTTTAAAAACCAACACACTGTTAGCATCTATTCCACCTAAGGGCTCATCCAAAAATAAAATATCCGGATTATGAAGCATTCCTGTAATAATTGACAGCTTTTGTCTCATTCCCTTAGAAAATGTATGAATTCTGCCATGAATTGCATCATCAATACCAAAAACATTCATCATTTCCTTGCCCTTAGCAACAGCTTTATTTTCTTCTATACCGTACAACATTCCTATAAAACTCAAATATTCATACGCAGTTAAATTATCATACATGTCGGAAACTTCAGGCACATAACCTATTCTTTTTTTATAATCAGACTGCCCCTTTACCTTCTCTCCAAAGACAAAAACATCACCCTGATAATCATCAATAAGACCAAGGATTAATTTTATCGTTGTGCTTTTGCCGGCACCGTTAGAACCTATGTAACCTATAATTTCACCGCTGTTAACGCTAAAATTAATATCTTTTAAAACTTCCTTGCTTCCAAAACTTTTGCTTACATGCTCTAATTTTAAAACCTCAGACATAATTGCTCCTTTTTTTATTTGTTATTTATAATGACGTAATAAAACTCAATTTTGTTCAAAAAGTTGTGATATTCCTACTATTCCTCAGAGACTATCTCGTCTTCTTTCCTATCCGAATTATACCAGAATTTTTCCATTAAAAAAAGCACTACATGCTTTAAGTTTTGTCCATAGGGGATGTCCATAGGGGACGGTTCTTGCTGGACAATTGTCCAGCAAGAACCGTCCCCTATGGTTTATGGTTTTTAGTTATTATTCAATGTCAATTTTCACTGAGCTGTCCGGTTTGCTTTCTTTGGGAACTTTTATGTTTAATACACCATTTTCAAGTTTTGCTTTAATACCATCTGACTTTGCATCATCTAGGTATAAACTTCTGCTCATCGAGCTGAAACGCCTTTCTTTATGAACGTAATTTTTATTTTCTTCATTTATGTTTTCTTCTCTTTGTACTGAAATGGTCATTCTTCCTTCGTTCATATCAATGTTGACTTCTTCCCTGTCAACTCCCGGCAATTCAGCTTCTATTAAGTACTCGCTGTCATTTTCCTGTACGTCAATTTTAAAAGTATCTCTTGCAAAACTTCTTCTTGATGGCCAACTATCGTTAAAAAAGTCATCAACCATGGTGTAAAAGTCCCTGAAATCTCCAAAACCTCTGTCAACCAAGCCTCTGTTCCTTCTGTTATAAGGCACTAATCCAGCCATATTCCAACACTCCTTTATCTTTATGATTGTTGTTAGCACTCGACTTCATTGAGTGCTAACAACTGTCTATAGAATAACATATTTTCTAAAACCTGTCAAGGACTTTTAGAAAATATATTTTCGCATTACTTCCTTATTGATGCATTAGGACAACGTTGCTTACTATTCGTAAGACAAGCCGTCAATTATTCATAGTTACCTGTTGTGATTTCATCAATCAGCCATTTTTTTTCTATTTTTCTTGCAATAAGTTCAATAGGCCTGAAAGCAGCAGCTCCTCCTCCTCCTTCAGCCTCTGTGCTTGAAACTTCCGCAATTCTGCCTTTTACTAAATATTCATCCTCAGACTGCTTTTCAACTTCAGTAATTTCAATACGGTCAGGCCATGGGCTCGATGTAGTTCTGCCCGGAGCCCTCCTTGGATGAGCAATCCACCTTTGCATAAGCTCATCTGTAACATATGGAGTGTAATTTTCTTCGATTTCTTGTATAACTACATCTCTTGGTGCTAAAAGTGACACATTCTTAAGAGTTCTTCCAAAATCCTCAACTAATTTAATTACCTCTTCTTCATCATTATTTAAACCATTGTCATTATTAATTGAATAAATAATGAATATAGCCATTAAAAGAACTATAATCCCTATAATAATATAAAGCTGATTTTTTCTTATATACATAATATCCCCCCTAATTATGTTATACAGAAACGATAGAAACATTCCTATTTTTTCAAGACAAGATTTTCGGAAAGGGATTGTTCTTTTGTAGTTATTATATTTTCCGCAATTATACATATGATTATTATTGCGGCGCCTATAATTCCTTGAGTACTGAGTTTTTCTCCAAGAAGAAAATAAGAAATTATTGCCGTGAGAATTGGCTGTGTACATTGAAGCATTGACACAGCTTGAGCGGATATGTGTTTTAGAGCTGAATTTTGAAGCATATAGGCAATATTTGTACAAAATATGGCTAAATACAAAACCACTGTCCATGCGGGCAAAGTTACCTGATTTAAAACTTCAGTGCTTTCAAATATCAGTGCGCAGGGAAGGCTTATTAAAGCAGTTATACCTGCCTGGGCAGCAGATACTGCTGCAGCATCCAGCTGCTTAAGGGATTCTTCTCCGAATACCAATGCACCTGCTATGGATATAGCTGTTATTAATGCTGTAACCTCTCCTTTTCCGAAAACAAAACTGCTTCCATCAAAACAAAGAAGATATAAGCCAATAACCACCACAATTTGTACAGGAATGTGTATCAACCTGTATTTAACCTTATATACTAAAAGTGCAAGTATAGGTGCAAATATTACAGGCAAGCTCATAAGGAAACCAACATTTGTTGCAGAAGTCCAGTTCAATGCAAGATTGCATGTAATGTAAGCTGCAGCCATACATATGCTTGCAGGCAGATAAACCTTTGGTTTTACGCTTTTTAAAGAGCTTATTATTCGCTTGCCGAAAAATAACATAAAGACAATAAAAGCAATTGTGAATCGAACAGAAAGACTCCAGAACGGTGTAATGCTTTCAAAGGCAATTTTGGTCAGCGGATTTCCGAATCCGTAAATAACACTTTGAAGCAAAATGAAACCCATATACTTGTATTTGTTCACACTTTCCATAGCAAACCTGCTTTCATGTTATTAGCATTCTAAGGATGAAGCATTCCGGAAGGGACGGACCTTTAAATACCAAATCCCTTCAAAGATATATAATTGAAAACGTTTTATATATTATATTATAAAAACTTAAAGGATTCAACAAATAATTGTTGTTTTTGAGTAATCGATAGTGGCAGCATTATTTATTACCTGAACAATATCAATCAGGGTATCACGAAGGTTCTTCTTATAAGAATGAACTTGGTATAAAAATGAATTTTTTAAATTATTAGAGACATTCTATAAATAATTTGATATAATAAGTTGTAGCTAGGGAATTAGTCTGTTTTTAATATTGACAGCTTAAACTACTCATTGCGAGTTTATTAGGAGGAAAAAGATGACATTACAGCAATTGCATTATTTTCGTGTATTAGCAAATGTCCAGCATTATACAAAAGCTGCCGAAGTACTTCTTATTGCACAGCCAAGCTTAAGTTATTCAATATCCCAGTTAGAAAAAGAATTAAATATTGAATTATTTGAAAGACATGGGAGAAAGATAAAATTAAGCTACGCGGGAGAGCAGTTTCTTAAATATGTTGAAAAATCATTGGATATATTAGACGAAGGCACGACAATGTTAAAAACTCTTGCCGATTCTTCAATGGGGGAAGTTACTCTTGGATATATTTATAGCATAAGTTCAAAGTTTATTCCTGAGATGATTAAAAAGTTTTATGAAAATGATTCTAATAAACTAATCAAGTTTTCACTTGTACAAAACTTAAGTGAACAACTTTTAAGAGATTTGAAATCAAATAAAATTCAATTAGCATTTTGTCCAACCCCCGATAATAACTTTAAATGCGTGAAAATCTTCAGTCAGCAGCTTTATTTGATTGTGCCGAAAAAACACCACTTTTCCCAAAGAAAATGTATTGAGGTTTCTGATATAATCAATGAACCATTTGTTGCTATAAGCAAAAGCAGTTCTCTAAGAAAGACAGTTGATGATATATTTGCTAAGAATAATTTTTCACCTAATATTGTTTTTGAAGCTGAAGAATGCAATGCTGCTATTTCATTTGTTTCTCTTAATTTTGGTATTTCCATAGTACCGGAAATACCATCCATGCACAAACATGTCAATACAGTAAAGATCTGTAATTTACCGTTAAAAAGAGAAATTTACCTGTGTTGGACAGATGACAAATACTTATCTCCTGCGGCTGCTAAAACAAGGGATTTTATTATTGAAAATTTCAAACTAACTGAATGAACTTATATCTAAGACTTTTAACGCTTGCACTCTTTTATTGCTTATTATTACCTGGGGGCTTGTTACTGCTAAACATTTAAAAATTTATCTTTCTTCCTTCTTCAGCAGACCAATATGCAGCATATATTGTTTTAATGCTGTCATATGCTAAATCAAAACCGGATAAAGGCTCTCCATTCTTTGATACACTTTCTATAAAGTCTTGAAGTTCTGCTGTGTAACCTCTTAGTACCTCATCCACAACAAATACCTTATTCCACCCTAACTTGCTTGGCAGCATTTCTGATAAATATACATCATCCATACCATCTTCATCTAAAAAATAAGTCTGTAAAATATCTGTAGGAGTAATATTGCATAACATTGAGCCATTATTGCAATAGACATCTATATAATTCCTGGTTCCTCCAAGACAAGTATCTGCAGCAATTATCAATGCTTTACTTTCATCGGAAAATGTAACGGTTACAGTTGCAATATCTTCAACATCCAAAGGTGCAATTGTTATGTATTTTTTTTCATTTGCAGGAATGCTCTTGGTTACACAACCCATATCAGCAACAACGCTTTTTATTTTTATTTCAATGTTTCTTGCTCTTGCTTCTCCCTGCTTAAGCCATAAAATTCCGGTTAAAGGATGACAGCCTACCCTAATAAAAGTTCCTCCGCCTGTTTTATCCCATCTTCCTGCCACCGGCGAACTTGAGCCTCTAAGACTTTCTTCACCTTTCATAAATAAGATTCTGCTTTTTTTGCTTCTTATAATTTCTGCCGTCTTTTGCACATTTGGAGCATAAACAAAGTTATCCGCATACATGAAATGTTTTCCGTTTTTCTTTACGGCATCCCTTATTTCATCCATTTCATGAACAACATCATTAAACATTTTTGCTTTTGAAACCTTCAGCCCGATTGGTTCATTATCTCCTTCTTTACCGAAATATCCTGTCAGAGGTTTTTCACAAATAACATGCTTCCCTGAATTCACAGCCTTAATAATCATATCTTTATGCAGATAAGGAGGAGTGACAATATCTATAATATCAATTTCATCATCCTTCAACAGCTCATTAAAGCTATTGACTGCATTTTTAAAATTATATTTTTTCCTTATTTCTTCAGCCTTGTCTATATCTATATCGACTATTGTTTTCAGCCTTACATTAACACCACTCACTTTTTTATAAGCTTCACAATGCAATTTAGCCGCATAACCACCGCCTACAAGACCTACAATTACAGTATCCATATTAACCTCGCATTAGAGGTAAATAAAACTGCCGGATAATTCCAACGGTTTTATTTACCTTGTTTAAATTTCTTCTAACCTTAATACATTAATTAGCAGCTTACTTATTTTTCAAGAGCATCAAGCAAAGAATCCACATAGTCCTGTCCAATATCTTTACCTATTGATTCGTATACACCCTTTGCCTTATCTAATACCTGATCTACAAAGCTTGCTTCAAATTCCACTAATTCCATGCCGCCGTCTATAAGTTTCTGTTTATTGGTTTCATTAATTTCAGTCAGCTGAGCTTCAATTTCTACAGCAGCTTCATTAATAGCCTGCTGCAGTGCTTCTTGGTACAACGGGTCAAGGCTGTCAAATTTACTTGCATTGATAAGGAACTGGTTGCAATACAATATATGGTGCGTCATAATCAGATAATCCTGAACTTCTTGAAGGTTAGCTCCTACACAAGTATCTGTAGCATTTTCCTGTGCATCCACCAATCCCTGCTGTAAAGAAATATACACTTCCGGCCATGGAAGCGGAGTAGGAGCTGCGCCCATTGCCTGCCAGAATGCCATGTGATTTTTATTCTCCATGGTTCTTATCTTTAATCCGTTGAAATCATCTATTGATTGAATATTCTTATTAGAAGTTGTTTCTCTAAATGTTCCTCCTTGCAGGAAGTGCAGGCAGTACATATTTTTTGCCTTGTAAGCTTCATTTATTTTATCAGTAAATGCGCTTTTGTTTAATGCATAATCAATAGTTTCTGCATCGTACTTTGCAAATACCATAGGAAGGTCAAATATAGCTACTTCCGGTACGAAAGATACAGTTTGTGCAGTTTGAGCAATTACAAAATCAATATCACCGGCAAGCATTTGTCCCTGAAGTTCCTGGTCATTTCCAAGCTGGCTGTTTGGGAAATAGTCTATAGTAAGTTTACCTCCGGTAATTTCCTTAACCTTCTCTGTAACAAGTTCTCCATAAAGCTGCGCTGCAGCACCAACTCCTGCATTGTCAGCACCTTTTAAAACTACAGGTTCAAGTGAATCAATGCCTCCTTCTGATGGTTCAGGCTGTTCTTCAACGGGCGGAGCAGGCGGGGGTGCTTCCTGCTGCTGGGTACAAGCTACGGGCAGCAACACCATTGTTGCTATCAACAATACTATTAATAATTTTTTCATTTTCTTCCTTCCTTTCTCTTTTTAATTTATACTTGAATCCTTTACAGGAGTGCAAGACTGAGCCACGGTACATATGTTATGATAAACAGAACTATACCGAATGCAATAATAAAAGGCATGGCCTTTTTTGCCACTGTCATTGGAGGTGTATCGGATAAAGTTCCCGCTACAAATAAATCCAATCCAAAGGGCGGTGTCGCCAACCCTATCGATAAGCAGCAAACCATAATAACGCCAAAATGTACAGGATGTACACCCAAAGCCTGAACAGCCGGCAGTAATATCGGTGCTAATATAACTATGGCAGGTCCGGTGTCCATAACCATTCCAAGGAGTAAAAATACAATCACTATACCAGTCAATACAGTAAAGCTTGTTGTAAAGTTGTCTAAAATAAATCCTTCAATAATTGCCGGTGCCTTAGCTAATGCCAAAACTCTTCCAAATGCAATAGCAAATGCCAAAACAAAGCAAAGAGGTGCGTATGTTTTTACGGCCTTTGCCAAAAATGGGACTATTTCCTTAACTGTAAATGACTTGTATATAACCAATGAAACAAACAAAGAATAAAACACCGAAATACAGGCAGCTTCTGTAGGCGTAACATAACCTGAATAAATTCCTCCGAGCACGACAACCGGTGAAAGCAATGCCCAGAAGCTCTCTTTAAACAGCTTAAACAACCCTTTGTCTCTAAGCTCCTTCATTTTAGCCCCGATTTTCTCTCTGTCCTCTCCCTTTTTCCTGCAATAATACACGGCATAAACCATCATACCTAAACCTATTGCAATACCCGGCAATACGCCTCCCAAGAAGAGTGCTCCTGTGGAAACACCCGTTGCCAGTGAGTAGAGAACAAAGGGTATGGAAGGCGGGATAATCACGCCAAGGCCTCCTGAGGTAGCAATCATTCCTGCTGCCCAAGTTTTGTCATAACCCATTTCAACTAAAAATGGTATTGTCATGGACCCAACTGCTGCTGTTGTTGCAGGACCGGAGCCTGAAATTGCTCCGTAAAACAAGCAAGTCAATATTACGGCACAAGGCAGTCCCCCTGTAAAATTACCTACAAAGTAAGCAAAGAAACTGAATAATCTTTTTGAAATGCCACCTTCAGCCATGAGCACCCCGCCTAATATAAACAGGGGTACTGCTAATATAGGGGTTGAATCCGAGCCTGAAAAGCTGTTAGCTATCAGCTGCTGTATTGAACTGCCGGTACCGCCAAGAAAAAGCGGAGTCAAAGCCCCAAGGACCATGCTCATGGCTATGGGTACAGCAAATATCAAAGCAACCATAAAAACTACAAATATCCACAAAGCCATTACTCTTCACCCCCTGAATTTTTAAAATCGTCATCTATCTTAATTCCGGTAGTTTCTACTTCCTCTTTAGCTTCTTTTATGGTAGCTTCCAATGTTGTTTCAGCTTTTACGTTAAAGTTTTTTATATTGCTTACTACTTCCTGGGCTGTCCTTATTGAAGCCATTCCAAATCCAAGCACAGTTGATAAATACATTATCCACATGGGTATGTGCATTGCCGGTGAAATCTGTCCGGTTTTATGGATTATACCTGTATAGGTAATTGAATATCTGAAAAAAACCACACATATTGCCAAAATAATTAAATTGGCCAAAATCTCTATTGCCCTTCTTATTTTTTGGGGCAATAAATCCATTACAAGTCCGACCTTTAACATATTGCCTTTTTTTATTGTATATCCCAAGGATAAAAAAACTGTCCAAATATAGCAATATCTTGAAAATTCCTCAGGCCAGGTCATTGAGTTAAAAAAATTTCGAGCAATTATTTGAGCCATCATTACACAAGATATAAGGGCTAACAAAACCACCATAATGGCTTCTTCAAAGTGCTCATCCAACCATTTTATTGCAGACATTTTATTTCCTCCTTTTGTTGGAAGTTAATACTTTATGCTTATTTTTTCTCTGAAAGGATATTCATAAGCTCCTGCCGCATAACTTCAATCGGGGCATCCTTTCCGCTCCAAAGTTTAATCTGCTCAGCCCCTTGGTATAAAGACATCCCTAAACCATTCATTATACTGCATCCCATTTCTTCAGTCTCAATAAGAAAACGAGTTTTTGCCGGATTATAGGTTGCATCAAAGCACAACTGTCCGGGATGAAGAAGTTCCTTTGGTATGGGGGTTTCTTCAAGCTTTGTAATCATACCAAGTCCGGTATTGTTCATAATGACATCAGATTCCCGGATTTTATCCTTTAACATAACTGCATCATTAAGATTTACCAATTCAGCAACAGGTGCAAAATTCTTGTTTATATCATCAACTAATATCTCAGCCTTCGAAATAGTTCTGTTGGCAATATATACTTTCTTAGCACCGTAATAAGCTAATACGCTGCATATAGCTCTGCCTGCACCCCCTGCTCCAATACAGAAAAATGTTGATTCTTTTATATTGATATTCGGCATTTCTTCGTTTAATGCTCTAATAAATCCTATACCGTCCGTATTGTAAGCTTTCAGTTTTCCATCAGGCAGTATGACAACAGTATTGCTTGCATTCATCTTTTCACAAAGAGGATCCTTTTCATCAACATATTTCATTATTTCAATCTTATTTGGTTTTGTCACAGCAAAACCTGCAAAGCTCATATACCTTATCCCATTTACTACATCAGGCAGGTGTTCATTCTCCACTTCTGAGTAGAAATACATCATATCAATTCCTGCAGCCTTGTAAGCCGCATTCTGCATCCTTGCTGCATATGACTGAGACAAAGGTTTTCCAAGCAAAGCAATCATTCTTGTATTAATGTTAACATTCATTCTACTTCCTCCCTGAACAGCTTACTGCTATTCCATTTCATTATTCGCAAAAAACTCTTTAGCGGTTTTAAGACATCTTGCAGCGTGACCTTTAGCTCCTCTTGCTTTCATTTCCTTTGAATTCGGAAGCTCAATTGATATAGGATTACGAGGCATGGCTGAAAACATACCCTTTAGGTCAATTTCACCTTCTCCTGCATATAATCTTCCTTCTCTGGCAACACCAATCATTGAAGGATCCTCCAAGGAGGGAATTTCTCCGGGGCCGTCACAAAGATGAATAAATCCAAACCTTTTCCTGTCAACCTTGGCAAGCTTTTCGGGACTAACCCTTGACCTGTGAGCATGCAAGGTATCTACCATTAAGTATGCATTAGGCATATCTACTTTGTCAAGAACATCCAAAGCTCCTGTAAGACCGGGTACCCCGGAGAATGTTACAAATTCAAGATTTACTTTTAAATTATATTTTTCAGCTAATCTGCAAATTTCAGCAAATTCCTTGTAAGCGTATTCCTTATCCTTAGTCCAAATACTTGACAGCACATCTGTTGCACCAAGCTCCGCTCCTGCCGCAAAAGCAGATTCATAGTCTTCGACTTTTAAATCTTCTCTTACCCGGGCAAGTTCAATATCCATAAGTTTTATGCCATTCTGATCTAATGCATTTCTTATATCATTGAACAATTTTCTGTCCAAATCAAATTGAAACAATGGTTCATTCGGCAGGTGCATAGGAATTGGTCTAAGACTTACAAAATCATAACCTGCCTCAGCGGCAATTATTATCTGCTCAACCGGATTAGTTCCTGGTATTGTTAGATAAGCCAGCGAAAATTTTCTTGACATATTTCTCCTCCTCTAAAAACGCTTTATTTATGGGATGTGGAATGATTTGGCGGCATGTATTCACCTTTTTCATTCCTTACCAACTTTCCGTTAACAATTCCTTGCTTAGGGTTATAAATATCATTTATATTCCAACCGAGAGATTTGCTTATGTTTGGTAGATGACAAATATTTGTCACCTACCGCTATTAAAACAAGGGATTTTATTATTAATGGTTTTAATCTTACTAAATAAACGTATGTTCTAAATTTTAATATTAAACGTATTAAACTCTTAAACTCCTTGGGTTAGTAATCAATTCCATTAGCATATTCAGTATTCTACCTTGATGAGCAAGGCTCAGTCAAATTAATTAATCTGATTAATTCCCATTAATATTATCATTTTATTTATTACATTTATAATTATAGTGACTTATGCAATATATCCAAAGTAGCAGCCAGCTCATCTGCTGGAATTTGTCCAGGTGCTGATATAGCCCCTACAGTTCCAAACGTCATTGATGAACCAAACACTTCCCCTGAAAGTCTACTTATTACACCTAATGATCCCATTGACATTGTAATTATTGGTCTATCTGCATATTTAGTATGCATTTCAGTAGTGGCTGATAATAATGTCAATACATCCTCTGTTGATTGCGGCATTACAGCTATCTTTGGGATATCAGCTCCCATGTCTTGCATCCTTCTTAGTCTTGATACTATGTCATCTTTATCTGGTGTTTTGAAAAAATCATGGTTTGAACCTACAACCAATACTCCTGCTTCATGTATATTTGTTATATTTTCATTAACAACCTCATCACCTGAGAATATTTCAACATCTACTAAATCCGCGTTGCCTGATTGAGCTGCAGATTTATTTAATGCAGTATATGCGCTCATTGATATTTCCTTTTCTCCGCCTTCTTTTTTTGTTCTAAATGTAAATAAAATTGGGATATTTGGAATTATTGATCTTAAATCCTTTAATGTGTTTAACAGATTTTCTGTATTAAAAACATCCTCGTAGAAATCAACTCTCCACTCTACAAAGTCTATTTTGAGATTATTAAAGCTTCGTGCTTTATCAATAATAGATTCTCTTGTCTTTGCTACTATTGGAACTATAATTTTAGGGGAACCTTCTCCAATTGTAATATTTTTTATTGTAATAGTTTTCAATTTATCACCTCTATATTAATACACAGTATAAAAATAATTACATTAAAAATGCAATTATTTAATAGCTTTCTTTGCATCTCTTTTATCTCGCCATTTATTATATTTACCAGATTGTGTTACGAATGAAAATATAATTATTACTAGCAAAATCATTGAAAGAGGGCTAGTAAATATGCCACCAACTAATTTCAAAATGGAACCTGCTGATATAACAGCTCTTCTATAGTTGTTTTCGATTAAACCTGCTAGTATTATACCAAGTACTGTAGGTGCAACAGGATAATCATATACTTTTAAGAAATACCCTAAGATACCAAAACCTACCATCCATAAAATATCAGTTAAACTATTATTAACTGCATATGTACCAATTACAGATAATATTATTATAATTGGTAACAATCTACCTTTTGGAATTTCAACTAACTTAGTAAATATCTTAATCCCGGTAAGGCCAAATATTAATAAAAATACGTTTGAGATAGCTAAAGTACTAACTATTAGATAAAACAAATGTGGTGTTTCTTGCATTAACATCGGCCCAGGCTGTAAACCGTGAATTAATAATGCACCTATCATAACAGCAGTTACTGCATCTCCTGGAATACCCAGAGTTAACATAGGTATAAATGCACCGCCAATAGCAGCATTATTTGCTGTTTCAGGAGCTATTACTCCCTCTACAGCACCATGTCCAAAAGGAGTCTCAGGGTGCCGTATGGTCCTCTTTGCTTGATCATATGCTAATAATGCAGCTATATCTCCACCCGCTCCAGGTAAAGCACCTACAATTATGCCTAGGATAGATGAACGTATAGTTAAAGGAAAATTCTTCTTTATTGATAAAAAAGAAGGTATGATTCTATCAATCTTTTGTTTTACTGCTTCAATGTCTAAATCCCTAATTTGTAATAGTGCCTCAGAAACCCCAAATAAACCTATCATTGCAGTTATATAATCTACGCCTGTTAGCAAATTTGTACTACCAAAGGTAAATCTAGGATATGCACTAATTGGGTCTATACCTACAGTTCCTAATAAAACACCTATAGCAGCTGTAACCAGAGCTCTCGCTAATGACTTGGAACCTAAGCTGCTTACTAACATCATACCCATAAAAGCCAATAACAAGAAATCTCTAGGTGCAAATTTCAAAGCTACTTTTGAAACAATAGGTGCAAAAAAAGCTAAAGCTATACAGCCAAGTAAACCGCCAATTACAGATGAAACTGTTGCAATTCCAATAGATTCCCCTGCCAGTCCTTTTTTAGCCAATGGATACCCATCAAAACTAGTAGCTACAGCAGCGGGAGCACCCGGAATATTTAATAGTATTGCGGATCTTGAGCCTCCATATACAGCACCAGAATAAATCCCCATCATTAATGCGATTGCGGAATTAGTTTCCCAACCAAATGTAAACGATACCAGAAGCGATACTGCCATTGTACCAGATAAGCCTGGTATAGCCCCTACATATATTCCAACAAATACACCAATAGCTACTAGAACTGACAGCATTGGTTCTATAAATGGTATTAATAAGTATTGCATAACATCCATTATATCACTCCTTAAGGTAAAATAACTTGAAACACTGTCTTAAATACAATTAATATGAAAGCCATGGTTATCAATGTATATATTGAATTCTTTAACAATTGTCCCCTCATTAAATATGTCATTGAAACAAGTAAGAATAATGATGATGATATCTCAAATCCAAGACCTAAAATTAATAATATACAATATGCTACCATAAAAATAAATTCAAATACAATATCTTTCGTAAATGTATAATTTTTGACAGATATTATTAAATCTACAAGGCTAACTTTATCTTTATTCGTGCCATTATTTCTGTATTCAACTAATATAATCTTTAACATTAAAATAACTATAGAACAACTCAAGAATAGTGGTAAAGCTCCATAAGAAGACGACGTTGGTTCTTCCATAAACATTCTTATTGATTCAATTAAAAATAATATCCCAATAACTAACATTATTAAAGAAAAACCTTTTTCTCCCGGTTTAGTTGTAACCTTATTTTTTTCTGTCATATATTGTCACTCCTCTTTTTCCTAATACTTATATAAGAAGCTATAAACTATATCGCTATAGCTTCTTATATCATTAATAATTACTCAAATCCTAATTCCGCAGGTGATTTGTCAATTGCACCACTCCTATAGAAAGCTTCCGCAGTATTCTTTTGCCAATTTGCTAAATATTCTTTAGCTTCATCACCTGTTAAGGCCAAAGATGACACATTAAAATCTTTAAGCAGCTTTTTATAAGTCTCATCTTCTCCAGCTTCACTGAAAGCTTTGCTCAAAACATCAATTGCTTCTTTTGGAGTGCCTTCCTTTACAAATACCCCATAAAATGGTCCCCATGGTAGGTATTGTTCAAAGTCTGGATAATCCTCTATTACTAAGGGTACTTCGGAAAGCACTTCAACTTTATCAAGTGACATAAGGCTTAAAAATTTAATTTCTCCAGCCTTATAGGATTGCAAAGCTGTTTGAACTTTTGCTGCTGTAAAGTCTGCATGACCACCTAAAACTGCTGCCAATGCTGTTGCATCACTATCAAATGGTATTTGTTTAAATTCAGCACCAGTGACTGCATTGATAAATGAACTTACTGACCAAGGCATACCACCGGCTCCAGTACTGGAAACACTTACTTCACCTGGATTTGCTAATGCATCCTCTATTAGCTCGGTAAATGATTCATACTTTGAATCTTTACCTACAATAATTCCAACCTTTTCATCGCCAATTAAATATATTGGTTCAAAATTTGCGTATGTTAGCTCAGATATTCCAAGCATTGTGTAAAGTTGTGGATTCTCAGCACCCATAAGTAAATTATAACCATTAGCAGGTGCATCATAAACATATTGAGCTCCTATCGCCCCTGTTGCACCAGGTTTGTTTTGT
>ENA-UOOK01002893-UOOK01002893.1-fermentation-metagenome-genome-assembly--contig:-NODE-2893-length-20301-cov-4.834288_pt1 | contig 20301 bp, 18 predicted proteins | sample MGYA00245777_ERZ724023 | MGnify/ENA primary metagenome ERZ724023 (study PRJEB28704, sample SAMN03018312) | fermentation metagenome | biome: anthropogenic terrestrial biome; feature: soil; material...
ATCTTACTAATCCTTTTTCCCTCTTTAATAAAACTTGAAGTGGTCGCAATAATAGACTTACCTCCGTCTGACCATTGTGCGCCTCTTACAAAGTCTAACTGTCCTCCTGTAGCGCTTTGTTGTTTCCGTCCTAATGAATCAGATGCTGCCTGGCCAAAAATATCAAAAGCCATGGTAGTATTTATTGAAATCATATTTTTATTTTTGGCAATAATTCTCGAATCATTCACAAATGGAAATTCCGCCCCATAGACTTTTTCATTCCTGTTCAGGTATTGGTACAATTTTGCTGAGCCAAAAGCAAACCCGAAGACACTTTTCCCATCCATAAATTCTTTATACTTGTTTGTAACATTTCCATTAATCATTAATTCCATCATAGGTTCACTCAATAATTCAGAATGAACTCCAAGATCATTCCTTGCGGTAAGCCCAAATCCTATTGCAGTTGACAGCGAACCTAACCCAAGCTGAATAGTCGCTCCATCCGGAACCTGGTCAACAATGATGTTTGAAAGAATTTCTGTTACTTCATCAGTTTCAGGATTTGCCAAAGTTGCCGGTGTTTCATCCACCTCAATTATCCTATCTACCTCAGAGACATGTATTAAGTTATTTTGTCCGTATATATATGGTGTTTGTTTATTAACTTGAACAACTACTCTATCCGCTTTTTCCTTCAGGAATTTATGAAGCGCTATTCCCGATGGACCAAAGCACATATATCCATTCTCATCCGGTTCCGAAACATCAAATAAGCAAACATCCGGCGGCGCAACTTTCTTACACCAGGTATCAACCTGACTTAGGTGAACAGAAGTATAATTTAACTTAAGTCCGTTATCTCTGGTCTTTCTTTCTTTAACTCCCATAAAAAAGGTGCCAAATGAAAATGGATTTCCTTCTGCTTCATCATATAATGGCGTTGGTTTTGATATCAGGCTGCTTGTTATTTCTACATTTTCGAGCTCTGTCCTCCTGTTCCACAGTGCTTCCATCAATATATAGGCTGCGCTGGAACAGGTTCCTACGTAGACCCTGTCTCCTGAATTAACATACTTGACTGCTTCTTCCGCGCTCATTAACTTTTGCTTATATTCATTGTGCCAGCTCACATTTGCCTCCCTAAAAATTATACTCTGTACATTGCACCATTAATGTTAAGTGTAACTCCACTGATAAATCCGGTTTCTTCTGATGCAAGAAAAGCCGTTGCAGCTGCTATATCTTCAACCTCTCCTGCTCTTCCAACAGGAATCTCAGCAATCATTTTTGCCTTTATTTCTTCAGGTATTTTCTGTGTCATTTCAGAATTAATAAAGCCCGGTGCTATGGCGTTTACCGTTATTCCCTTTTTACCGAATTCTAAAGATAGTGTTTTAGTCAGTCCGACTATACCTGCCTTTGCAGCAGAATAATTTGCCTGACCAAAGTTACCCGAAACACCGGAAACTGAACTCAGGTTAATAATTCTTCCGTATTTGTTTATTTCCATATATTTGCTCAACTCTTGAGTAACAATAAATATAGACTTCAAATCACCCGTAAGAACTTCATCCCATTGCTCATCAGTCATTTTCCTAAAAGATGAATCTCTTGTTATCCCTGCATTATTGACTAATATGTCAATCCTGCCGTACTTTTCCATAACCTTTTCTCCGAGAGCTTTGACTTCCTCTCTGCTTGTAACATCACATTTGATGCCGAAAGCTTCTCCGCCATCACTTTTTATCTCCGCTACTGCCTGATTTATTTTTTCAGTATTTCTTGCGGTTACTACAACCTTTACTCCTTCTTTCGCAAGTCTTTTTGCTATTGCAAGACCAATTCCCTGAGTTGATCCTGTAATTACTGCCACTCTGTCGTAAAATATCATACAATATGCCTCCTGATTATTTTTAAAATTAAATGCCTTAAATTATAGTTTCAATATTATTATTTTTGTTCCATTTCAAAAATTCCGGCTGCGCCCATTCCACCGCCGATGCACATGGTAATTAAAGCATATTTGCCTTTGGTTCGCTTTAATTCTGATAAAGCTTTGCAGGTCAGAACTGCTCCTGTGGCTCCAAGCGGATGACCTAATGCCATGGCACCGCCATTAGGATTAACTTTATCAGCAGGCAGATTTAATTCACGTATACAAACAAGCGCCTGTGAAGCAAATGCTTCATTTATTTCAATCACATCCATATCATCGATAGTCAAACCTGAGCGGTTCATAACCTTAGGCACAGCAACAGTAGGACCTATTCCCATAACATCGGCGGCAACGCCTCCCACAGCAAACGATAAAAATTTTGCAACAGGAGTATAGCCTAATTCTTCAGCCTTTTCACGTGCCATCAATACAACAAAACTTGCCCCGTCAGTCATCTGGGATGATGTGGCTGCGGTTATTACTCCATTTTCCTTAAATGGTGTTTTCAGCGTTGCAAGATCTTCAATATTTGTACCTGGTCGTATACCTTCGTCATAGGACACAACAACAGGTCCTCTGTCACTTTCTACTGTTATCGGAATAATTTCATCAGCAAACTTTCCGGCAGCCTGAGCAGCAGCAGCCTTCTTATGGCTTTCCACAGCCATGGCATCCATGTCGTGACGGGTAACACCGTAGCGTTCGGCAACATTTTCAGCAGTCAGTCCCATAGGCATGTAAGCGCCCGGATCTTGTCCTGCCAACAATTCGTCCTGATATTCTTTTGGGTGGACCATGACTATGTCAGTCATCATCTCAACACCTCCGGCTATTACCACATCCATCTGATCTGCCATGATGGCATTTGCAGCTGTTGCTATAGTCTGAAGACCTGATGAACAAAACCTGTTTACTGTCTGACCAGGTACAGAATCAGGCAGGCCTGCACGCTGAACAATCAAACGTCCTATATTAAAACCTGTATACCTTTCGGGTATTGCGCATCCCACTATAACATCATCAATAGCTGTCGGATCCAGACCGGGCAGCTTTTCAATAACACCTTTCAGCGTCTGTGAAGCATATTCTATGGGATGAGTTTTTGCAAATGAACCTTTATATGCTCTTGCTAACGGTGAGCGTCCATAGGCTACTACTACCGCATCTCTTTTATTATTCATATTTCCTCCCTTATACAATCCTTTATATAAGCAAGGTATACGTAACATATACCTTGCTTTAAAAACAAAACTATATTATTATTTATCTGATAAAAGGTTTAATGCCAAGAATTTCACGCGCTTCAGCAGAAGTGGCAGGCTGTTTGCCAAATTCTCTGACAACTCGTACAGCTCTTTCAACCATCATTGGGTTTGTTGCCTTTACCCCCTGAGACATATAAAGATTGTCTTCAAGTCCAACACGTAAATGTCCGCCTAATGCTAAAGCTGCATACATGATTGGAAGATGTGCTTTCCCTATTCCGCATGCTGACCATATGGTACCTTCAGGAAGATGCTGTGCCAAATATAACAAATTTTCAACAGTAGCATCCATTCCGCCTAAAACTCCCAGTACAAGCTCACACCACATAGGGCTTTTAATAAATCCATTTTCCATGTAATGTTTTGCATTTCCAATCATACCGTAATCAAATATTTCTACTTCGGGCTTAATATCATGCTGGTCGTAAACATTGCACAACTTCTTTAAAAAGCTCGGACTATTATCAAATATATCCATGTCTCCCCAATTAAATGAACCAATGTCGCATGAACCCATTTCAATTTCCTGGATTTCAATAAAATGAGCCATTCTTTCATCTTCTGTTAAGTTAGTTCCTCCTGATGATGTACAGTTAATAACAACATCACAGTCCTTGTATTCCCTTATCAATCTAATACTTTCTCTGAATTTTTCTTTATCCATGGTACCATTGCCCTTATCATCTCTCATATGAAGATGCACAATGGCAGCTCCGGCTTGCCAGCTCGCATATGCGGCATCGGCTATTTCTCGGGGTGTATACGGAATAGCAGGGTTTTTCTCTTTTTTTGGCCATGCGCCTGTTAAGGCACAAGAAATTATTACTTTATCTTTCATAATAAATCCTCCTAAAATTTAAATTTTTAAATTACACATTATTTAGCCCTATACAAATCAAAGGTAAACCAATCGTCATTAAAGTAATCCAAATTGCTCATGGACAAAGGTAATTCCTTGTTCTCTATCTTTTTAACAACTTCGATGACAGTATCATTAAAGGGAGTCGGAATACCGTGCTTCCTGCCGGTTTCAGAAACGTAACCGTTAATCATTTTAACTTCTGTAGTCTTTCCTTTTTCTAAATCCTGAAGCATACTTGCTTTGGCACCCGGTGCAAAAGAATACATATCTATAAACATCTGCTGATTTTCATTGAATTGTTCCTGGTCTTTAATTCCTAAGGAAGTAGGAGAAAATCCCATTGCCAATGTTGGTAATATATATCCTTCCGCTTCGCAACAGTATTTAACTTCACGACCTAAATAGCTTAAGCAAGCTCTTGCTTTTTCATTTTGAATGACTTCCCCAAATGTACACCCACATGCAGCAGACATACCGCTCATGCATGCATTGTTAACCAGCTTGCCCCATCTGGAAGCCAAAAGGCTGGCTGAAACTGCGGTATTACCCATATAGCCTAAAATCACCGCAACTTTCTGGATACGCTCAGTAATCTTTCCACTGATCTCTCCAATTTCAAAGAAATGATCAAGATTGCTTACATCTTGAGTTAATTCTGAGACGCCCGGAGCAGAAAAAGTTGCGCTCCACAGAACTGTTCCTCCAACTGTGCGGTTTTCACCAACATACTTTGCAACAAACGGCTCAGGTACTCCGTTCTGAAGTGTGCATACCGTACTGTTCTCATCAAGATGTGGCAGAAGCTGAGGAAGGATAACTTCATTAGCAGTTTGCTTGGTAAACAAAAATACCACATCATAAATACCCTTCATTTCATCGGGGGTGATTGCTTTGACAGGAACCGTAAAGTCAGCCGTGCCAATAACGCGTGCCCCTTTTTCATTCAGAGCCTTAACATGCTCTTCATAATTATCAATAAGCTCCACAGGGCACCCGTTTTTATTCAAAAAAGCACCTAAAACAGTACCCATAGCTCCGCAGCCTAAAATAGCAATTCTCACAATATTAACCTCCATACATTTTAAATTCTTTGTTACAACTATTTGATAGCAAATAGTGTGCCAATTTATTAACATATATTTTTGACATACCTTTTGTAGTGGCAGTTTTGTTTAGATGTTGAAAATGCAGTAAAATCAAACAAAATACAATTTATAAAACTAATATTGTGATTTATTCTTTAAAGCGGGTTAAATAAAAAAATGCTGTTTTCATATGTAATACTACAAATATTAGCGTAATTGCACTTTTATCTTGCAATATTGCAAATTATGTGATAACTTAAAATTATAAATTTATAAATGGAGAATATTTTATGGAAACAGATTATAAATATGAATTTTTATTGGATATATTAGAAAATATGGATATTTCTATTTTTGTTTTAGATGCAGAAGGGAAGTATTTATATGTTAATAACGAATATTGCAATATGCTTAGCAAACCTCGGGAATTTTACATAGGTAATTCTATTCCGGAGTTGAAAAAACAGGGATATCTGACATATAGTGTCTGGGATATGGTTATGGAAAAGAAAGCTCCTGCCGTATCTGTTGTAACGGTTAATGATTTCAACTTTAATAAAATACATAATTTCCTTACTACCGCCAAGCCAACCTTTAACCCGGACGGTTCAATACAATATATTTATTATACACAGGAACCGGTTGAGAATGTAAGCAAACGAGTGCAAGCCGGGATATTAAACCAACATCTGATTACAGACTATATGATGAACCCTTCAACGGCACAATTCGATATAATAGCGCAAAGCCCCCAAATGAAACAGTTGTTGGAAATGCTATATCAAGTATCAAAGACGGATGTCTCCATATTAATATCCGGTCCGTCAGGTGTAGGTAAAGAAGTTTTGACAAAATATGTTCATCAAAACAGCCTTCGCAATAAGGGCCCGTTTGTTGTATTAAACTGTGCTTCAATTCCGGAAAATCTCATGGAGTCTGAGTTGTATGGTTACGAAAAGGGTGCCTTCAGCGGAGCCTCCACCTCAGGAAAAGAAGGGTTAATTGAAGCAGCTAATGGCGGCACCTTATTCTTGGATGAAATAAATTCCATGCCGCTTGAAATCCAGGCTAAGCTTCTGCGTGTGCTTGAAACAAAGCAAGTTACACGTTTAGGCTCTGTTACCCCCAAAAAAATTGATTTTCGCCTTATATGTGCTACAAACGAAGATTTACAAGTACTGGTTAACAAAAAACTCTTTCGTTCAGATTTATTTTATCGCATTAACATAGTATCAGCCCATATTCCGCCTATTTGTGAGCGCAAGGAAGATATAGTTCCACTAACCATGTTCTATTTGCAGCTTTTCTGCAAAAAATATAAATGCGTGAAAGCCTTGCATGAAAATGTAATAAGCTTCATGCTCTCCTATAACTGGCCTGGAAATGTACGAGAACTGCGAAATTTTATTGAACGACTGATTATAACGTCCCCTGATTCAGAATTAGTTATTTCAGCTATTCCTCAAGAACTCAGAGTACAAAACAACATAAAACCTCCAACTGAGATTTTACCGATTAACCAACAATCCGCTGTAAAAATGCCTTTGCAATTTGATGAAGATTTTTCACTTAGCACTTACATAAATGAATGTGAGAAGCAGTTATTGCTTAATCTTATAACACAGAATAAGCCTCCGCTGGAAATTGCAAAAATATTAAAGCTTGATTTATCAAATGTCTATCGGAAATTAAAGAAGTATAATTTGAAATAGTAATTATAATAATTAACAAACGATATTTTGAACAGAAAAAGACCTTTTGCAATATAAAATATTTCCTTGCAAAAGGTCTTTATTCGTAATTTAGCTCTTTAAATAAGAACAAATGTATGCTATAATTTGAAATAATAATTGAAAGGAATAATTATGTTAATACTTGGAATAGATCCGGGGCTGGCAATTTCCGGCTATGGAATATTGAATTATTCAGGCAATAAATTTGAAGTAATAGAATATGGCGCAGTATTGACGGAAAGCTGTGAAGAATTCCCCAAAAGACTTAAGCATATTTACGAAAGTTATATTTCCATTATTGATATGTACAAGCCCGAGGCGGTTGCAATCGAGGAATTGTTCTATAACAAAAATGCCAAGACGGCAATGGCAATTGCGCAGGCGAGAGGAGTGCATCTTTTGGCGGCTGAAATAAAAAACGTACCTCTTTATGAATATACGCCCCTTCAGATAAAGCAGGGAATAGTTGGCTACGGAAGAGCCGAAAAGAGACAAATTCAGGAAATGGTAAAGGTAATATTGAAATTAAAGGAAATTCCGAAGCCCGACGATGTGGCTGATGGTTTGGCGGCTGCAATCTGTCATGCCCACTCGCTTAAATTTGCGGATAATTTCAGAATCAAAAAATATTGACTCGGGAGATAATATGATAAGCTATATAAAGGGTGAAGTAGTTAAGAAGGGTATTGATTACCTGATTTTAGAAAACAATAATATAGGATATTACATAAGCACTTCTCTTTCTACCTTAAATAAAGTCAGTGAAAAGGAAAGGGCTGTCTTGCTTACATACATGCATATCAGAGAAGACCTCATTGCCTTGTACGGTTTTTTATCTTCGGATGAAATTGATTTATTTAAAAAATTAATCACAGTTAACGGAATAGGACCGAAGGCTGGACTTTCTGTATTGTCAACCTATGAAACAAATACCGTAAAGGAAATAATTCTAAAGGAAGATGCCGTCAGATTATCAAAGGTTCCGGGAATAGGGAAAAAGACGGCAAGTAAAATAATACTTGAGCTTAAGGATAAGGTTGGATCTCAAGAGGAGCTTCAGGGTGGAGAAATATCGCCAATAAGCAATGAAATGTATGATGTTTCCGATGCCTTGACGGCTTTGGGATTCAGCCCGGCAGAGATTAAAAGAACCTTGGAAAGTATGGATTTATCGGAGAAAACAGAAAATGACATAATTAAGGAAGCGCTAAAAAATATGAACAGGCAGGTATAAAATGTTTGAAAGAGAAAATGAAATAGTTGCCGGCACATTCAACACGGGAGAAGAGGAATTGGAGCTGAACCTGAGACCACAGAAGCTTTCTCAATATATAGGGCAGAGCAAGGTTAAGGAGGTACTGAATATATTTATCGAGTCCGCTAAAATGAGAAATCAGCCTCTTGACCATGTATTGCTTTCGGGACCTCCGGGGCTTGGTAAAACAACCTTGGCAAATATAATTTCAAATGAGCTTGGAGTGAACATAAGGGTAACTTCGGGTCCCGCAATCGAAAGAGCGGGAGATTTGGCTGCAATACTTACAAACTTAAATGAAAATGATGTTTTGTTCATCGATGAAATTCATAGGCTGAATAAAACCGTTGAAGAAATTATGTATCCTGCTTTAGAAGATTTTGCACTGGATATAATAATCGGGAAGGGTCCTTCCGCAAGGTCTATAAGGCTTGATTTGCCTAAGTTTACGCTCATAGGAGCAACCACCCGCTCGGGAATGCTCGCATCTCCTCTGAGGGACAGATTCGGGGTTATGTGCAATTTGGATTTTTATGAGCCGGAAGATTTAAAGGAAATAGTGCTTCGTTCCGCCGGAATTATAGATATTCAGATTGATGAAAGGGGAGCCGATGAAATTGCCAAGCGGTCAAGGGGAACTCCCCGAATTGCCAATAGGCTTCTAAAGAGAGTAAGGGATTACGCAATAGTTAAAAGCAAGGGTGTAATAGATGCGCCTACAGCCGATAAGGCTCTTAAAATGCTTGAAATTGACGAAATAGGATTGGATAAATTAGACAGGCGAATTTTAAACACAATTATTGATTTCTATAAGGGAGGACCCGTAGGTCTCGATACCTTGGCGGCTTCCATAGGCGAAGAAAAAGGAACAATAGAAGATGTTTACGAGCCCTATCTTCTTCAGATAGGATATTTAAACCGCACTCCGAGGGGGAGAATTGTATCGGAATTAGGCTACAAACATGTTAAAAAAACAAGGAAAAAGGAAGATCAAATAAATTTGTTAGAGGATAACTATGAAGAAGAATTTGATTAAATCATTTATTATAACAATATTGCTGACTTTTTTGTTTACCGCCCAAGCTTTCGGTGCAAGAGGGGACGACTTTTACGTAAGAGTAAGAATCAGATATCCGAGAGTATTTAACGAGCAGACAGCACTTGAAGGATATGATAAAATCACATTGTATGATGAAGAGGATGAATTGTTCAGTTTGAACAACAATCTTAATTTACGCATCGATACATATTATACGTCAAATTATTATGCTTCCGACAGCGCCCAGGCTGTCTACGGTCCCTATCATGCGGTACTCAGGGACGAATTTTATTCCTTTGAAGATGCAAGTGATGCCGCGGAAGAATTCAGAGACGAATTCGGCAAGGAGTTTTATCCATACCTAACTAAGAATGGATATACTGTTTGCGGCGGAAACTTTACGGATAGAAGAGATGCCGAAAAACTTGCCGAGGATTTAAATGATGAGGGCTATGATGCGGAATCAATGAACGGCAATTTGGAAAATATAATTGCATACAGCAAGAATAAACCCGTATTTATGTATGAAAAGGACATGCCTGTTTACTTTTCCTCATATAACGATGTGGAAGAATATGAAATGCTCAAGGTTGACAGCAGAGCCTACAGAGGAAAAATAACATTAAAGATTATTGATAATATAAAACTTATAACGATAAATCACGTAGAGCTTGAAAATTATCTGTACGGAGTTGTTCCCAATGAAATTCCCTCCTCATGGAATCTTGAAGCGCTTAAAGCTCAGACCTTGGCGGCAAGAACATACGCCGTCTGGAGCATTAACACAAAACAGATTTATGATATGGAAGACAATCAAAACAGTCAGGTTTACATGGGATATGATTATGAGAAAGCATCTACAACCGAGGCAGTGCGGGATACAAGAGGTGAAATGATTTATTATGACGGTGAATTGATTCAGGCATTTTATCATTCAACCAGCGGAGGCTCCACGGAAAACTCGGAGAATGTATGGTATGATGCTCTGCCCTACCTGAGAGGGGTAAATGATGAATTTTCAAATAATTCAGGCTCTCCTCACACAACGTGGCAAACCACATATTACAAGGAAGATATAATAAGACTTTTAAATCTTGACGGTAATTATGTAAATAATATATATGGGATTCAAATAAAGAAGGTTTCCGAAAACAACAGGGTATTGGAATGTATATTTTTGACCGATGCGGGGGAAATTTCATATAAGAAGGAAAATGCAAGACTTCTTTTGGGATTAAAAAGCTCTTGGTTCTCCATAGGAAATGGAAATTCATTTTATTTTGTAAACGAGTACTTTCCCATAATTGAAAGTGAGAAAACAGAAATTCCTTCAAGGGGAGGAATACTTGATTTAATAACAGATGCGGAAATTGAAAAAACCGAAGTAACAGGCGATGAAGTCAACCCTGAAATGGGAAGCGTTATAGGTAAATATGCCGTAACCGATGACGGAGTAAAGCAAATAAACCGGGAAAAGTTATCCTTTATAAGTTCAAATGGTGTAAATACAGCCAATACTGATTCAGAGCAGTATAATTTTGAAGGAAGAGGCTGGGGACACGGAATAGGAATGAGTCAGTACGGGGCAAAGGAAATGGCCGAGGAAGGATATACCTACGATGAAATATTAAAACACTATTATACCGGAGTAACTATTAAATGACAAACTATAAAACAAGCGATTTTTATTATGATTTGCCCGAAAGTCTCATTGCACAGACACCGATTAAGGAAAGAGACCATTCGAGGCTTTTGGTTTTGGACAAAAAAACCGGAGAAATATCACATAAGCATTTTTATGACATAATTGAATACTTAAATGAGGGGGATTGCTTGGTTATTAACGATACCAAGGTTATTCCCGCAAGATTGTTCGGTGTCCGAAAGGATACAGGTGCTGTAATTGAATTTCTTTTACTTAAAAGAATTGACGATAACAGATGGGAAACATTGGTTAAACCCGGAAAAAAAGCAAAGCTTGGGGCGCAAATTGTCTTTGAAGAAAATTTGCTCACGGGAAAAATTGTCGGCATTCTCGAAGAGGGCAATAGAATTGTCGAATTCCAATATGAGGGCATATTCGAAGAAATATTGGATAAATTAGGAGAGATGCCCCTGCCTCCCTACATACACGAGAAATTAGAGGATAAGGACAGGTATCAGACCATTTATGCAAAACATTCAGGTTCTGCTGCGGCTCCAACGGCAGGGCTTCACTTTAATGAGAAACTATTGAAAAAAATAGAAGAAAATAAAGTCAATATTGCTAAGCTTACGCTGCACGTAGGGCTCGGTACATTCAGACCTGTCAAGGCTGAATATATTGAGGGGCATATAATGCATTCGGAATACTATGAGCTTAGTGAAAGGGAAGCAAATAAAATAAACGAGGCAAAGCAATCGGGTCACAAGGTTGTTTCCGTAGGAACCACAAGCGTCAGGACATTGGAAACAATAGCGGATAATGAAGGACATGTGAAGGAGCAGAGCGGATGGACGAATATATTCATATATCCGGGCTATAAATATAAGGTTGTGGATTCATTGATAACAAATTTCCATCTTCCGGAATCAACCTTGATTATGTTAGTGAGCGCATTGGCTGGGAAAGAAAATATTATGAAGGCATACGGCGAGGCTGTGGAGAGAGAATACAGGTTTTTCAGCTTTGGGGATGCAATGCTTATAAAGTAGGTGAAATATGTTTAAATTTGAATTAATAAAAGAATCCAATGAATGCAAGGCAAGATTAGGGAAGGTTTATACTCCCCACGGCATCATAGAAACACCTGTTTTTATGCCTGTGGGAACAAAGGCAACGGTAAAGGCAATGACACCGGAAGAATTGAAGGATTTAGATGCACGCATAATTTTAGGGAATACATACCATCTTTATTTGCGTCCGGGACATGAGTTAATCAGGGAAGCAGGAGATCTTCATAAATTTATGAACTGGGACAGACCTATCTTAACGGACAGCGGCGGATTTCAGGTGTTCAGTCTCGGAGATTTAAGAAAAATAAAAGAAGAGGGTGTGGAATTCCGCTCCCACATAGACGGCTCGAAGCATTTTATAAGTCCCGAAAAATCCATGGAAATACAAAACTATTTAGGCTCGGACATAATGATGGCGTTTGATGAGTGCGCACCTTATCCGGCAACCTATGAATATGTTAAAAAATCAATGGAGAGAACAACGAGATGGGCAAAAAGGTGCAAGGAGTATCACAAAAACACCGACAATCAAGCCTTGTTCGGGATTGTTCAGGGAGGAATGTACAAGGATTTGCGAATTGAAAGTGCCAAGCAGATTACAGACATTGATTTTCCCGGATATGCGTTAGGCGGCTTAAGTGTGGGAGAGCCGAGGGATTTAATGTGCGATGTGATGGACTCCACCGTAGACTATCTGCCCAAGGATAAACCGAGATATTTAATGGGCGTAGGAAGTCCGGATTATTTATTTGAAGCTGTGGAAAGAGGAATAGATATGGCGGACTGCGTACTGCCCACAAGAATGGCAAGACACGGAGCCTTTTTAACAAGCAAGGGACAGCTGACCATCAAGAATGCAAAGTACAGAAATGATTTCGGTCCCATCGATGAAAATTGCGGCTGTTATACATGCAGAAACTATTCGAGAGCTTACATAAGACATTTATTCGGTGAAAAAGAAATATTGGGAGCAAGGCTTGCATCAATACATAATTTATTTTTCTTGATTAATTTAATGAAAGGTATTAGAATAAGTATAGCGGAAGATAATTTCATAAAATTCAAAAGAGAATTTTATGAGAATTATGGATATTAAAAAAATACATAGGAGGAATCATGCCACAGGAATATAGCGGTATTATAATGTTGGTCATTTTCTTTGGAATAATGTATTTCACAATGATAAGACCACAAAAGAAGAAAGATAAAGAAACTAAAGCGATGAGAGACAGCTTGTCAATAGGTGATGAGGTAATCACTATCGGCGGCATCCATGGCAAGGTTGTTAAAGTCAACGATGAAATTGTAACCTTGGAAATGGCCTTTGGAAAGCAAAGAATCGAATTTTCAAAATGGGCTGTAGGAAGCGTAGCAAAAAAGGGTAAGGAAAAAGCGGTTAAAGAAGAAATTGAAGAGACTGTTGATGATGATAAAGAAGAGGACAAATAAAAAAAGAGCGATGCTCTTTTTTATTTGTCCGTATATTATTTTTTGATCAGCTTCTTTCCAAACACTATTATTTCATGTGATAAGAGTGGAACTGCCGACAGCAGTATTAAATTCATCCATTCCCTTAATGAAAGCTGACTTGTTTCAAACACTTCCGTGAGGAAGGGGATTTCTGTTACAAGCACCTGCAGCAAAAGACCTGCGGTAAATGCACCAATCATTGCAATGTTATCCGTATGTTTCATCCGGAATAAGGATTTGTCATAATTTCTCATTCCTATGGCATGGAAAAGCTGTGAAATACCCAATGTTGTAAATGCATAAGTTTGAGCATGCTCAATAACACTGTACTGCACTCCGTTTACCATTATTATCTGATCTAACATAAATTTAATATTTTCAAGTGTTACCATCATACCTGCTTCTTTGAGATGGATAATGGGTGACCATAGGAATGCTCCTAATGTTAATGCCGCAATCATTAATCCGTTGAATATTGTAAATACCAAACCGCCGTGAGCGAACAAGCTTTCATTGGGGTCTCTCGGCTTTTCGTTCATTATTTCACTGTCCTTAGGGTCGACTCCCAATGCCAATGCAGGAAGTGAGTCGGTTATAAGGTTAATCCAAAGAATGTGTATGGACTGCAGAGGTGCCGCAAGACCTGCCGCAATAGCCGAAAACATGGAGATAACTTCACCGAAGTTTGAGGATAACAAGAATAATACTGTTTTCTTAATATTCTTGTAAATACCTCTTCCTTCTGCAACAGCTTTTTCAATGGTTGCAAAGTTGTCGTCCGTAAGAACCATATCCGAAGCACCCTTTGCGACGTCTGTACCCGTAATGCCCATTGATACTCCTATGTCTGCAGCCTTTAACGACGGAGCGTCGTTAACACCGTCACCTGTCATTGAAACTATGCTTCCGTTTGATTTGAAAGCTTTTACAATCATCACCTTATGTTCGGGAGAAACCCTTGCAAAAACTCTTATATTTTCAACCCTCTCATTTAATTCTTCCTGAGATAATTCATTTAACTGGCTTCCGGTTATACACTGGTTTTCATCCTCGGCAATACCTAACTCCTTAGCGATTGCCAATGCAGTATCCTTGTGATCTCCCGTAATCATTATAGTCTTAATTCCGGCATTCTTTAAGGTTTTAACGGATGCCTTTGCTTCGGGACGAGGAGGGTCAATCATTCCAACCAATCCTACAAATGTAAGATTTTCTTCACTTGCGGAATCATCATCTTCCTTAATACCGAGAGCTAAAACTCTCAATGCACCCCTTGCCATCTCCGTGGCAGCCTTGTTTATTTCTTCAATGTGCTTATTATTTATATCTGTTATTTGACCGTTTAAATATATTTTTCTGCATCGTTCCAAAAGAATATCCATGGCTCCCTTGGTGCAGCTTATTACATTGCCGCTTAAGTCCCTGTGCACTGTAGTCATTAATTTTCTTGCTGAATCGAAGGATTGCTCGTTGATTCGAGGATTTGTTTCCTCCAACCCCTCCCTCGTTACATTTACAAATGCTCCCATATCGAGGAGAGCTAATTCGGTGGGGTCGCCTATTCTTGCATTGTCCGCCGTGGACGCATCGTTGCAAAGTACAAAACCCTTTAAAAATAATTCATTCTTTTCGCAGGATAATTCATCTGCATTTTTTATTTCACCGTCTAAATAAACTTTTGTAACGGTCATTTTATTTTGTGTAAGTGTACCGGTCTTATCAAAAACCATTGTATCTACCCTACTAAAATCTGTAATAACCTCACTGCCTTTAAGTAGCACTCCGCTACGTGCACCGTTACCAATACCTGCCACGTTAGACACCGGTACACCGATAACCAGAGCACCCGGGCAACCAAGCACAAGTATAGTGATGGCGAGTTCAACATCTTTTGTAAACAGCCATACAACAAAAGCTAAAAAAAGAACCACAGGTGTATAATATTTAGAGAAACGGTCGACAAACCTCTCTGTCTGCGACTTAGAGTCTTGTGCTTCTTCAACAAGCTCGATTATTCTGCCGAAAGTGGTATCTTCACCTACCCTGTCCGCTACAATCTGAAGAGTACCATTCTCCAATATTGTGCCTGCGAATACCTTAGAATCCTTCTCTTTCCCTACAGGCAGCGATTCTCCCGTAATACTTGCTTCATTTATATGACCATCACCAAATATAACTGTACCATCAACCGGTACTTTAGCACCTGTTTTCACAAGTAACAGATCGCCTTCATCAACATCATCAACATCAACCTCAACAAATTCACCATTCTCCATCTGCTTAAATGCACTTTCAGGAGCCATTTCTGTTAGTTCTTTAATTGCTGAACGTGTCTGATTTAAAGTACGTTGTTCAAGGTAAGCTCCAAACAAGAACAGAAAAGTCACGATAGCCGACTCCTCATAATTCTGTATAAGAAATGCACTGATCACTGCGATAGTAACCAGAAGATCAATACTTACCACTTTCACCCTGAGTGCCTGATATGCCTGAATTGCTATTGGCAGCGCACCAATTACAGACGCGACAATCAATGCTAAAGTAAATACTTCCGTATTGCCTGCCGCCCATTTGCTGATATAGGCAGTGGCAATAAGGATAGCACTCAGGAGAGTGATTTGGTTCTTACTTTTTAATATAAATCTTTGCATATTGATTTTATACAGATTTTACTTTTGAATTCTTTACTTCATACCCCATCTTCGCGATAGATTCTTCCAATTGCTCAACAGATACTTTATCATCGTCGAAATATGCTTTTGCTTTACTTGCGTTAAACATTACTTTCACGCTTTCCTTGTCAACACCTTCAAGTCCTTTTAGTGCAACTTCAATTTTCTGTACACATGAAGGACAGGTCAATGTTTCTAATTGTATTGTTACTGATTTCATATTGTTTTCTCCAATTTTATTTATTGTATTCATATTATTATTTGTTTTATTATTATTTCGATTATTATTTCAACTACTTCTGATTACCGGCACTAATATTTATCGATACAGATAGTTAATTATTATAAGCATTATCCATTTTTTCCAGGATCTTATACATTGCAGCGTAACTTTCGCATACACCTCCTGGTACAGTATAATTATTAGTTATCTCACGCAATTGGTTAAATTCTTCACCCAGTTGAGGTGTTTTAGAACCTGCCTTTTCAGTCTTGTTGCTCATTTGATCAAACACCTTTGCTACTTCAAATATTTCAGGATGGCTACCACCGTGAACTCTTTTTACTACCGGTAAGATAAATCCTAATTTTTGTAACTCGCTTTCTCTGATTTCATTGAATTTTGTTTTCATATTATTTTCCCCTTTGATTTTGTTGTTTTACTTATTTTCTATTGCAAAGATAGCTTCGACACAACGAGACAACTGTCACCCTGGCGACACCAAAGTCTATTTCAGTATAATTAACACTTAAAGCCTGATTTAGATATATATTTCAATTGTATTAGGAACAAACAAACTCCTTACTAAGTCTTAATTAACTTCGAATATATATAAGGAATATTAGGAGTTTGTTAGGAGTTTGTTAGAACTTAGTATGAATTTAGTGCAAACATGTAGCATTGCACTATCCTAAAATAATGTTAACTGATATTTGTAATTTATGTGATGGTAGAAGTAAAAAAAGTAAACTAAAAAGAAGTTTTTACAGGCTTTTGTCCTACAAAACGTATAACTGAAGCTGTACCACTATGATAGGCACCTTCAGATAATTCAATCTCTTCCTCTTTTAGTTCAAGAATATTATATTTAATAAAGTCGTTTTGAATGTCCTGAATTGAAAATAAAAGACTTATATCTCTTGGACCTCCTACGCTGCTGTTTTTCTTTTGATACTCGATATGCTTTTCACTGAACAATTCGGCAATCACAATGCCACCGGGGCGTAATAGATTATAAATTGAGTCGCTTAATACTTTTCTTTCATTTTTGGCTAAATGGAGATATATTAGTGCAACGACATCAAAGTGTTCTTTTGGATAAATTAGATTATGAATTTCTCCTACTTTATAATCTATATTTACATTATGTTTGACTGCAAGCTTTTCTGCTTTCATTTTTCCAACAGCACTTATGTCATAAGCAGATACTTCCCAACCCATTCGTGCTGCATGTATCGCATTTCTACCTTCGCCCTCACCGGGAAACAATATTTTTCCGGGTGAAAGTTTGTTTAATTGCTCCTTGAGATAGTTATTGGGCAATTTACCATATACATATTCTTTACTTAAGTATCTGCTATTCCAATTATCAGCCAGTTTGCTCATTTATTAATAACAATTCGACTCCTGAAAAGTTGTCTCGATCAAAATGAACATTATTAACAAATTAACGTTTTAACTTTTTAAACTAAACCATCTATCAAAACCATTATGAGGAAATTGATTTTCATCAAAAAATATAAATTTGCGACTATTTTTAATCTGTTAATATTAATTTTTATTACAGGATGTGACACAGGGATTAATGATTCAAAGGGAGAAATGAATATTATATCTTTAGTTACTGATTCTGCAGTTCTTCAAGAGACAGCACCAATAATACTAACAGGATCGGACATAATATTTGAGAAAGACATTCAGTTTAAGGATTATACTCTTAATGATGAATATCCTTATAATGATACACTACGCTGGTTTCAATGGAAAAAAATAAAAGAACATATAGCTCATATCGAGAATGAGATTAACGCTGATACAGAGAGGGCTAAGATTGGAATATTCAGTAACTACAAAAATTTGAATGGAGAAGCGCCTACAGTATCTGATTTTGTGAGAAATGAATATAAAAGGGTTTCAGACCGGTATGGTGTAGAAAGATACCAATCAGTACCACTTTACAGTTTTGAAGGCGACACTATTTTGGAAAGATATGGAAGAGATGGATGGATTGCAAAAATAATAGGTAGCGATACAACCGAAATGATAAGGGTAAAAGGTGTTTCATTTGAAGGTGAATATCTAATCCCTAATCGTTATATTAAATTATGGGGAGATAGTATCAAATTTGATAAAGCTGTGGCTGTGGATGTTACTAATCAGAATATCTCCACATTAGAAAAAAGAGATGACAGGTGGTATATATTAAGTATGAATCCCGCTACTACAGGTGTTCATAAACCTCCCTATGCACTTGAAACTCCAATTGGATTATTTGCTGTTCAAGAACAAAAAGAGAAAATGTTTTATACAAAAGATGGCTCAAGTGAACTTGCCGGATATGCACCGTTCGCCTCCCGTTTTACTAACGGTGCCTATTTGCATGGCGTTCCGGTACAATATCCAAGGCAAAGTATTATTGAATGGAGCAATACTTTAGGTACAACACCTCGCTCACACATGTGCGTCAGAAACGCCACTTCACATTCAAAGTTTTTGTACGACTGGTTATCTATAAAAGAGTCGGTTGTAATTGTAATAGATTAGCTTTATTATTTTTTTGCAATAAAATCCTCCCTCATCGGGCTAAAAGCATCTATCAAAATACCCGGTTCTATACATTTTGTTCCGTGAACAACATCAGGAGCGATATATAAGCCATCACCTTCACTAACTGTTTTCGTAACTCCATTTATAGTAAACTCAAATACTCCGCTTACCACATAAGTGCTCTGCGTGTGAGGATGACTGTGCGCGCTTCCTATTGCTCCTTTTTGAAACTCTACTTTAACCAGCATGATCTGTTTGTCGTATCCCATAATTTGTCGCCTGACACCCTCTCCTGCAGGTTCCCATTCAATTTCATTTTTGTATAAAAATACTTCACTAGTTGTTTTCATATTAATTTTACAGTTTTTTGAATTTATAATTTACTTAGTTTTGAATTGCCAATTTATTTGGAACAAAAAGTTAGTAATTCCAGTTATTATTTACTTCGTTTATTACTAAATGCGCTTATTACTTATTTCGCTTATTAATTACTTAATTATTATTTTAGTTCGTCTTTGACTACTGCAATAATACCCTCAACTTGGGCCAAGGCAAACATTCTGCCGTAAAATGAGTATCCCGGATTATGGTTTTTATTGATATCATCCAGCATAAGCTTACCGTGATCTATCCGCATTGGAATATTGGGTTTATGTTTTTCCAGTATACGAATCACATCAATAAGCTTGCCATCTCCTTCCAGATGGGATGCTTCGATAAAATCACCATTATCGTATACTTTCGTACTCCTTAGATGGGCATAACCTATTTGATCAATAAACTCACCGGTAATTGACGGAACATCGTTATGCGAGTCTGCACTTAGTGATCCAGCACAGAGAGTTAATCCGTTTGACGGGCTTTTTATGGAATCAAGAATCCATGCAATATCGTCTCTGCTTGTAACTATTCGCGGTAAACCAAATACCGGAAATGGAGGATCATCGGGATGAATACATAGTTTTATCCCATATTCTTCTGCAACGGGGATTACTTTTCGCAGAAAGTATTTTAAGTTTTCCCTGAGTTGTTCTTTATTAATACTCTTATAATGTGACAAAAGCTTTCTGAAAGCATCTACAGGATTTAGTGTATCACTTGCTATTTGTCTGTTTATAAAACCTTGAGTTTTAACTATGATAGTATCTATTAATTCATTTTTTTCAGTTTCTGTTATTTTATTATCTAACTCATCAATTTTTTTCTGCTCATCATTAGTATAATCTTCAAGAGCATTTTTTCGTTTCAATATTTTACAGTCAAAATATGCAAAATGTATCTTATCAAAAAAGAGAGTAGATGTTCCATCGGGAAGTTTTTTATTAAGATCAGTTCGCACCCAGTCGATTGCAGGCATAAAATTATAACAAACAGTTTTAACTCCCTCTTTTCCTAAGTTTGCCAGACTTGTTTTATAGTTCTCAATATTTTCATCACGATCAATGCCTCCATACTTTATACTTTCAGAAACCGGCAGACTTTCAACCACTGACCAACGTAAGCCTGAACTCTCAATG
>ENA-UOOK01002895-UOOK01002895.1-fermentation-metagenome-genome-assembly--contig:-NODE-2895-length-20283-cov-9.147667_pt1 | contig 20283 bp, 23 predicted proteins | sample MGYA00245777_ERZ724023 | MGnify/ENA primary metagenome ERZ724023 (study PRJEB28704, sample SAMN03018312) | fermentation metagenome | biome: anthropogenic terrestrial biome; feature: soil; material...
CCCTCCTCGCGAGCTGGCGGGGGGTCTACCGGGAGGTGATCCCGGCCCAGGTGCCGTTCAACCGTGCGGTCCCGGAGATGCTTGCTGCGCTCGGGATACCCTTCACGATCATCCGCGATCCATCGGATGAGGAATTAATCGATACGGTCGTCCGCGACGCCTACGACTCCATGCGGCCGCACGTGGGGCTGATCCTCCCCTCGTTCTGGGAGGGGGAAGAGGAGGCCTGCCTGCCGGAGCGGATGTTTCCGACCCGGGCCCGGGAGTCGGCGCTTGCCTACCAACGGACGTTCCGCGACCCGGTGATGACCAGGAACGACGCGATCCGCGTGATCGCGGCCGCCCTCGACAGTGAGGCGGTGGTTGCAAACATCGGGGTCCCCTCAAAGGAGCTCTACGCGGCCCGCGACCGGAACCTGAACTTCTACATGCTCGGGAGTTACACCCAGGCGACCCCGATCGGGCTTGGGCTCTCGCTGGCGACGAGTAAGGACGTTGTCGTCCTCGACGGCGACGGGAGCCTGCTCGGGACCGCCGTCCTCCCGGTGGTGGCGGCGGAGGCGCCGGAGAACCTCACGATCGTCTGCCTGGATAACGGGGCCTTCGGGAGCACGGGAAATCAGCCTACCCCGGCCTCCGGCCAGGTGGACATGGAACTCCTCGCCCGTGCCGCCGGGATCCGGCGGACGTGCAAGGTGCAGGACGAGGAGGAACTCAGCGAAGCCTGGGAGAACCGGGGCCGGGGACCGACCTTCATCCATGCGGTCTTGAAGCCCGGGAACGCACCGGTCCCGAATATCCCCCTCATTCCGAGCGAGATCCGGGAGCGGTTTATGCGGGCGTTCCGGGGATGAGGACCCTGAGACGGTTCTCTTGATGTCCAATTTTTGGACATTCGTCCAGAATTCTGGATGGTCCCCGGCAGCAGGGTTCCGGTCGTCGGGATAGTTCCTGCCTCCATCATCCGGTGCGGCTCACGTTTCCAGCCCGCTTGGGTCGCCTTCGGGATGAGTTTCCGCCCGGAAGGCTTGATGTCCAGATGATTGTGAGAGGAATCATTTATAGGAGAACGTATGACCTCTCGTGCGTGGTAATAGCATTTGTGCCGGATTCCAAAGCGCAATCGTCACACCGGGGGAGCATCTCGCCTGCGTGCGCTCCCATGGGCTGCACCGGCAGGTTAACATAGTTATTGTTCAAAATTATGAACATATGTTCGATGGTACGAACATCCTCTCCGGGGCCTCGTTCACGCTCCTCCGCTTCCTGGGCCGGCACTATCACGACGGCTACTATGTACGCGAGCTTGCCCGGCTGCTCGGGATCGGGGTGGGCTCGGCCAGCGAGACGCTTACCCGCCTGGCAGGGGCCGGCCTGGTGCACCGTGAAGAGCGTGGGCGCCTTGTGGTCTATCGGGCAGCGATGGAGAACCCGCTCCTCCGTGAAGTGAAGATCTGTGCCACACTCGTCGAGATCAACCCATTGATCCTTCGCCTGCGAAGCAGCGGCGTAACGAGGGCAATTCTCTTCGGGAGCACGGCGACCGGCGACGATACCCACGAGAGCGACATCGATCTCGTCATCGAGACGGATGATGCAAGGGCTGCAGCGGAGAGCGTCGCCGTGGTCGAGGCCGGGCTCGACCGCGAGATCTCGCCGCTCATCCTCACACCCGGGGAGTTCCGGTCCCTTAAAACCACCGATCCGGCTCTCTATGAGCGGATTCTTGCGGGAAAAGTCCTGATCGAGGAAGAACCATGAAGTATCGGTTCGAGCAGTGCCTTGAGCGGGGAAAGATTGTCCGTATCCCGGTCGACCCCGGACTGGTCGCAAAGGAGCTCCGGGAAGCGGAGCAGGATCTGGGTGCAGCAGAGCATTCTCTCGCGGAGGGGAATGTGAAGTGGGCAATCGTCCAGGGCTATTACGCGCAGTTCCATGCCCTTCGTGCCCTTATCTTCTCCGGAGGTTACCGTGAAAAGAGCCATTCCTGCCTCAAATATGCCGTCGAGGCCCTCTATATCGATGAAGGTCATCTCCCGGCATCTGTTCTTGAAGACTTCAACTTCGCCATGCGCACGCGGGAAGGCGCGGATTACGGCTGTGTTTACTCGGAAGCCGATGCACGCGACGTGGTGGCATCGGCGAGCGTGGTGGTGGACCAGATCGGGCGATTGCTCGGTTGAAAATGTGTGAAGGAGTTACATAGAAGACGTTGATGCGTGGTTTCCGAAGACAGCACAGCTCTCTTTGATGACGGGGATGACCCGGCTGAGTACCCCGGCGGTGAACGGTTCCTCCTCCGCAGAACGAATTCTCCGGTTCGGCAGACCTCTGCAAGGATGCGGTAGTCCCACGCGTGGCTGCTCCACTGAGGGGAAACAGCCACGTTCTGTCTCTGGTAATGGGGCAGATGACCTGTTTTTTTTCCAGGATATTCAAGGGTTGTCCGGGCCTATCCACGGCTGATGGGAAGATACCTGGAGACCGCTCGGTCGTAGCCCCGGGTGGAGGAGGAGAGAACCCTGAGGTGTTCCTCCCGAATGTCCGATCTTTTGGGCATATGTCCGGGATTTTGGACGATCTCCGGCATCAGGGTTTCGATCGGTGAGTGGCTGCCGAGATGGTTCCTATCTTCATCATCCGGCGCGGCCCATGTTTCCAGCCCATTACAGTCATTCCCGGGGTGAATTTCCATCCTTATGGCCTGATGTGTAGATGATTGTGAGAGAGATCGTTTATAGGAGAACGTTGATGTCTCCACTATGGATTCCGGTGCAAACCGGTTCACATCTTCGGAGGAGTCATTTATGGAAGGGATCAGATCTTACCACCCCATACTCTATCAACTCTTGAGAGCCCTGTCGGTGCCGGTCACCGTCCTGGCCTTTTTCCCCCTGTTGGTGATCGTTTTTCTGGTACCAATCGCGATTGTGCCGGATCCGCGAGTTTTAATCGGGGTTGGTTATGCCGCGGCGTTGACCCTGTCGTTTGTCCATTTCGGCCTGAAGCTGCGAAAGATGGGTGAGTGATCGTACTCATGGTAGATGTGAAACGGTTGTTTCGGAACATCGAATGTATCCCGCTTCCGATTTATCTTCCGGGAGGGCGGTTCTCGCTTATCTTGACCATCTTCCCAGGGCGACCGAACCTGCAGGCATCGGGGTGAAAGAAGCATGCAACGAAAAATATCGACAAATACGGTTTTAACAGGAATTTTTGTTGTTCTGCTCTTTTTCCTCTTCTTCTACGGCACGCTCAAGAATATCCATCCGGCGTTTGACCGTCTCTTCATGCTCTTTGGTCAGACTGTCGGTCTCGCTTTTTTGGTGCTCACTGTATTTTGCATCATCGGCCTGGTGCTTCTCATCATCCGGCGCCTGTACGGTTTTTGGCGTGGTGGAGGATGACGGCTATTCGAGAAATCTGTTCCGGGATCGGCTATCCTGTATGCGAGCGCAGAAAATTCAGGATAACCATGCGAAACATGCCCGTAGACATAGACGGTTAAGCACGGATTAGAAAAAGCAACGCTTTTATCGCCGCCGGGCTCATGAAACATCATGGCACAATGGCCGTTGACTATCAGGATCGCTCTGGTTGCCTTCTGCCTCCTGTTGCTGCCGTCTGCCGTGTGCGCCACCCCTATTCAGCCTGTTTATGGCGCATACCCGGAAAAGCTGCCTTCCGATCTGACTCCGCTGTATGTCTGGAATATTCCCCTGAACATCCTCATCCTTGAACTTGTGTGCGTATCTGCCCCAGTGCTTTTCATCCCGATGCAACTCCTCCTCTCTCTGTCCGTATGGCTGCGACTTGGCCAGAAGCGGCTGACGCACCGGAATGTCCTTGATGATGGGGCGAGAAATGCAATATATACGTGCATTCGTGAGAATCCAGGAGTTCATATAGATCCCCTCTCCCGGATGCTAGAGATGAATATCGGAACCCTCCGGTATCATGTGAGTGTGCTGTGCCGGATGGGAAAGGTTGTTGCCGAGCAGAACTCCAGGCGAATAAGTTATTACGTCAATACGGGTATCCCTACCGATCTGGAAAAGGTGGTTGCCGAATTCCTTGATGAGCGCCCAAAGAGCCGGATACTGAGCCTCGTTCTGCAATACCCAGGAATCACGAGGAAAGATATCGCGTCCCGGCTCATCATGTCGGGCCCGAACATCACTTGGCACATGAAGTCGTTGATCCGGGAAGGCATCGTTAGAAGCGAAAAAGATGGACGGAATGTGCGATACTATCTCTGCCCTGATGTGAAGGAGCACATAAAGGCACATGGGTCGTGGCATCTCGTGGACATCGGGAAAGGAGTTTCAGGCTCCGGGACCTGATGCCGACCTGAGACTCTGATCTCACCCTCCGGCTTTTTCCGGATCGTCCTGCGGGCGTGCTCATATATGCGTCCGCAATCAGGCAGTATCTCCACATCACGCATAGACGACAGTATCAGCCAGGGCAATATCCTGTTCTGTGAAGAAGATGAGACAGTCCGGCACACCCCCCGCGGTCGAACTCCCTTCCGGCTGCGGAACCTCCGTGACGATCTCAATCGTGTACCAGCAGGCGCCGTCCGGGAATGCCGCCTCCTTCAGGGGGCGGAGCGAGCCTTCCGAGAGGATGTAAAGGTCGCCGTGGGTTTCGTTATATTCCCTCTCAATCTCGTGTTTTAGTGTCTGAAGCGTTATATTGCGGTCTCCCCCGGTGAGGCCGGCAAAATCGATCAGGTTGACTTCGCGGAAGACTGCGAGGGGATGCGCTCCCCGCGGGGGGAACTCGAGTACCTGGTCTTTGTAGAGGACGTTGCCGCTCGGGTAGGCGTACACCTCATAAAAGTGCTGCTCTCCGTCCACGTCCCCGGTGTAGTACACCTGAGTGCACTGCACCGCCCCATCCTTATCGACGAACTGGTTCAGCTGGATGAGTATGGCCGACTCGTTCGCGAAACCCTGCTCACGCACCAGGGTGTCCCAGAGGTCCACGAGGTCGGGCTGGTGCTCCCCGGAGTCGATCCTCGTCTCTCCCGTGGCGATCTCGGGCATCTCAGGCGTGTAGAAGTAGTGCACGAAGACGAGGGAGATGAGGATTATCCAGATGGTGAGTGGAATTTTCTTCATTCTTGGGCTCCCGGACCAGCGGGTGCAGTCCCAACAGTTGATGGTACCGTTGTCATAGGTGATAGGACTTGCGTAACTATCTTCCGGGTTGATCCGGCCACAGAATCCCTCCGTTACGGAAAATCGTCAAGATCCGCACGGGTGTGATCATCAGGGTGCCGCACGACATGCATCACCAAACGGATCTTTCTCTCACCCATTTCCAGTAACAACTCCCGGACGTGTAGATGAACGTGACAGAAAACGTATATCCCCGAACATCCAGGTCATCATACATGGAGCGCAAATACCTTCTCCTCCTGACGCTTATCGGCATCGCGGCCGGCCTGTATGCGGCGATCACCTACCAGTGGATCCTGGGGTTCATCATCGTGGCACTGGTGGCGCTGATCCTGGTCGCTACCGACGTCGCAGGGCGGAACAGCGGGGTATAGCCAGTGGCGTGGTAGGGGTACCCTTTCGCACGGCTCTCGCCTTCGGCTTGCAGGAGTTGCTCAGAACCGGTAAGGGATGCCTGATACGTAGATACGCGTCGCAGAAAGGGTTTATAGTTAAACGTTGATTTCTCACCTGTAGGTACCGATATTTGGGCATGCACGGTCCATCCCCGGGTTCGATGCCTGAGGCGAGGTCTGTATGAAGGTTGACTTTACTTTCAAGGCATTCGCTGCCATTTTCAGCGTGGTCGTCGTCCTGTTCCTCCTTTCCGCGTTTACCGAGACCGTTCTGCCAGGCAACTCCTACTCGATCGAGATCACCGGTCTACCCGGTCCTGCCGCGAACGGCACCGCCACGGTCATGGTCCCGATCCCGGCGAACGTAACGGGCGAACCGGTGATCCCGGAGGAAGCGCTCGTCGGCGATCGGGTCACCGGGTGGCAGGCAGAGCTCCGGGAGACACCCTTCGGGAAGATGCTCGCATTCACGGCGACCGGGGAGTGTGCGCCCGATATTTCAATATCGTTTGAGGTGCTGCAGACGGAAGACGAATCGCAGCGACTGCCCCGGTACCAGCGACCCACCAACCTGACCGCATGGGAGATGAAGAGAGAGCTGCGGCTGCTCATGCCCGTGCTTGCGACACCTGATGACGTTGGCGTCGCTGAGTTCATCCAGGTTTCAAACAGTACCTACACCACGGTCGTATTCCTTGACGGCTTCGCCCCGCCGCCGGAAGATGCAGCAGGGATCACGTTCAGCCTCGAGTACCGGGGAGTGGGGGGCACGAAACGCTTGATACGCGAAAATACCTGGACGGCAACGGTGAATACGGCCGTTCAAGGCACAGAGTCGGGTTTCGTCCCGGTACCGGCTGAATACCGGGTTATTGCAGGGGGTATCGGGTTCTGATGGAGATCGATTTCATCGTCAAGGATGGATCCCGGCGGTAATTATTCACTCTTCCTGCTTTTCTCTCTTCTACAGTAGCACCGTCGTGACGAGCGGGATCGTAACGAGTGACCCGATCGTCGAGACGAAGACGATCTGCGACGCGAGTTTTGAATCCGCACCGTACTGCTCCGCAAAGATGACGGTGTTTGCGGCGGCGGGCATCGCGGCCATCGTGATCATGATCCCGTTGATGTAGGGGTCGGGGAAGAACGGGGCGATGAGGTAGCAGTAGGTCGCCGGGATTGCGAGGAGGAGGACGGCGCTCGCGACCCAGTTTCGCCAGTTCCCGACCATCTCCCGGGTCGGGAATGTCGCGAGCATCGCCCCGACGATGATCATCGCAAGCGGCGTCGTCACCCCGCCGAGGAGGTCGATCGAGTCGATGAAGGGGCTCGGGATCTCGACCGATCCGAGGAAGAGGGCGAGCCCGACGATGGAAGCCGCGATCCCGGAATTCAGGAGCAGTTTTGGATCGAACCTCTCCCCCCTCCCCCCGGTGAGCATCATGATCCCGACCGAGAAGACCAGAACGTTGAAGACGAGGTTGAATATCGCGACGTAAAAGAGCGATTCTTCCCCGAAGAGCGCCAGAGCGACTGGAAACCCCATGAACCCGACGTTGCCGAAGACGATCGCGAACTGGAGCACCCCCTCCTCCGCGGCCGGAATCCGCATGGCCTTCGAGACCACCCAGGCGATGGCGAACGATATGACGTAGAGCGCCCCCGTCGCGAGGATCAGGGTCTCGGCACCCGCGAGGCGCTCGGTGGTGAAGGGCACCTGCATCGAGGCGATGATCAGCGCCGGCAGGGTGATGTTGATGAGGAGCCCGGAGAGCCCCCGGGTGGGCCGGGGGTCCACGATCTTTGTCGCGACCGCGACGTAACCGGCGGCGATCAGGAGGACCAGAATGAAGATCTGGTCCGCGACTACCAGGAAATCCGCGATCATGCCGCTCATGTAGGCTCCGTCCGGTTTACCAGCGTGGGTGCTGCTACCCCTTTACGGTTCTGCTTGGGGTTGAGGGCGTGGGAGCGTGGTGGGCGAGAGAGCCTACCCGTGTGTCGGGGTGGTTCTCCGCCGGGACCGCAGCGCGTTCGTCACACGGAGGAGCGCCTCGCTCACCTCTCTCCGTCAGGGCATAGTCCAGTTATTTCCGGGCGAACCGTGGTTACCCCGGGAAGTTTGAGGGGCAGGGCTGCGTGGAGCGGTGATGGCGGGGACGGAACTTCTCGATCGGGATTACCAGAGCCGGGAACATTCGCCTGCGTGCACTCCCGTGGACCAGGGGGTCGCACCGAAAGATTCACATAAGAATCGTTCAAAAATGTGAACATATGTTCAGTGATATGAACATATTCTCCGGGGCCTCGTTCACGCTTCTCCGGTTCTTGGGCAGGCATTATCACGACGATTATTATGTCCGCGAGCTCGCCCGGCTGCTCGGGATAGGGGTGGGTTCGGCCAGCGAGACGCTTGCCCGTCTGGCGGAGGCGGGTCTGGTGCATCGCGAAGAGCGTGGGCGCCTTGTGGTCTATCGCGCAGCGATGGAGAGCCCGCTCCTCCGTGAAGTGAAGATCTGCGCCACACTCATCGAACTCAACCCACTGATCCTTCGCCTGCGGGGCGACGTGGCGAGGGTGATCCTCTTCGGGAGCACGGCGACCGGCGACGATACCCACGAGAGCGATATCGATCTCGCCATCGAGACGGGTGATGCAAGGGCTGCGGCAGAGAGCATCGCCGTGGCTCGGGCCGGGCTCGACCGCGAGCTCTCGCCGCTCATTCTCACGCCCAGGGAATTTCGGTCCCTGAAGACCGCCGATCCGGCTCTTTACGAGCGGATTTTAGCGGGAAAAGTCCTGATTGAGGAGGAGCGATGAAGTATCGGTTTGAACAGTGCCTGCAGCGGGGAAAGATTGTCCGCGTTCCGGTCGACTCTGGACTGGTCACAAAGGAACTGCGGGAAGCGGAGCAGGATCTGGCTGCTGCAGAACATTCTCTCGCGGAGGGGAATATGAAGTGGGCAATCATCCAGGGTTACTATGCACAGTTTCACACCCTACGTGCCCTTGTCTTCTCCGGGGGCTATCGCGAAAAGAGCCATTCCTGCCTTCGTTATGCCGTTGAGGCTCTTTATGTCGACAAAGGCCTTCTTCCGGCATCGGTACTCGAAGACTTCAATTTCGCCATGCGCACGCGGGAAGGCGCGGATTACGGCTGTGTTTACTCAGAGGCTGATGCCCGCGATGTGGTGGCATCGGCGAGCTTGGTAGTGGGTCGGATCCGGGCGATGCTCGATTGAACAAGGGAAGACCAACGGAGAGGAGGCCAACGCCGCAGGGTGGCGACGGCCGACGTAGCCGGCGGTGATCAGGAGGACCTGGATGAATATCTGGTCCGCGATTATCCGGAAATCCATGACCGCACCGTTCATAAGGACCCCGCTCCGTCCGGTTCACCTGTGTGGGCGCCGGTACCCCTTTACGGCTCTGCTCGGGGTGGGAAAGGTGGCGATGAGTCGGGAGACGGTTTAACGGGCTTGCGTGTGGGGCGAGAGACTACGCTGGTATGGAGGAGGTTTGCCGGCGGCACCGCACCGCAAGGTACCAGAGCACGAGCGTCACGCCGAGGAACACCTCGCCCGCGTAGAGGAGGAGGGGTTCCCGGACGACGCTCCCCCCGAGCACGGCAAAGCCGCGGAGGAACGAGGCCACGAGAAGCGCCCCGGTCGTCAGGGTAGCGAGGGACGTGCCGAAGAGGAGGATGATCCGATGGTCTTTCCCGGGATGGAGGATCCTCCGGGCTCTCCTCGTCAGGGTGTAGTCCCGCCATTTCCGGGCACTCTCGTGCGTCACCAGGTCCGCGTCGGCCAGGACGGCGAGGTGCTCATGAACGGTCGACTTGGCAAGACCGAGCCCGTCGGCGAGCTCGCTCGTCGTCATGGGTCGGGTATCGAGCGTTTTGAGGATTGCGACCCGGACGCCGGAGGCAAGAGCGGCGATGTCGTCCCGGTCAAGCGTAACTTCTTCCATGCTTTGGAACCCCTCCCTTCGCGGGCCTGGCCCTAACCGATCAGGTATTCTTCTGCCGGAAGGGAAAAGTGTTCCGGAACGGCCCCGGGCTGCAGTACGGCCGGAAAAAAGATTGTGCCGCTTCTCTCAATCCGCCCGGAGAGTCGGGGGCGGGACCAGTTCCGGTGCTTCGATACCGGTCACAATGAACGTCGCCGATCCACCGGGGAGGTGGGCCCTGTTGTAGTCGGGGTCCGGGGTAGAGCCGGGGTCGATCTCTTCTTTCCAGGAGGTGTTGAAACCCGGTATGGTGGCGGTCACCCGCCGGAAGTCGAAGGTGATCGGCGTGCCGTTCGGGGTCGTGATGGTGTACGGGGCGGCAAGACCGATCGTCAGGTAAAGGACCTCCCCTGGTTCGGGTCTTGGGAGGTCCGCAGTCACCCGCACTTCGCGCCACTGGCCGGCGGCAAGATCGCCGATAGGCAGCGTGGTCGCGGCGCCGGGGAGGATGTTCCCCTCCGGAGATCCGGTGGTGGCGTTCAGGCGCTCAATCCCCGTCGTCACGGCAAGATCAGCCTGGGCGCAGTCTTCGCCTGCGAGGTTCCGGACGAAGAAGTCGAGGCTGATCTTGTCGCCCTCGATCGCGATATCGGGGGTGTACCGGATATCCTCCGGGTGGGCCGGGTCGAGGCTGTAGCGGTCACCGAGGGAGAGGGTCCGGCTCCAGGCGGTAGTATTCTGCAGCTGCCAGGTCTCGTTCATCCCGTCGTAGACGATCACCGGGCTCCCGTAAGGACCGCGATACTCGAATCCCGGGCCGAACGGCAATATCCAGTTCACGCGCTTGAGTGGTTCCTGCACGTGCTGGTGCTCCACGGGGAAGGCGGTGAGTATGGCGAGGTTCACCGCGGCAAGGATGAGAACGGCGGCAAGGCCAACCCATATCCACGTCTTCGAGCGCATTGTATCACGTTAGGAAAAGAGGTGATTTAGAGGTATGGGCTCACCATCAGCACTTCTCCTGTCTGTGCGTCGATGACGACGAGCCCTCCCTGGAGGACGTGATCCACGGGCTCGCCTCTCATCGTGATCACCCACGTCAGCGTCTGTACGTCCGGTCGGGTGTACTCGACGGAGAGGTCGGCCGTTGCATCGATCACCTTGATTCCCGGGAACTGCCCGGCCGCGACCTTCAGCGCCTCGTCCCGGGAGAGTTTCGGCTCAAGTGGACATTTGATCTCCCGCTGGATCCCGATATACGAGACGATCTCGCCGGTGCTCGGGTTAAGGTTCACGACGACTGTGTTCGGCGTGAGGACACCTTTGATCTCCTCTCTCCAGGTGGATGAGTACTCGCTGCCCGCATCGCCGTGAGAGACCAGGTTCGACCCGGTAAGCCGCATGTTCTTCCCTGAAAAGCCGTCGTACTTCTCTTCGGCGTAGGCCCTTGCCGCCGCTTCGGCTGCGATCCGATCCAACCGGATCTCATGGGAGTCTTTTCGCGCAGAATCGAACGTGGCGCGTTCGACTGCCCCGGTCCGGGCGTTGACATAGATCTGTCCGCCTCCGGTACCGAAGACGTAGTACTCTCCCAGGTTCAGGCACTCGATCTTCTGATACTCGAGGGTTGCATCGGGTTCGGTGAGAAAGCCCTGCGCTTTTTCCTTCGCAGTATCCACTCCAATTGGAGTGCCAGCGCCGGCCACCGACGCGGCCAGAGCCACGATGACAAGGCACACGATTGCAGTAATTGGTATCCATTTCATAGCTGAATCACCCCATTAAGAGACTCCGTGGCGAGCGGGAGTAAGATAACTGTTGTAACTCCCGGAGATCTCGTAGGTATCCACTCCATGGTAACCGATCGGCCACTGCCAGTAGCAGTCGTCTTTTGCGTTGCTTGTGGCGCTTGCAACGGTCTCCCCGTTTCGCACCCGGTTCCAGAAACTCTCGGACCAGTAGTTTCCGGTTTCGATCTCGACCTCGCCGTCGAACCCGACGCAGATGTCCGCGCCTTTGTTCGTGACGGTCTCCCGGACGAGATCCCCGTTGTAAGGGTTGTCGTGGGACGAATAGCAGGCGAGGTAGACCGCGAGCAGGACATCCCTGATATCGGTTCCATAATCAGATATGTAATACTGGTAGTTTCCCGGGTAGTGACCGTCGGTGTCGGCAAGTATCCAGGACTCCGAGGAAAACTTTATTCCACCGCCTTTATGCGAGTCGTCGTAGTAGAGGCCGTGGCCGTTGAAGAAGAATATCGCATCCGACCTGAACTGATTGTACGCTGTCGATGCTACTGCGTTCGTGGACGACGAGCTGGAGTAGCTCATCGCAGCCTGATCGACCCGTGCGTCGTAGGCCGTCGGCGTCGTATCCGAGCAGTCATAGTTGTGTGCGGGTGGTGCGGCGCTGGCGGCGGCAGGCAGAGCCGCGAGCAGGAGGAGTGCTGCCAGCGTGAATGACCATTGTTTCATAAGTATCCCTCAAGGTGCGCCCGGGCGTTCCTGCACCCGGAACCAGACCTGCATCTGAGGGGAAATCCTATAAAACCCGCTGTCGTGGTTCGGTTCTGGCCGAACAAACCTTAAACTTTGCGATCCGGTTCCGGGCAAGCAGCGGATCTGCGAAGCGTCATACTATAGAAACATTTTTCCGAGGTTCGGAAAAAACCGAACGATGACTGCTGATTTTATATGTTCTAACGACCCAGAATTGCGTCGGGTGCCGCGTGCGGTACCCGCTTGTGTGCGGGGGTCGTCCATCCCCAGGTCTGACGCCCCGGATGACGCACCCCGCAAGCCCGGAGGCAAAGGGAACGTAAGCGTTCTGCGTACTTAAACATGTGCTTCTCCTGCCTCCGAGGACAGAAACTGGAGGAAAACGAAATGAACGGAAAAACTGGAATGCGGGCATTCTCCTTGCTCTTGGCACTGTTGCTGATGAGCGTGGGAGTTGTGCCGGCAGTAGCAGGAACCTCTGAGGTTCCGGTTGAGCAATCGATTCCTGTAGTTGCGGCAAATGAGCAGACACCCTCCGATTCACGTTTCGTGATCGATGAAGATGTGAAAAAAGCAACGCCTCATTGGGCACTGTTTGCCGCCGATGAGCAAGGAAAGAAAAATGCTCTAAATGATTTGAAGATGGCTCAAATCTCCGATGAGAAAAAACAGATGTTATCTGAAGGACTCAGGGAAATTTGGGCAAAATATCCTGTAACTGCGATCCAACGTGACGGTCGAACAGAAGTGACTTTCGTATCTCCTGGCAAGTATGCCTTGACCCAAGAGGAAGAGTCCATCCTTGCTCAGGCCGATGAAGCGCTTGCCGAGTACCTGAACGATAAGTTCGCGACCAAAAGCAGCATTCAGTGGTGGGCGGCTCCCTGTCATCAGGATATCATAGAGACCTCCTGCCTGAAGTGGGGTGTTTCATCTGCATATGCTACGTATGCTCATGATGCAGCAGACGATCCCGACTCTTGGCCTTCGGTCTTGCCCCCTACCGGGTTCGAATGGTTGAATACCTTCATCCAGATCGTGTGTCACTCCTACGATCATTACTACAATCCTGTGCTTGGAACAGGTAATGCTCCGGCACAATGTGAGAACTATGCAAACATTGCCAAAAACTACTACGATCAGTCGTCAATGTACAATGCATACATGAACCTTGGGTATTCAAGCCATTTCCTGACTGATGTAGGAAATCCACTCCATACCGGTATGGAAATTGAACAAGCGCTGAATTCATGGGTTCACGCCGAGTATGAGGATTATGTTGGAGAGAACTGGGATCAAGGCAGTGGAGAGGGGTATAACTTCAAGTCGGTTATTCAGAACAACGGGTACTATTACACCATAACTGATCCATCCAGCTCGACGCAATCTCTTGCCGGGTATGCGAAAAACTACGATGATGACCTCTACTATCTGGTGTATAATCACCGGTACACGTTCAGAACTGACCCAGATGTTAGATCGATTACCGAGAACTGCCTCCTCGATATGGCGAAGTATACACTCGGTCTGGTGAAATACGTGAGAGATTGAGGAGGGCTCTCCTCCTCACTTATACGGGGTAAGATATAACCATGGAACCAATGTCATCGTCTGTCATCGTCTTTGCATTACTTGTCGTCCTCCTCCCGGCTGTCTTCGCCGGTCTCCTCTCCCTGGGGTTCTACTACATTCTCGCGAAGGCGCAACCGGCTATCAGCAAACTCGCTCCGATCGTGATCGGGCTGCTCCTGGCCGTCCTGGTGCCGTTTCTCTCCTTTGTGCCACCGATCCGGCCGATTTTACCGGTGCTGAACCTGGTGGTCCTCCAGATGGGCATCCTGACACCGTTCATGCTTATCAGGAACCACCTCCCCGACCGGCACCACTCCACGATCCTCTTCTCCGGGTCCGTGGTCACGGTGGCCGTGCTTCTGATCTACGGGTTTGCAATGGCGTTCGGAAGCGAGGCCCCCTCCCCGGTCTCTCAATTCCTGATGTCTCTGCCCCTGTCCGAGATCGGCCTTCCCATCATGAGCCTGGTTATGGCCTATCTGGCGGCTGCGCTCATATCCGCGGTCATATTCGGCGCCGTGCTCGCGGTCGTAGCCGCATTCCGGCGGCGGAAGGTGCGGAGCGGATGAAGGGGGAGATGACCAGAGCGTGAAACCCGTTGCCTGCAGAGGGCCCGGCATCCTGCTGATCGGGCTCTGCCTTCTGCTGATCTTTGCGGCGGGATGCCTTGTGCCGGAGTACGGGGTGGGCCGCGACATCATGGTCTTCAAGGTCGATGCCGGGGGGACGGAGCAGTGGCAGACGGTCATCGATACCGGGGGTGACGATCGCGCATCGTGCATCGTCCAGACCGCCGACGGCGGATATCTCATTGGAGGAGAGGTCTGGCCCTGGCGCGGGGACCAATCCTACGGGATCTTCAAGATTGACGACGGCGGCTCGGTCGCCTGGAACGCCACCGGCAGGGGGTCCCCGGTCTCTTCCGTCGCCGAGACGACCCGGGGCGCCATCGTAGCGGTTGGCGAGTCCGGGGTCCTGCTCCTCGATCCGGCGGGGGAGATCCTGGAGAGCGACGTCGAGGCCGACAGCATCCTGCAGTCGGTTGTCGGGACTGCCGCCGGTGGATTTGTCGCCGCCGGGACCGACGGCAAAGACTTCCTTGTGCTTAAACGGGATCGAAACCTGACGGAGGAGTGGCGGAAGACCTACGGATCGACGACCGGGGCGGCCTACGCGAAGATCATCATCCAGACATCCGACGGCGGGTATCTGGTGGGCGGTCCGATCTATCTTCCGGACAGGACCGGCTCTGACGTGTGGATACTCCGGTTGAACGCCACAGGCGATCTGCTCTGGAATGCGACGCTCGGCACGCCGCTGCTGTACAACGACGTGCACTTCATGAGCGAAGCGCTGGGGGGCGAGTGCACCGTCATCTACAACAACGTAACGCTGGAGGAGGTCATCTTTGATCCGGAAGGGAATGTGCTGGAGGAGAGGACGCTCAATGCATCAACTCCGATCATCAAAACGATCGATGAAGGATACGTATCCGGCACTGTCACGTACCGGTCCGCATCCCGGTTCCTGATCCTCCCCGACCGGGTAGGTGTCCCTCATGTCATGAAACTCAATGCCGATGGACTTCCGGAGTGGGATACCGAACTGAACGCCACGTTTGAACTGTTAGGCGACGCAGTCTCGGTCATCCAGACCACCGACGGCGGATATGCTTTCTTGATGAACAGACACAACTACCCGAGAGAGCCCCGGTAGCCGGAAGCCGACCTTTCATCCCTTGTAGGGAGATCAGCCCCCTTATCTTTCGGGAACATCAAGCGGGCATGCAAAGGATCGGACAGAAGACGAATCTTGTTCCTGTAAAAATCGCGTTCTTCGCTCGGTTCTAGCGAAACGGGTCTGAAGTCTTTGGTTCCCCGCGCAACGGCATGGGTGAAGGTGAGGTCGCCGGGGGCGGCAGAGTACTGGGTGGCAAGGCCCTGTGAATCGGAAGATCATCTTACAATAAGAAGCTTTATGTTGAATTCGGTCAAAACCGAACGATGACTGCTTATTTTATATGTTCTAAAGACTCAGAATCGCATCGGGTGCCGCGTGCGGTACCCGTTTGTGTGCGGGGGTCGTCCATCCCCGGTTGACGCCCTGGATGACGCGCCCCGCAAGCCCGGAGGCAACAGGATGTACACGTTCTCCGTACTTAAACGTGTGTCTCTCCTGCCTCCGGGGAGAAAACTGGAGGAAAAACACATGAACGAAAAAGTTGGAATACGAGCATTCTCTATGCTCTTGGCAGTAATGCTGGTGGGTGTGGTGGTGCCGGTGACGGCTATTGGTGGAGAAAACCCTGTGACCGTAACACCGGACATTGTGGATGCTGCTACAGCAAGTGCAAATGAACAGCCTCTGATCCTTTCAGACTGTGAGAAGCAGGCTATTAATGATCTGTTTAAACCAATCGACTATGAAATCCAAGATTACGTATCAGAAAAAATTCAAAGGTCTGAGACTCAACAGTTAACTGACATTGACGTTTTCGCTCAGGCTATACTCACAGAGTACGATGGTTCTCTTGATAAACTGATTGACATTCTCGATCAGGGAGCCGATCGCACAATGAAGGAAAAGGAGCGCGAAGAATTTAAAAAGATACTTGTAGAGGGACACATTAATAAAGTCTATATTGACGAAATCAAAGCGAAGTTTGGTATGGACGATCAGAACGCTACACATCTTAAGCCGAAACTAGTTACTACCGAAAAAATAGAACCCTCGGCATTCGATGAACTTTATTCAACAACGGAGAGTACACCGTTCATCTGGGTGCAGACACACTGCGATGTTTATGGAGGGTCGGGTCTCGATGATTCGCTACTGCCATATATCGTAAATGGCGGAAATGACCTCTATGATGTTATAGTGTATAGTTACCCAACTGAAGTTTTCTATCAACTGTGCTACTATGATGAGGATCATCCTAGCCCTATAACGGATGCAGAATATGATCTCTTTAGGTTAGTATATTATGAAACTCTCGAGGATAGAGCGCTGTTTAAGCATGTTTTCTCGGACAACCGGCTCTATTTATTGGGATGCTGGAACAGTGGGATGACCTATGCTTGGACCACTGGTATTCATGGTGACAAGGATTACCCATACTCTGCGTGTTACTTCTATGTCAGCAACATTTGGAATCATGACATTGATAAATTTGATTCTAACCCATCAATGTCAAAAGTATATTACTACTACTAACCTTTTTTGCAATCCCCGGGAGTACAAACCAATGACAACTAACGATAAAATCCTCCGGGTTTTCATGGGCGTTACTGCCCTCATCCTGCTAACCACCGCCGCCGGATGCCTCGACCGGCCGCTGACCCCGGGCCATCGCACGCTGGAGGGGGACGTCTGGGTGCTGAAACTGGACGATGCCGGGAATCGGGAGTGGTTCACCGTCATCGACAGCGGGAGGTTCGACGAAGCATTCTCCATCGTCGAGGTCCCCGACGGCTATGCGATTGCCGGTTCGGCCTCGGAGGCAGGCGAGTTCCACCCGACGCCGAGGGCAATCCTCCTCGACCGGGAAGGGGCGGTGGCATGGGATAGGACCTACCCGACACCGGACGACCGTCGCGGGACGGGGATCGCGCCTGCCGCTCCGGGAGGGTTCGCCGTCGCGGCCTCCCGTGGCCTCCTTATCCTGATGGACACAGATGGGAGCGAGCGGCACCGTACGGACCTTGCCGCGGAGGGGGAGTACTGGGCGGTCGCACCCTCGGGTGCCGGGGGCTGGATCGCGGCTGGTGACGACCTGGTTGCGAGGATCGACACTAACGGCAGCGTCGCCTGGCAGGAGCCGGCCGGAGGCGTGAGTCCGGGTTCGATCCCGATTATCGTCCCGGCACCGGCGGGAGGATGCCTCATCGCCGGGGAAGCAGCTGGGGCGCCCGGAGCCATCACAGCGGCGAAGTTCGACGACCGGGGCGCACCGGTCTGGAACACGACGATCCGCGGCGGCCCCGGGGAGCGATACCTCCTCTCGGCGGCGCGGCAGGACCCGGCCGGCGGTTACGGCCTGCTTGCCGGGGTCACAGGTGCGGAGCCGGCGGGAGTTCTGGAGGTCTCGCTCGGCGAGGACGGGAGCATCCTCCGGCGGAGCACGATCAACGCCTCATCTCCGGTGACCTGGACCCCTGACGGCGGGTACCTCTCGGCGGTCCTTGCCGGAAACGACTACGGCGCCGCCCTCCTCCGGGTGGAGAGGTTCGATGGGGACGGAGCCGCGTCATGGACGTCGACGCAGCGGCTGGACGAGTACAGCAGGGTCGTGGCCCTCATCCCGACGGCCGATGGCGGATCGGCGGTGCTCGGGATGTACATGAAGTACTGATGCGGGTGAGGGTACCGATTTCTGACGTGGAACCAATCCGGCAGGTCCCGACGCGTAGACGCGTGCCACAGAAATCGTTTATAGAAGAATGCCGAGATCCCTCTCAACCAATGAGGTTACCGGGTATGTGGGTAATCAAAACACTCCTGATATTGGCGCTCATCCTCCCGGCGGGTTCCGCCGCCGCTCCGGCGCCCTCCACCGGGGAAACCACGAACTGGCTCGATACCTTCGACGAGTGGGTTAAGCCGAGAGATATGTCGATGTACACCCCGGTCATCGAAACCCCACAGAGGGTTCCGATCACCGAGGAGATCGCACGGCAGCACCCCGGCATGATCCTGCTCGATGAGAACGTGACGTTCCCCGACGCCGGGTGCGTGGCGGCGCTGGGGTTGCCGTCCGGCCCCACGACGCAGGTCGTCGTGGCCGATCCCGCTTACTTCAGCCCGGTTCAACCGACCAGTGAAGTGAACCTCACCAACCTTCCGCCCCTCCGGAACTACGGCTTCGTGACCGCCGCCCCGGCGGCGTTCGTCGCCGACGCGGGTTCAGGGAGCCCGGTGACGCTCCAGCTCCCCGGCCGGGAGTTCGTGCTCGACCTCGAACCGGTGCCGGGCCCCGTCGCCGAAGGCGCCCGGGCCTTCGTCAGGAACGAGACGGGCACGTTTGAAGTTGCCCTGCCCTGCATGTGGTTCTTCGAGGGGACGGTCGCCGGGGAACCGGAGAGCTCGGCCTCGTTCACGGTCGGCACCGACGTGATCCTCGGGATGGTCCGGTACGGCTCGACGTCGCTCGTCATTGAACAGGTCGGGACTGTCGGCGTCGGCGGGGAACCGAAAGTCGTGCACGTTGTCTATGACGAGGGGGACGGCGCCTCCCGTGGCCTTCACCGGCTCGCCGGTCCCGTAAAGAGCCTGATGGGCATTATGGGGTCGGGGAGGACCTAGCGCCGGAGGGGTCACCGGTGCATCCGACGTGTAACCCCTGTTCGTGATCCCGGGTGGAAGAGAGGGGGTCTCCCGGGCCGGCCCGGGGTGCCGGACAGTCCTGGCATCAGCCCCAGAATCCGGGGCGAATGCCGCCGGGTTACCGGAGGACGAGGCTCCCGGTTTCCGTAGCCTCCCGTTCGCCCGCGCTGCAGAAGACAGTCCAGTTATAGGTGCCCGGCTCCTCCGGCTCCAGCCAGAGGACGATCTCGGATTGCCGGGAGTCGTTGAGGATCGGCAGATCAGGGAGGCGCCGTTCATACTTCAGGCCGCCAGGACCGTCAACCCGGAACTCCGCCGTCCGCAGGAACACGTCCGCGGTGTCCCGGTAATCGCACCCCACCACGATGAAGTAGTGCTCACCCGGGGTGTAGGTGCGGGTATATGTGCAGGCCGATGCGGAACAGGCAACCCCGCCGGTCTCATCGACCTGCAGGAGCCCGCCGTCGAGTTCGACTCTCCCATAGCTTGAGATGGCGAAGTCGCTCCGGTCGGCCCCGATGACCGAGCCGGCGACTCCACGGGCCACGACCGTGAAGGAGTGTGGCCCCGGGACCGGGATCGCTGCATGGCCGTCCTCGAGATCCCGGATTAATATCCCGTCGAGGTAGCCGTCGACCCGGACAACCTCTTCAGGCCGATCGAGGCGGTAAGAGAGTGGAATGGCCGCGAAGGTGAGCAGAACCGGAGAACCTGTGCCTGATTCGGCTCTACTCCCCCAGGGGATGGTGATACCGCTTCCCGATACGGCCGGCGGCACGACCCCCACACCTTCTCCCATGGCGGTCGCAACCCCTTTCTCCCCGGTCGGGCCGTAGGCGACCGCCTGCACGACGTGGGTTCCTCCCGGGAGAGTGACCGACCCGGACGGGAGCACCCCGAGGCCGGTGCCGTCGACGATCACCTCCACCGGCACATCGCCCGATGTCCTGAAGACGACCTTCCCCTCCTCAATCCTGAGATCGACCTGCGGGGCCTCTCCGGCCGTATCGATCCCCACAACCGTCCCGGCGACGATCCGTGCGCACTCCGCGGCAAGGGTGTAGTTGAGCCTCTCCGGCCGGTCGTCGGGGGTATGGATGATCGCATAACTGTCGCGCTCGTAGAGCCGGAGCGCCGGTATCCCGGCGGCACGGAAGGCGTGTTCGTCTCCCCGTGCAGCATCAAGCAGCCGCTCCGGCGTCTCCTCGATGCACGGCGGGATCAGATTAAGGATCCACCGGTGCTGAGGGAGCGCTGTTGCGAGCAGCCGGTCCCCGGAGGCGACGCAGTCGAGGTTTATCGCCGCGATGATCCGGTTGTGGAGGTCAGATCGGAAGAGCACACGTCTGAACTCCA
>ENA-UOOK01002897-UOOK01002897.1-fermentation-metagenome-genome-assembly--contig:-NODE-2897-length-20274-cov-5.348286_pt1 | contig 20274 bp, 12 predicted proteins | sample MGYA00245777_ERZ724023 | MGnify/ENA primary metagenome ERZ724023 (study PRJEB28704, sample SAMN03018312) | fermentation metagenome | biome: anthropogenic terrestrial biome; feature: soil; material...
CCTGCATATCCTTATCCAGAGCGTACTTGTTCGCCAGCTCCTCGTACATCCAGTCCTCCAGAACCTCGGCAGTGGCATCCCAGCCGAAGGCGATGTCCACCATCCTGGATATGTCGCCAGCGCCCTTGTAACCGTGACGCTTCATGCTCTCGATCCATTTGGGATTGAGGATGCGGGCCCGGAAGATATGCTTGGTCTCCTCAACAGTGCTCCTGGTCTTCACCCTGTCAGGATCTGAGCTGTCGCCGCAGTACGAACGGGGAAGCTCGCCTTTCAATGCCTTGACCGCTGCGATCATCCCGCCATGATAGGAGTAGAAATCATCGCCGTCCAGCATGTCGTACTCCCGGGTGTCCTCGTTCTTGACAGTCAGGTCGAGACGGCTGAGGCGCCTTCGGAACTCATCGGGAACGGTCGCTCCGAAGTTTTTGCGACCGTAAGCATAACCGCCCCATTTTACGTAGATCTCGGCCAGGTCTTTCTCATCCTTCCAGTTCTTGGAGTCGATGGCATCTGAGACGCCTGCACCGTAGGCTCCGGGGCGGCAGCCGAATATGCGGTAGCAGGCTAGGGTCTTGGCCTGCTCCAAGTCGATTCCAGCGGCCGTCTTCTCGGAAATGTCTGCAGATACATGCTTTGCCAGGAAGTTCTGCTCCGGCGGCTCCTTCTGCTCTGCCACCAGCTCTACTGCTCTATCAACAAGATGCACGATATTTGGAAATGCATCCCTGAAAAAACCGCTGATGCGCAGCATAACGTCTATCCGAGGACGCTGCAGCTCCTCCATGGGAATGAGCTCAATACCTGTTACTCTGCCGCTCCTCTCCTCCCAGACCGGCCGAACGCCCATGAGGCAGAGGACCTCGGCAATGTCGTCTCCCTTGGTCCGCATGGTGGGACTGCCCCAGATAACCATTCCCAGGGATTCTGGATAGCAGCCCTCGTCCTCCAGATAGCGCTCAAGCAGGGCGTCTGCCTGGGCGACGCCCACCTTCCAGGCCGCCTGAGATGGTATGGCCTGGGGATCGACGGAGTAGAAATTTCTTCCCGTGGGCAGAATGTCTGCCATTCCCCGGGTGGGAGCCCCGGAAGGTCCGGGCGAGACGAATCCTCCATCTGAGGCGCAAAGGATGGCTGAAAGCTCGTCCACTGTCGCATCTATGTTGGGCGCGAGCGTCGTGGCTATGTAATCCAGCACCTTTTCAATCTTGGGGTTTCTCTTTCCCAGGATCTCCTTCATCAGTTCTGGAATCGTCTCAACGGCAAAGCCCCGCTCATGAAGCCCTGACACCAGCCGCAGGGCGTGGGCGTTTAAATCCTCAATCACCTGTCCGCAGGTCTTCGACCCGGAAACGATCTTCCCCCTATTGTCCAGAAGATAATCATAATCATAGCCCATGGCCTCTGCCAGAGACTGCCGGAGAGAGGGTACCTGACCGTTGGCAAGCCTGGTGAGCGCAACCAGGAACTCGTCCAGGCGCGAGCCCTCGGGCGGCTCGCCAAGGATATGGAGGCCGTCCCTGATCTGAGTGTCCGCCATCTCGTGCAGATATTCGTGCAGCTTCTCCAGGAATTTATCGAAATCCGAGAACGCTTCTTCCTCTTCAATCTCCAGGTCGTGGTCCAGCTTTGCCTCGCAGACCTTCTCCCAGATCATCTTCTTCTGTGTGGGCAGTTTGGATGGGTCCTCGGAGGCGGCCTGATAATAATCGGCGAGCATCACCTCCAGCTCCGCCATCTCATCATAAGCATCGGCATTATGCATGACAGGAACCAGATGGTCGATGATGCAGCAGTAGCTCCTCCTCTTGGCTTGAGTCCCCTCGCCGGGGTTGTTTATGATATAGGGATAGATGTTGGGCAGATCTGATATTGCGATGTCTGGGAAGCACGAATCCGAAAGCCCAACCGACTTTCCCGGAAGCCATTCCAGAGAGCCATGCTTTCCGATGTGCATCACGAGATCAGCCCGGAAGACATCTCTAATCCAGCGATAGTAGGCATAATAGTGGTGAGGAATGGGATGATCGGGGCTGTGGTAGATGGCGGCCGGGTCCTCCAGAAAGCCGCGCGGGGGCTGAAGGCCGATGAAGATATTGCCGTTGATGACCCCCGGAATTATCAGGTTTTTCTTATGAACAAAAAGCTTTCCCGGCGCCTCTCCCCAGGCGGAGGTCATCTTCTCCTGTACGGCCACGGGAAGCTGCTCGAACCAGTCTTTGTAATCACCCTCAGTAACGGAGTCTATTGCCCTCTTAGCCAGCTCTTCCGGGCTTCTCCAGCGCCGGTCGAGGGTAAGCCTGCTCTTCACATCCTCGATCAGGGCCTGGCCATTCTCGGGCATTCTCTCGATCGTATATCCCGCATCATCCATGGCCTTCATGATGTTCAAGACCGATACGGGCGAGTCCAGGCCGAATGCGGTGCCTATGCGGTCGTCCCGGGGAGGGTAGTTGTGGAAGATGATTGCCACCTTCTTTTGGGAATTGGGAATATGCCGGAGCTTTGCCCAGTTAAGGCTCAGGCGTACGATCTTGTTCGTGCGCTCGGGAAGCGGCTCGAACCGGATGACCCTCGCCCCGGTCAGAGGATCTATGTCCGTTCTCTCCCTGGCCGCTACAGGGACGGTGATCAGCATTCCGTCGAACTCAGGCATGGCGATTCCCATGGAGATGTCCATGGGGCTGCAGCCCTGAAGCGACTCATTCCACTCAGCAAGAGTGTTGTAGGTCACAATGGCCTTAAGCACAGGCACATTCAGCCTTTTTATGAACCACTCCTCAGATCTGGCGACCTCCTGCCCCTCTTTTATGTCCGATCCTTCCCAGGGCTTGATGGAGAGCGAGAACATGAGGGTGCTGATCAAGACGTCTATTATAGGCCGGCCGTCCTTCATGAAGAGGTTTTCCACCACCCACTCCGCTCCCTTCGTCCCCCGCTCGACGTCCTTTGCGGCATGAAGGAAGACGGGAATGACATTTGCGCCTTGCCTCTCGATCTCCTCAATCAGCCTGTCGATGAAGACCGTGTTTCCCGCCTGCCAGAGGCTCTGATAAAACCACAGGCCCACAGTCGGCCTGCCAGCAACGCATTTGCTCTGCAGATACTCCTGCAGCGTTGGTACGTGGTCGAAATCCGGATGATAGATGCCTTCCCAGATGGGCCTTAAGGGCTCGGAGAATTCATAATTCGATCCTATGAAATAGTTGGCCAGGTAGAGGAGGAGGCTATAGAAGTTCTCCCGTCCACCATAATCAAGATACTGAGATACTTTCCTGTAGACGGCATTGTCTACTGTTGACAGCTTCATTAGCTCAATCTCAGGCTCATTTGAAGCAGACTGCGCATAGATGGAGACACTGCTATCTTGCAAGCTCTGGACCAATTCGTCAAAGGAGGAAAGGCTCTTCTTCCCCCCGTGCAGATTGAAGATGGCTAGATGGCAGCTTCTGGCAAAATGCTCGAACTCTTCCCATTGATCGGCGTCTTTTAAGTCTTCCCCGGATCTGACTGCCACCTCCGCTATCTCTCCATACTGGCGTATCAGCTCTTTTAAGGCAGATATGAGAGGGAAGACGTCGCTTGCTTCCTGTGTGGTGACATAGGCAATCTTGACCTTCTTCGTAATAATCCATCCCGTAATCTCATTAGCATAACGAAACATTTTTTTAGTTAGAGCTAGTTGAATTGATTAAATAAAGCTTTCGAGAGACATCAAATAATTCAGCGAGAATGAATCAAATGACTCCAAATTGCAGTGAAGCCGCTAATAAAATGCCCTGTGAAGAGCTGAAAGTTGCCCTCGTTCATGCATCAATTTCCTGGAAGGAGAAAGATAAAAATATTGCCAGACTATTGGCTTTGAACAGAGAGGCGGCTCAAAATGGCGCCCGTCTCATCGTGAATACCGAACTTGCCACTACCGGCTATGCCTTTCTAAGCAGAAAGGAGATTGCTCCTCTCGCAGAGAGCATTCCCGGGCCCACTACTGAGGCCTTCGGCCTAATTGCGAATGAGTTTGGCTGCTATATCTGCATTGGCCTGGCTGAGCACGACATGAGAACGGGCATATTCTACAATTCAGCGGCCTTGCTGGGGCCAACCGAAGGTTTAGCGGCCAGATACCGCAAATTATCTCCCGCTTTTCGGGAGAATCTATGGGCCGCTAAGGGCAACCTCCCAGTTCCCGTGGTTCAGACCGAATTTGGCGCGCTCGGTATGGTGATCTGCGCCGACTCATACTCATATAGACCGGCGAGGATTGCTGCCCTGCAGGGAGCTAGGGTCCTGCTGGTTCCGGCTAACTGGCCTCCTGAGCACCATAATCCTGAAAGATTCTGGCGGGCCAGATCCCTGGAAAACGGCATTTACGTCCTGGCATGCAACCGAACGGGAATGGACAAGACGATGGACTGTAATGGTGCACAATCCTTCATAGTAAATCCTCAGGGAGAGACGGTAGCTCAGATGAGCTCTCCTGATGATACCATCATATACGGCTCTTTGCCGCTAAATGGCGTCACGACGCAAAATGCTTTGAGCGGGAGAAGGCCTCAATGCTATGGAAACATAACCCTGGATCCATACTCTCACATCAGCATCGATTTCCTTCTCGGTTTGCCGCAAGCCGCCGATTTTACAGCCGCGACACTGCAGTTATGCTCTGAGCCCCGGAATGTAGTAGAAAATACAAAAAGGGCGATTAGGCTCATAGATGATGCCCTGGCCAAGGCTGCCAGGGAGAAGGGAACGACGATCAACCTGGTCGTCCTGCCTGAGCTCTCCACCTCGGGGGCGATCTTCGGTACAGAGGAGGCAGAGATCTGCTCGGAGGAGATACCAGGCAAAGTCACCGATCTATTTTCCCAAAAGGCACGTGAAAGAGATCTCTTCATCGTTCTGGGCATGGCTGAGAGGGATGAATTGGGATTCTACAACAGCTCCGTCCTGATCGGTCCCGATGGGATTATGGGCAAGTACAGGGCGGTCCATCTCTCTTGGCGCGATAGGAACTGGGCCTCCCCCGGCGACGGCGGTTTTGCAGCATATGATCTCCCCTTTGCCAGGATAGGAATGCTCATAGGCCATGACCTCCTGTTTCCGGAGGCTTCAGACTCGCTGGCAAAGCTTGGCACTGACATGCTCTGTGTGCCCGCCCTCTGGGACGATGCTAAATCCAAGTTCATATGGGAGGCGAGGCTGAGCGAGCAGATGCATCTGGCCGTCGCCAATCAATGGGGAGACTGCGGCGGGCTCCAGGCCATTGGAGAGAGCCTTTTATGCAGCTACTCCCGATTTCAGGAAAAGGTCATCCGTCTCTCTTCTCCGCCGACTGGAGATGCCATCAATATCGCAAGGCTCGGAACGAAGGACTCCAGAGAGAAGAGGTTCCTGGAGAACATAGACTACGAAGTGCTTTTGGATTTATCAAAAGCTGGAAAATCCAGTAATGGTTCACAAAGGAGGCCAAAAAAATGAAGCTTGCACAGTTCTATGATGGAATTGAGCTATATCGAGAGGAGAAGATAGTTTATGCCAGGCTCATGACTCCTCACCGGGTCCTGTCCACCTGTCGCAGTTCCGCTGGCGGGATGCATGACGACCTCATGTATCTTTACAACCACCAGTCCTGTGAGCCGGCAGGAGGGCACATGAACGCCAGGATGTACCGGCTGGCGGTTGACAGTCCGGAGGATTACAAGAGAGAAGTGGCCGACCGCCACAACCTGCCTTTCCAAAGGTGTGCCACGCTTGGAACTGCAGCCAATATGAACAACGCCGCCATCTGCATCGAGAGGTTTTGCGATCTTGAGGTCGTGACAGTATGCACCGGAGGGGTGGAGGGAAATGCAGGCAGGGCAGGGGATCCGGCCACCTATTACGAGCCGCAGGATGATAGCGCAAAAGGACAAATAGATCTGGAATGCGAAAGAAGACCGGGAACAATAAACGCCATGATCTTCCTCAACCGGGAGCTGACACCGGGCGCCATGGTCACCGCAGTCATCACCGCCACTGAGGCCAAGACTGCTGCCCTTCAGGAGCTAGCGGTTGGATCCAAATATTCAGAGGGTCTTGCTACGGGCACTGGAACAGACCAGATTGCAGTGGCATCAAAACTTGGGGGAAAAGCAATATCGTTTGCCGGCAAGCACTCGAAGGTGGGCGAGCTCATCGGTCGCACCATGCACGATGCCGTCTTAGAAACGCTCGCCCTTCAAAACTGCCTGACTCCAGCAGGCCAGTGCTCCTCACTGGCCCATCTGGAGAGGCTGGGAATTGACAGCAGGGAGATGTGCCAGGGAATTGGAGAGTTTCTGTCCAGGGACAACGCCGACCTCTTCGAGAAGAGCTTCTCGAATATAATCAAGGATCCTCTCACGGTAGCAGCCGTGGCGGCTCTCGTCCATCTGCGGGACAAGTTCGTATGGGGCACTCTTCCCAAAAGCTGCATGCCAGAGGTCATGGCCCTTTACGGCGCACAGATTTCTGCGGCCGTTTCGGGAAAAAGCCACCGAATTCACGATTACATGCAGGTGCTCTCCTCTTTGCACAAGTCACTTGATAAGCATGTGTTCCTGGAGTTCGTATACCAGGCATTTGCTCTTGGTTTTAGCGAGAAATGGACCGATCCGAAGAGCGAGATATGCGAAGGGACCGGGCTTCGGGATGAAGAGGCAGCAACAATGCGCTAGTAGCAACATTTTTTTCATTTTATAAAATCTCGCCTTTGGCAATAGACTCCAAAGCTCTGGAGATCAAGGGCAGCATCTTCGACTCGGCCTCGATCATGTAGCTGCCTGGCCTGACGCTTCCGCTCCGTCTGCCAGATGTTATCCAGAGCAATTTGCACGGAGAGCCAGAGGCATCCCCTCGGCAGCGCCTGGGATCTCCCAGAAGGAATCCTCGGTCCTTAACGAAAATCCCAGAAGGGTCAAGGCCCCTGATCTCCTTGATCAGCGACTCGATAGCGTCCTCCTCGCCTTCGATGATAGCTCCAAAGCAAGTCTCTTTAACCACTATGCCATGCTTTGATTCGTAGATCATCGTGGATACGTCACAAGGTAGGACGTCAGTGCATTCAGGGGATAGTATCACGTACTTTGTAACTCTCATGTTCGTGGTCAACAGCATCCTTTTTCCTTTTTTCATCCATATCCATAACATTGGCGAAGCCCTCGCAATAATTTGCGAGGTTCGCCGCAGTTTGACTTGGACCCATTTCGGGTGTCTATGCTGGCATTCTCCGGGTCCTTCTCGCAGCTCTGGTTCAGGATCTCCCATGCCCTCTCATTGGCCGCTACACCCTCTTCTTCATTGCCCAGGAAATAAAGAGCCATGCCCCAGCGTTTTTCTCAACTAAACGCCCTTCATGGATAGACGTACACGCCGTCCGGCTCCTGGCCGAAGAACTTTTGGAGAAGCTCTCTATGCACTGCCTCGGGATCGATATCTTTGAAGAGGTCGGGATGGAACCATTTGGCAAGGTAAAGATCTCCGACTACCGAGCGTATGCCGCTTGCCACAGGATTGCCGAGGATATAGACCCGGCCATCTACGATCGCCTTCACATCGCCAAGTTCGGGCCGGGAGAGGATCTCATCTCTCGTCTTCTCCATGTTATCGGTCAAATTTCCTTTTTCAGTGGAATAGTCGTAACGAATGATTATATCAGGGTCCTTCTCGACGAGCCATTCTGGATCCATTGTGGGATACTTGACTGGCTCATCGGCAACTATGTTTATCCCACCTGCAGCAACTGTGAGGTTGTGGAAGAGCGTTCCGTTGCCCATGCTATAGTAAGGCCTGGACCACTCGAAGAAGACCGCAGGCTTATCCTCCTCCTCGAGACCAGCAGTGCGTTCCTCGATGATGCCCTGATACCTTTCTATAAAGCCGATGATCTCCTCTGCCCGATCAGCTTTATCCAGCAAAACCCCAATATGTCTCACAGGAGTGGCCACCGTTTTTGAATCCCAGGTGGTCTCTACAATCACGGGTATGCCCGCAGACTCTATCTTCTTCCGATCGTCGTTGGACAGCATGCTGTCGGCTATTACCAGATCAGGATCTAGTTTATGGATGAGTTCTATGTTTGGCGTATAGGAGCTTTCTGCCACCACCTGCACATCCGCAAGAGCTGGTGGAAAGAACGAGTATGAGTCGCGCCCAACGATCTTATCGCAGGCGCCAAGGGCACATATGATCTCTGAGGCACGAGAGCTGATCGAGGCTATCCGTTCCACAGGAGTCGGTACATCGACAGACTGCCCCCTGCCGTCGACGATGGTTATCATCTCTGCCTTTGCGTCCTCACATGCCCCCAGGAAGCTCAAAAGCATAAGGGCTATGAAAAGGCCAGTTAAAACTTTGCCAGTCACCTATTTCAACTCCACTAAAGTTATCTTGAATATCATGGATAGACGCACTTCTCCGTTAGATCTTCACCGAAAAATTCATCGAGAAGCTCTCTATCCACTGTCTCTGGATCGATATCCTCGAAGAGATCCGGATGGAGCCATTTCGCGAGCCAAAGCTCTCCGACTATTGAGCGAATGCCCCATGCTACGGGATTTCCCAGGACATAAACCCGGCCCTCCTTGACCGCCTTGACATCGCTCAATTCGGGCCTGGAGAGAATTTCGTCATGAATTTCCTTCATCTTGTCAGTCAAGTTCTCTTCAGCGGTGTTAGTAGCATAGCTGAAAATTATATCAGGATCTCTCTCGACGATCCATTCAGGGTCCATAATTGGATATTTGATAGGCTGGTCGGCAGCGATGTTTATACCACCGGCAGCGATTGTGAGATTGTGGAATGTCGTTGCTGAAGCCATGGTGCTATATGGATATCCGATCTCAATATATACTGCAGGCTTATCCTCGGACTTCAGATCTTCAGTACGCTCTTTTATGATATCCTGATATTTTTTGATGAAGTTTATGAGCTCTTGTGCCTGTTCTTCTTTATCAAGCAAAATCCCAAGATGGCTCACAAATGCCTCTATGGTGGTGGAGTCCAAGGCAGTCTCTACGATTACCGGTATGCCCGCAGCCTCTATCTTCTTTCGATCGTCTTCAGAGAGCATACTGTCCGCAATCACCAGGTCGGGATCGATCTTATGGATAAGCTCTATATTTGGACTGTAGGAGCTCTCAGCAACTACAGGAACATCTTTCAGAGATGAAGGAAAGAAGGAATACGAGTCGCGCCCAACTATCCTATCTTCAGAGCCAAGCACAGAGATGATCTCAGATGCACGTGATGTGATTGAGACTATTCTCTCCACGGGAAGCGATATGTTTGCTGATTTTCCGGTTCCGTCCACTATGGTAATGATATCATCTGTCCCCTCACCCGTGCCCACACAGGCCCCCAAGAGGCAAAAAAGGATGAGGGCCAGGAGAGCGCCTCCCAAAAGTTTGCCATTCATGTTTACCAGCTCCTTAAATGTGAATCTTCATACCTCTGGATAGGCCCATGCCCCTTCCAGATTGAGCCCGTAAAACTTCTGCAGCATATCCTTTTCCACCGCTGCCGGATCGATATCCTGGAACAGTTCGGGATGGAACCATTTTGCCAAATAAAGCAGATATCCAACCATTCGAGGCCCTCTTCTGATAGAGAGATGGCTTATGTAGACCCGTCCGTTTCTGACGGCGTTGGTTCCTTTCAGCTCCGGCCGTTCCAGAACCTCATCCCTCTTAGCGAGCAACGTCTCCTCAGTTGCCGGAGACGTAGAAGAAACCTGAGAGAGAATCACGTCCGGATTACTCCTTATCACCCATTCTCCGCTCACCTCCAGCCTGCCCAGATCCTCGTCGGGGGCGATATTTGTCCCCCCGGCGATAGAGATGACCTCGTCCGCAGTGGTACAGGTTTTGGTGATATATCTTCTAAAGGCGCACTCGTTATAAACACGGGGCTTGCCCTCGATATTCAGGTCCCCAGTCCTATCTCTGATAAGGTTCGCATATCTCTCCAAAAAATCTACGAGCTCTCCCGTCTTCTTCTCAGTAGCCAGCATCCTGCCCAGGTTCCAAGCGTTGCTTATGAGAGCTTCCAGCTCGCAGCCAGCCCCAATGACGACTACAGGGATGCCTGCAGACTCTATCTTTTCAAATTCCTCCTGTGGGACGCGCCTGCCTGTGACCACGATATCGGGGTCCAGATCCAGCACCCGCTTTGCGCTGATCGTCCTGTAAACGCCGCTCCCAACCGCCGGTTTCTCACCAAGCGCAGGAGGAAATGTGGAATGATCATCCCGTCCCACGATCCTGTCGATGCAGCCGAAGATGCAGATAAGCTCTGATGCTATGGGCGTCAGGGAGACAATTCGGCCGGGTGGAGATGGTGCTGCTCTGCTAATTTCCCTATCCTCCAAATCTTTTGGGTGATAGATGCCCTCATCGATCCTATGCGCTGTCATCCTCAATCATCCCCTCTATCTCCAGATACACCTCTCTCAGTTTCTGTTTCATCTCGTCTGTTGCATTCCACATATTCCGGTCTATTGCCTCCAGGAGACGCTCAGATATATTCAGTAGAGCATGAGGATTCACATCCTTGAGCCACTCCTGCATCTTTTCGTCCAGGGCGTACCTGTTGGCAAGCTCCTCGTACATCCAGTCCTCCAGAACCTCAGCTGTGGCATCCCAGCCAAAAGCAATGTCCACCATCCTTGACATGTCACCAGCGCCCTTGTAGCCGTGGCGTTTCATGCTCTCGATCCATTTGGGATTGAGAATCCTGGCCCGGAAGATGTGCTTGGTCTCTTCAACGGTATTCCTTATCTTCACCCGCTCCGGGTCTGAGCTGTCACCGCAGTACGACTTGGGCAGCTCCCCCTTGATTGATTTGACTGCAGCGATCATGCCCCCATGGAAGGAATAGAAATCGTCGCCATCAAGCATGTCCCACTCTCTGGAGTCCTCGTTCTTCACAGTCAGATCCAGCTGGCCAAGCCTCCTCCTGAACTGCTCGGGCACAGTTATGCCGTAGTTCTTCTTCCCGTAGGCGTAGCCCCCCCAGGTGATGTAAATCTCTGCCAGATCGTGCTCGTCCTTCCAGTTCTTGGAGTCGATGGCATCGCACACTCCTGCACCGTAAGCGCCGGGGCGGCAGCCAAAGATCCTGTAGCATGCCTCCTCTTTTGCCTTCTCAAAGTCGATTCCCTGGCCGACCTTCTCAGCGATCTCTTCTGCCACATGCCTGGCCAAATAGTTGGATTCAGGCGGCTCCCTCAAGCTGGCCACCAGCTCCACTGCCTCGTCGAGGAGGGTCACGATGTTCGGAAAAGCGTCCCGGAAGAAGCCGCTTATTCTGAGGGTGACATCTATGCGGGGTCGGTTCAGGTCCTGCAGGGGTATGAGTTCCAGGCCGGTTACTCTTCCGCTGCGCGGCTCCCATATGGGCCTGACTCCCATGAGATAGAGGATCTCGGCCACATCATCTCCCTTGGTGCGCATGATGGGAGTGCCCCAAACTATGATTCCAACGTTCTCGGGATACTTGCCTTCCTCTTTCAGATATCTATCAAGCAAAGCCTCTGCCTGGGCAATGCCTACCTTCCAGGCGGCCTGTGATGGTATCGCCAGCGGATCGACCGAGTAGAAGTTCCTGCCCGTGGGAAGGATGTCGGCCATTCCTCTGGTAGGAGCCCCCGAAGGTCCCGGCGGCACAAATCCGCCTCTGCAGGCGACCAGCGTATTGGTCAGCTCGTTTGTCGTGGAGGCGATATTGGGCACAAGGGTCATGCCGATATACCTTAACACCGCCTCAACATCAGGATCTGTGCGGCCCACAATCTCTGATAGGACTGACGGGATATCGCCGACGGAGAATCCCGCCTCGTGAAACCGCTTCATGATCTTGAGCGAGAGCTCGTGAACCTCCTCGATGATATGGCCTCCGCTTCTTTCCCCGTCCAAAAGCTTTCCCCGGCGCTCCAGCAGATGGTCGTATTCAAATCCCTGAAGGTGAACCAGAGCTTCTCTCAAAGACGGCACCTTTCCGTTCTTCAATCTGGTCAAGGCCACCAGAAATTCTTCCAGCCTTGAGCCTTCGGGAGGTTCGCCAAAGATGTGCAGACCGTCTCTGATCTGAGTGTCTGCTATCTCATGAAGATATCCGTGCAGTCTCTCCAGGAAACTGTCAAAATCGCTAAAAGCAGTCTCCTCATCGGTCTCCAGGTCGTGATCAAGCTTCGCCTCACAAACCTTCTCCCAGATCATCTTTCTCTGAGTCGGCAGTTTTGCCGGATCTTCGGATGCTGCATGAGTATAATCATGAAGCATCACCTCAAGCTCTGCCATCTCATCATAAATGTCGGCATTGTGCATCACCGGAATCAGGTGGTCGATGATGCAGCAGTAGCTCCTCCTCTTGGCCTGGGTTCCCTCCCCGGGGTTGTTTATGATGTATGGATAGATGTTAGGCAGATCGGATATGGCGATGTCTGGGAAGCATGATTCTGAAAGCCCCACCGACTTTCCGGGAAGCCATTCCAGGGAGCCATGTTTTCCGATGTGCATGACCAGGTCAGCCCGGAAGACGTCCCGGATCCAGCGATAATAGGCATAATAGTGGTGCGGTATGGGAAGGTCCGGGCTGTGATAAATGGCTTCAGGGTTTTCCAGGAAACCACGTGGCGGCTGAAGTCCAATGAAGATATTGCCGTTGCTGATTCCGGGGATTATGAGCTCTCCTTGGTAGGCGAATAATTCGCCTGGAGGCTTTCCCCATGACTTTACCATCTTCTCCTGTATAGCCCCGGGAAGCTCTTCAAACCATTTTCTGTACTGCTCTACAGGGACGAGGTCCATCGCCTTCTCAGCCATCATCTCGGGGCTCGACCAGCGTCTGTCGTTGGTGACCCTGGCAATCATGCTCTCGATCAGAACCTGGCCGCTCTCAGGCAGGCTCTCCAGCCCATATCCTTCCCCTTCAAGGTCACGCAGGATGTTGTACACGGATACAGGCGAATCAAGGCCGAAGGCAGTGCCAATCCGGTCGTTTCTGGGAGGGTAGTTGTGGAAGATTATGGCTACCCTTTTCTCCTGATTCGAGATATGCCTCAGTTTTGCCCAGTTCAAGGTGAGACTGACGACCTTTCGCACCCTCTCATCGATCGGCTCAAATCTGGTTAACTTGGCTCCGGTAAGCGTGTCAGTCTCTGTCATCTTTTTGGCGGCCACAGGTACAGATATCAGCATTCCGTCGAATTCGGGCATGGCAATGCTCATGCTCACATCCATCGGATTCAAACCCTGAAATGACTCACTCCACTCCTCCTCGGTGTTGTAGGTCAGTATGGCCTTAATCACTGGAACGCCCAGCTTTTCGAAGAATGGTTTGTCAAAAAGCTTCTCCTCATCCCTGGGCTTCATGGTAAGGGAGAACATGAGGGTGGAGATCAGGGCGTCTATCACCGGCTGCCCGTCTTTCATGAAATAGTTATCAATCACCCATTCGGCGCCCTTGGTCCCGAGTTCCGCATCCTTCAGGCTGTAGAGAAAGACCGGGATGACGTTGGCATCTCTTCTCTCGATCTCCCTGATCAGGCTATCGACAAACCTCAGGTTGTCGGCCTGCCAGAAGCCGTTGTAAAACCACAGACCAATTGTGGGCCTGCCTTCTTTGTAGTTCTTCCGGAGGTATTCATCAAGCGTGGCAATGTAGCCAAAGTCCGGGTGGTATATCCCCTCCCAGGGAGGCCTCTTCGGCTCGCCGACCTCGTAGCTTGTGCCGAGGAATTGATTCAGGCAGTAAAGGAGCAGGTTCTTGGAGTTATCTTTTCCCCCATAGGCAAGATAGCGGAATATCGAGGTATGCACATCTCTACCTACCGTTGAGATGCTCATGAGCTCAGGGTCCAGCTTGGACGTATCCTGGGCGTACATCGGAACATTTGCATCTCTTAGTCTACCGGCTATCTCATCGAAGCTGCCAAGGATCGCCTTGCCGCCGTGAAGGCTCAGTATTGCCAGATCCGACCCGACTGCGAAGCTCATGAAATCGTCCATGGTCTTTGGATCGGCCAGATCATCTTTGGATCGGAGAATGACCTCTGCCACATCGCCTTTTTCTGTCTCCAACTCCTCGAGCGCTGTTATTAATGGGAATACGTCAAGCCCTGTTGTGCTGATATATGCGATCTTGATCTTCTTCATATTGACATCGCCATTTTTATCTCGGTTATCGTTTGAAATTTTGAAGCCGGTACATCCATGAGATGTGCTCTTTCCCACATCACATTATTTTAAGTTAAAGCAAGTCAAATTGATTTAATAATCTTTCGGTTAGTCGTCTGCAAAAAGTGGAACAAAGATCGATCACATAAGCTCATCAGAGCTGATCGTGCCGCTTTTCCGGTCCTCTTTCGCAATGGCCAGCTCATCATCGGAGATTATATGGTCCCCATTGCGATCTCCAGGAACCGTATGATTTTGTAATAGCTCACTGAGCCCACACATTTTCAAGATCAATGCCCAAGAATTTTTTCACATATTCGCGGTTGTACTCTTCAGGATCAATATCCTGGAACAACTCCGGATGACACCATTTGGCCCAGTATAGAAGACCTATGGAGAACCGCAGTCCTTTAAACAAACGCCACCCAATGACGTGCACTCTTCCATCCTTTACGGCCGTCGTCATGTTCAAAACGGGGTCGTTTGAGTAAGACTCCTTCACTTCAATGAGGGGTTCAGGAGTTGGTTTTATTTTTGAGCTCGTAATCCAATGAACGATCACCTGAGGATCTTGATCCAAAACCCATTCAGGATCCACTGTAACTGATGATTCTCCAGGAAGCTCTGAGCCAATGCTTTTCGCTCCAACTGCGCTCAAATACGGTTCTATGCCGCCATCTTTGCCAAATGTTGTCCCGCCCCCAGTAAGATACAGAGAAGTCCTTTGATCGGAACTTATGCTGCGGGTCCTTTCTGCAATCAAATCCATTATGGAATTGTGAAAGGCAAGAAACTCTTTTGCATTATCTTCCTTGCCGAGAATCCTGCCCATAAGCTCAACATCTTTCTCAAAAGTTTGAATTCTGTTGCACTCGCAGACGACAAAGGGGACTCCCATGCCTTTCAGCTCATCTGCCACTCCATTATCAACTGAAGATTTATACCCCAAGACCACATCGGGATTCAAATCTGCAATCTTCTCAAAGTCTGGCTCCTGGCTGCCCCCGGCATTTGCTGCTTTCCCGAACATCTCCCCAATTTCTGCGTAACCGGGTGCGCTTTTTTCTACTCCAACAACCTTATCCCGGGCATCCAATACGACCGCCAGTTCGCAATTGTCGGCTGTGAGCAAGACGACTTTGTTAGCTGGATACGGAATCTCTACTTCTCTCCCTGCCGAATCGATAATAGTAATATTCTCAGACGCGGCCTGTGCAGCACAGCTTGCGCATAAAACAGTTGCTGCAGCCATAAGCAAAATCAAGGTGATCGATATGCTTAGAGCTTCCCTCAATAGATGTCTTCTGAGTCTCATGACCATCACCTTAAATCAATCAAATTTGAGTTAAAACTAGTAAAATTGATTAATAAACCTTTTGGTAAATGTCAGTCCATTATCAGCAAAACCAACAGGAAAAAAATCCGCACAAGGATTCCGTGATGGGGTTCGACGGCAAATCCAGATAAAATATTAGCTTGAGATTCATGACAATGTATTATAATGAACTATCAGGAAGATATTTATCCTAGCAGCAAGCATTCTGGCCTGAGGATTGGGCATGCTTGTCAAAAAAGTCGGTTATCACCGGCATTTGTTAGCGCTTTGTGCCATTGGGTTAACAGCATTTTTTATCATTTTGGCGAATTCTGTTCAGGCATCCGATTCAGCTAATGGCTCCTCAAGCCAGGTGTTGATAACCAAGGAGGATGCCGCACAGATGATGATTGCCACAGTTGCTGCGGATATCAACGACAGTAGTTTTCGCGTGCATCAGTACCCAGCCTTGATTGATGCTGGATCGAAGGTAAGACAAGCGGTCACTGATGAGCGCCGGGCGCCTGAATATTTGGCCTGTGAACGCCAAAGCTGGCTGTTCTTCATTGATCTTTCTCCTGGTGCGCATTTTGCCCATCCGGCGATAATTACGCTGCTGGATGCTGTCAGTGGAGAGATCAAGAGCATGGATGCAGAATGGTGGCCAGTCATTGAGGTGCCGGTCTTTGACAGCACTGCCAAAAGGCAAGACCCTAGCATGATAGTGTTCGAAAGATAACCTATTGTATTGTGATATTACCGCAGGAGGATGTCTTAGGTGGAAAAATCGTCAGTTATAAGGTTAGCTGCTGCTCTATTGGTGGGAGCGCTGCTATTAGTACCGTTGTTTCCGGGAATCGGGGCAATGGCTGCCGAAAATTTACGGATCAGTCCTGTAATGCAAAAGCCCGAAATGATCTCAATGGCAAATAAAAGCTCAGAGCTTCTCTCTATGGCCGAGCCCGCTGCAACAGATACTGAGGTTCCAGCATTCGGGGGCTCGCAGGCGCTTTTAAATAAGGCAGATGCCGCTAACTTGGTACAGAATTCCATTGTCAATCCACTTTGGGCTAACGCCGACCAGCAAGATGGATTGAAGGTGCTTCAGTACAGCGAGATTCTGCCTCAGGGCACTCTGATAGAGCCGGCTTTTGAAACTATTGGCCGGCCTTCGGCTGAAATCGTCAGCCAGAACCCAAGCTGGCTTTTTATGATCGACGAGATGCCAGGAGCGCATTTTGCCCATCCCGTTAAGCTGGTGGTGGTGGATGCGGTTACAAGAGATCAGCAGGTCATAGAGACGGAATGGTGGCCAAAGGTTGATTCTCGCCAGGTCTTCGACAAGGAGTCCATCAGGGCTGATCCAGCGCTCATCACATTTTATAAGAAACCGTCGCGCCTAACAGATGCAATCTCAGACATAAGGATGATTGATTCAGGTCTCTTGGCAGTTGCCTCGCAGTGTGACGCCTGGGCGGTAATCGTGTGCGGATTCAATGATCTTCCAGATACCTTTGACGAAGATACCGAGGGCATATACAGCATTCTCAAGAGCCTGGGGATCGACGACAGCCATATCTACTTCCTGAGCCCCCATACAGGCCATACGGGCGTGGATGCGCTAAATACGATTGAGAACGTGCAATGGGCAATAAACGAGGTTGAGGCTCAGTCCGGCGTCAACGACAAGGTGCTGTTCTTCTACAGCTCTCATGGCGGAGTTGACGGCCTGGTTTGCTCCACCGGCACTTCTGGCGGAACGATATATGCAGGCGATCTGGACAACTGGCTGGACAGGATCACCTGCAAAGAGATGGCGATAATCGTTGAAGCATGCCATAGCGGCAGCCTGATCGGCAAATACAGCGATGGAACATTCGTGCCCGCGGAAAGCGACCTGACAGCAGATGGCGAGACCAACCGCGTGATATTCACATCGGCTTCGACAGATTCTTCATCCTATCCGGACATAGACGGACCCGATGATCCCAATCCATCCGACAGCGGCAGCGAATCGATCTACGGCTATATCATGGCTTTCAGCGAGCCCTCTGCGGATGAGGACGGCGATGGAAGGATCAGCTTTGGCGAAGCATACCTGTATGCCTGGGATAACGATGTCACGCGCCTGAGGGGGGACAACATGCCGCAGATGCTGGAGGCGGGGCTGAACAGGAACAATGTCTTCCATCAGTGCCTGTCGTCTCAGACGGGATCGAAATTCAAGAAGCCTTTGTATGAGGTTCCATTTGAGCGAATAATACCTGAAGTGATACCTCAGCCTGGTCCAGTAGAGAAAATCGTTTCGAGGAGCGGTGGGCTGTAAAAGATCGGGAAATATCGACGGCGTCCGAGTTTATTTGTGAAGGGGCGCCGATCGATTTTTTGAAAGGAAAAAAGAGGTAAAGGATCGCAATTCTCATGATCTATCATACATATTGATCATCTCATTCATGGCTGCTACTGCAATAGGCGTTCCCCCGCGCGTGCCCACGATCGATATGGACGGCACGTCCAGACTCCTGAGACGTTCTTTGCTTGCTGCTGCGTTCACAAAGCCGACTGGCGTGCCGATGACCAGGGCCGGCTTGACAATCCCAGAGGCTATGAGGTCGCAGAGAGTTAGAAGTGCAGATGGCGCATTGCCTATCATCACGATGCCTCCAGATAACTCGCTTTGAAATGCCAGAACGCCTGCCGAAGTCCTGGTAATTCCATCTTTTTCGGCCAGATCATCGCCCTTTCCAATCATGGCTGTGATGGAGCATTGATGGCCTTTCTTGACCACTCCTTCCTTTACCATATTGATATCGACAAATATCCTGGCCTTTTCGTCAAGGGCCCTTAGCCCTGCATTTATAGGATCCTTCACGAACCTCATGATCTCGGCCACACTGGGGTCTCCAGTGGCTATTGCGCATCTCTGTCTGATTCTGTCCTCTGGCGTTCTGTCTCCCACTATCTCCGAGATGATCTTTCTGCTCCTTCTGCTTATATCCATTGCCTCAGGAGTAGTGGCTCCAATATCGGTATATTTCTCATCCATTACCAAGCACCTTCGACATCTTCTCTTCCATCCATCCTTCGATCTCAAGATACAAATTTTTCAGGGCAGCCAATACAATGGATCACAGCCTATGCATACAATAGGAATCCGTTGCCCTATCTCTTGATCTCGATTCCATTTCTCCCAGATTGCGTATCCGCTCCTAATTCAGAAACATCAAGTCTGAATGTCGAAGCCTATAAACTTAATTTGATTTAAGTCTTATTAACTTGATTTAATAAGCTTTCGCTGGGCGACAAGCAGAACAGACGCCATGGAGCAATGAAATTTAGGTATCGAGAAGGCGCAAATTCGATAGAAAATCCGATTTAATAGAAAGCTGCCTATCCTAATGAAAATTGAAGCTGTATCAGAGAGTCAGATCGATTTTCCCATGTGAGAAGCGCGGAGGATGATGAATCCACTCTCAAAATTGCCCTCGCAACGACAGGATGGCTTTAGCCCATATATTTAAGGTAGCAACATCTAATTTTTATAAAAGTACTCTAAATTAATCAGCATATGTTTATATACAAGTTAAATTGATCTAGAGCAAATTAATCTTAACAAGGAGGATAAGCATTTGCTCAAGAAAATCGTCTTGATAATGATATGCCTCAGCCTATTCATCATGGCGGGTAGTGCTGAGAGCATAACAGTTGTTGACTCCACCGGACGCTCTGTAAGCGTGAATGTGCCGGTGCAAAAGGTTGTATCGCTGGGGACAGGTGTTGCAGAGTACCTTTATGCTCTGGATGGAGAAAAGAGCCTGGTAGGAAGGGATTCTTATTCTCATTTCCCGCCGGGCTTAGAAGAGGTGCCTATTGCCGGGAAGAGCTCCTATTCGCCAGATCTGGAGCGGATAATATCGCTCCATCCGGACCTGGTGATCGCAGATACCATGCTGTCGGATGATGATTCAAAAGAGCTTGAGAATGCAGGAATCCCTGTGATGCTCGAGTCCCTTGTAGATCCGGCCAAAGATAATGAGGTTATGGAAAAGCTGGGAGCATTGATGGGGAAGGAAGAGCGCGCCCAGGAGATCACCGATTTTATCGCAGGCTATCAGGATATGATTCAAGAACGCATCGCAAGCGTAAAACCTGAGGACAGGCCCAAGGTCTTCTTTGAATGGGCTGGAAAGCCGTATTACACTGTTTCTAACGGCAACCCCTCAGATACATTGATCCGACTGGCAGGCGGAGACAACATTGCAAAAGATCTGGGAAACAGCACTCATTCATATCCCACCGTCAGCCCCGAGTGGGTGGTAGAGGTTGATCCGGATGTGATAATCCAGCAAAGGTCCAGCGACAAGGCATTCACAGGAAATGAGCTGAAGACGCTGAGAGACGAGATCATCGCCCGCCCTGAGCTTGCTGACGTGAAGGCCGTCAAAGATGGTAGGGTTTACCTGGTCTCCGGAGAGCTCAGATACGGCGTGCGCTCTGTTATCTGCCAGATTTACATGGCCAAGCTGTTCTATCCAGAGCTGTTTCAGGATGTGGATCCAGAGGAAGTCCACCAGGAGCTTGCAGAGAAGTTCTATGGTCTGAGCCAACTTGATGGCGTTTACACATATCCCACGGGCTCATCAATCTGATTTTTTTTTAATATTTTTATGATTAATTTCGCATGGTTCCAGGCGATTCAAAAGCTCCTTTTCGTGACTGCTCCCCGCCCTAAAGAGCGGGGCTTCCACGGCTTCCTGTGCCGACAGA
>ENA-UOOK01002898-UOOK01002898.1-fermentation-metagenome-genome-assembly--contig:-NODE-2898-length-20270-cov-5.567895_pt1 | contig 20270 bp, 19 predicted proteins | sample MGYA00245777_ERZ724023 | MGnify/ENA primary metagenome ERZ724023 (study PRJEB28704, sample SAMN03018312) | fermentation metagenome | biome: anthropogenic terrestrial biome; feature: soil; material...
TGGGAACTTTTGCCCCTACTATCATTCCCGCCATAGTTGCACTTGCCATTTCCAGCAATGCCTTACTCATTATATTTCCTGTAGTTATGTTCGGTACCAATAAAATATCCGCTTCTCCCGTAACGGGACTTTCATAGCCTTTAATTCCGGCAGATTCCTTGCTGAAGGTTAAATCAACCGAAATAGGTCCTTCGACGATGCAATTCTTAATTTCTCCTGATTGATTCATTTTCTTAAGTATATCTGCATCAACCGCTTCAGGCATTTTGGGATTGACGGTTTCTACCGCACAAAGCACTGCTACCTTGGGTGATTCATATCCCATTGCAAGGAAAACATCAACAGCATTTTCAAGTATCTGCTTCTTTTCCTCTGCATTCGGATACATCATCATTCCTCCGTCCGTTACGGCAATGAGCTTATGATAAGCAGGCACTTCCAAAATAGCAACATGAGACATTACCTTGCCGGTTCTGAGCCCTTTTTCTTTGTCAACAACTGCCTTTAATAAATCTGCCGTCTGAAGCTTTCCTTTCATTATGAAGTCTGCTTTATTCGCATTTATTAATTCAACTGTTTTTTCAGCTGCTTCCTTGTCGCTTTCAGTGCAAATAATGCTGTCTAAATCATATTCAACATTGAGTTTTTTTAATATTTCAACAATTTCTTCTTTGTATCCTATTAATACAGGTTCCACCAATTTATCCTTCGCAGCCCTGAAAACGGCTTCTAATGTATGTTCGTCATGGGCTGCCGCAACAGCAACACGCTTTTTTGAATCATTTTTTTGAACCTTGGCAATTAATTCACGGAAATTTTTTAACTCCATCTTATCCTCCTGATAAATTCGTGGGCATTCCTTTAATGCTATTAAAGGTGTGTCCCCTTTACTTATATACAATAATTATATCATCATTTCCGAATAACTTAAATATATTTTTAAATCACGGACATAACAAAATCCGATTATGTCATACTGAATGATAGTGGAGGATTTCAATAATAACCACCCCCGACGGAGTCAATTTTTAAAACTGAGTGCCCTCATTGAATTCAGTACGGCAATAAATGTTACTCCAACATCGGCAAATACGGCAGCCCACAAGTTTGCATAACCAAAAGCACTTAATATCAATATTAAAACTTTTACCGCTATGGCGAAAATTATATTTTGATATGCAATCTTCAATGTGTTTTTAGATATTTTTATAGCTGATACTATTTTTGACGGCTCATCGGTCATTATTACAACATCCGCAGCTTCGATTGCGGCATCGGAGCCAAGACCTCCCATTGCAACTCCGACATCTGCCCTCGCCAATACGGGAGCATCGTTAATGCCGTCACCTACAAACATCAAAACTCCTTTTTCTGATTTTTGTGAAATCAGCTCTTCTACCTTTTCAACCTTATCCGCAGGCAGCAACCGTGTATAAACCTTGTCAATTCCCAATTTCTCGGCAGTATTTATGCCTGCCGATTCACTGTCACCGGTAAGCATGACAATTTCTTTGATATTTTGTTTCTTTAAAATTTTTACAGTCTGTATAGCATCTTCTTTTATTTCATCTGATATCAAAATATATCCTGCATATTCTCCGTTTAAGGCAACATGAACCACTGTTCCGTTAAGATTTTCCTTTTTATATGATATATTAAATTTCTCCATAAGCTTATCATTGCCCGCTAAAACTGCAAAATTCTCCACAATTGCAGACACGCCGTGACCTGAAATTTCTTCTGCTTCCGAAATCCTTCGGATGTCAATTTCCTTGTTATATGCTTCTTTCAAGGATAACGAAATGGGATGGTTTGAATAATTTTCAGCATAAGCCGCTAATTTCAGCAGTTCCTCAGGCTGATAACTTTCCGAATATATTTTTTGTACTTTAAAAACACCTTTGGTTAAGGTTCCTGTTTTATCAAATACAACTATTTCCGTTTTTGCCATGGCTTCTAAATAGTTGCTTCCCTTAACTAAAATACCGTTTTTAGAAGCACCTCCTATTCCTCCAAAAAAGCTGAGCGGAACTGAAATTACCAATGCACAGGGACATGATACAACCAAAAACGACAATGACCTGTAAATCCACTGACTGAATGTTGCATCCTTGATGATAATGGGCGGCACTATTGCAAGAATAACAGCAATAACAACCACAATGGGTGTGTAGAATCTTGCAAACCTCGTTATAAACTTCTCTGATTTAGATTTTCTGCTGCTTGCGGTTTCCACCAATTCAAGTATCTTACTTACTGTGGATTCACCGTATTTTTTTGTAACTCTTGCGCTGATTAAACCGTTTATATTAATGCAGCCGCTCAGCAGCTCGCTGCCCACCGTTACTTCCCTTGGAAGAGATTCTCCGGTTAATGCAGACGTGTCAAGCATTGAACTTCCATCTGTAACAATACCGTCAAGGGGAACCCTTTCACCTGCTTTTACCACAATAATTTCATCCAACTCAACTTCTTCCGGAGATATGGTAACTACTTCACCATCTCTTAATACATTTGCGTAATCGGGACGAATATCCATCAAACCAGCAATAGATCTTCTGGATTGTCCCACAGCATAGCTTTGAAACATTTCTCCAACCTGATAAAACAGCATTACAGCCACGCCCTCGGGAGCTTCACCGATTAAAAATGCTCCTATGGAAGCAACGGCCATTAAAAAGTTTTCATCAAAAACTTCTCCCTCTTTAATATTTTCAAGGGCTCTTTTCACTACATCGCCGCCGGCTAATATATAACTTATTACATACAAAATCAGCTTCAATTGACTATGACTGATAAAAATTGCAGAAACAAAAAATATTGAACTGATAATTAACCGCAATAATAATTTTTTCATATAATTCTCCCGCTACGCTTTTTTAAATACCGCCTGTGGTTCATATTGTTTCACTATTTTCGATGCCGCTTCCTCTATTTCGGTAATAAGGTCATCATCTGCCTCAATAGTCATTTTTTCAGCAAAAAAATTTGATGAAACACTTTTAACTCCCTTAATTTTGCTTATTTTTCTCTCCATTTTCGCTAAACAATTAGCACAATCCAATCCTTCTAATTTATATATCTTTGTCATTTCTTCCTCCATAATATTTTTCTTTAATATGTTCCATACCTATTTCGTAAAGATCTCTTACATGCTGGTCTTTTAACGAGTAATAAACTTCCTTACCTTCCTTTCTGAATTTTACCAAACTTGCATTTCTAAGTGCGCGAAGCTGATGAGATATGGCAGATTTCGTCATATTCAATAAAACCGCAATGTCACACACACACATTTCACTTTCATCAAGTGCCCATATAATCTTCATTCTCGTGCTGTCGCCTAACACCTTGAAAAAGTCTGATAAATCATATATATCTTCATCTTGTGGCATTCTTTTTTTTACATCATTGACAACTTCCGCATGAATCACTTCACAATCACAGATTAATTCTTCATTTGACAAAATTATTTCCTCCTATCTTTAATTGAATAGTTGTTCAACTGTTAAACTAATTATAGTTGAATGTCCGCTCAATTGTCAAGTGCTTTTTTAAAAATGATAAAAAATATACCCCGATATAGTGCGTTATGGCAGGGTATATTTTTTAATTAAAAGCAATCGATTGAAAAGTTAGTTTCCGCCTTGCACAGTTAAATTCAGCTCATAAGCGTAGCAGTGTGCAAGAGAATCAGGCATTGGATTACGGATTCTCGGAATCTGTTCCGTGAGAAAAATCTATGATTTCAGACTGGGAAAGAATTGCCCCGGTATCAGAGAATTCCACAATTTCATCATCTTCCGCTCCTTCTCCGGCAGGCATTTCATCAACACCCGGGCTTGATGTTTCTTCTTCCGGATCAAATTTATATCTTCCTGTTTTATCAACAACATAATAACGAGTGAAGGGAGATTTCCTGCCTTCCACTAAGTTATACTTTTCAATTATTTTTTCATCAAGCGGGACTAAACCATCCTCTGTTTTTAAAAATAATTCCTTCATTTTATTCTCCATTATTTTTTTATATTATACCCTTTAAATTTAATTTAATGAATTTGAGTTTTTATCACTAATAAAATTTTAAACTTTAATAAGAATAAAGAATGAGGTTTGTGATTTTGTAATATTAAATTGAATTTTAAAAACAAATTTACAAGTGTGACTTTATCACTGTAATAAAAACTATATTCCGATAGAATCAAACCATAATAAATTAAAAGGAGATTATAAATATGAATACTGTAAAAATTACAAGCGACAACTTTGAACAGGAAGTATTAAAATCAAATAAACCGGTGCTTTTAGACTTTTGGGCAGCTTGGTGCGGTCCCTGCAGAATGATTTCTCCGATAGTGGATGAAATTGCAAGTGAAGTATCGGATACAAAGGTCGGAAAGGTAAATATAGATGAGCAGCCTGAATTAGCTTCCATATTTGGAATTATGAGTATACCCACATTAGCAGTTGTCAAAAACGGAAAAATAGTAAATAAAATGGTAGGTGTCAGACCAAAAGCTTCCATACTAAAAATGTTAGCATAACACTTTTACCGCCGAAAATAAAAGTGTAAGCTATAGAACTCCTAAAAATATAGAAATAAATAATTTTAAAATATAAAAGCCCATATTTAACCCAATAAATTAAAATAAAATAAAACCTACAAGTATAACATGGAACCTTGCAAAAGGCAGCTAAAGAAGAAGCTGCCTTTTTATTTTTGAAAAATGTCCGCATAGCTGTCATTTCTATAAACAACTGTCGCTGTCATGAATAATTTTGTAATTTTGATAGCATTTAGCCCGAATAATCTAATTTAATAAATACTTGCACATTGAAATTATAAAAAATAATGTTATAATTAAAATTAAAAATACATAAATCGGAGAAATCATGAGTGGTTTATTATTAAAAACAACAGCACTCGTCACAATGATAATCGATCATTACGGAGCAATCTTTCAAAATAATGTACTTTATTACAGAATAATCGGAAGGTTAGCATTCCCTATTTATTGCTTCTTATTGGTAGAGGGGTATATCCACACAAGCAATATAAAAAAATACGCGTCAAGATTATTTATATTTGCTGTAATTTCAGAAATACCATTTGATTTGGCATTCTTCGGCAAATTAGGGTTTGTACACCAAAATATATTTTTTACTCTTTTTATAGGTTTAGCTGCTATATATTTTATAGATAACAAGGAAGAAAAATATAAATTTGATAATACTTTGGTTATTATCGCCTCGGCTGTTTTAGCTACTTTCTTAAGAACGGATTATCAATTTATAGGCATTATTTATATTCTGTCATTTTATTTTACAAGAAATTTGGCAAAGAAAAAAAGATTGATTATTGTAGCCCTCGTTATGATTGCAACAAATCTCTCGGCAGGATGGCTGCAGCAATTTTCTGTCCTTGCCTTGATTGTAATTTACTTTTACAACAACGAGCCCGGATATAAAAACAAAGCGCTTCAAATTTGTTTCTACGTAGCATATCCGCTGCATTTATTTATATTTTATTTAATTAACCGATATTAAGATAAAACCATCGCTTCCTTGAACGATGGTTTTAATTTTGTAATAAACTTGTAATATATGGCTTTTAATTAATAATTGTGTAATATATTTGTTGCATTTACCATTAGAACAATATATTGAGGGTTTAATTACAAAAAAATTAGTGTTATACTGCGTCAGTAACTAAAAGTTAGTCGAACATTTCAATACACCATTGAAGTGTAAGGGGTTATAAGAATATAAAAAAAGGAGAAACAAATGAAAAATAAAATTATAGCATTAGCATCAGCACTAATTTTAGCACTATCATCAACATCTGCATTTGCTGCAGAACGAGTGTATTCAAATATTAATATTCATGACTTATTTGCAAATTACGGCTTCAACTATTATGAACCGACTTATACAAACGAAAATGAACCGACTTATACAAACGAAAATGTTAACACAAAAAACACTTATACTGAAAAAGCTCCCGCAGAAAAAACAGCCGAAGCACCTGCAAAGGACAGAGCCGTAACAACCGGGACTGATGAAATCGAAGAAACCGAGGCAACCGAAACAACCGCAGCTATAGCTCCCGCAACATCAAATTATGAGCAAAAAGTAGCTGAGCTTGTAAATATTGAAAGACAAAAAAACGGATTGGCACCGCTTACTTTGGATTCTGCAATTTCTAATGTTGCAAGAATTAAATCAAAAGATATGTCAGATAACAATTATTTTGCACACCAGTCTCCCAATTACGGAAGCGCCGGCGACATGTTAACTCAATTTGGTATCAAATGGAGTGCATGGGGTGAAAACATCGCAGCAGGACAGAGAACACCTGAAGAAGTAGTTAACGCATGGATGAATTCAGAAGGTCACAGAGCGAATATTCTTTCACCAAACTTTTCAAAAATTGGTGTCGGTTATGTAAATAACGGAAGACCGAACTGGACACAGATGTTCACTAATTAATATAAAACAGCCTAAAACGCGGGCTGTTTTTATTTATCTTCTCTTCGTCTTCCGTAAAAGCCTTTAATTTTAGCTTTATGCTCGTACATTTTCTTATCCGCAGCTTCGAAAACTTCAAAGATATCTTGAATACCCGTATAAAACTCATATCCGTATGCAAAAACAATTTTCAAATCATCTCGCTTATTACTTTCTTCCAACAATTTTAATAATCTCATCAACGCATCTTCAATTTGTTTCTTTGATGCGTTTACGCATAATACACAAAATTCATCTCCGCCTATTCTATATGCAGTGCCTATATCTTTAAAGCTTTCCTGCAAAATTTGGGCTGATTTGTATATTGCCTCATCGCCCTCATCGTGTCCCTTGCTATCGTTAATTTTCTTTAAATCATTTAGGTCCAAAACAACTATCGCAGTATTCTTTTTACTTTTGTATAATTGCAGCATTTTGTTTATAAATGCCCTGCGGTTTTTTATACCGCTTGTCAAATCAAATTTAAACTGAAGCTCCCTTAAAAAAATATAATACAGCATCAGTGATAATGCTGCAGTGACCCATATTAAATAATATTCGGGAAATGTTATTTGAATTATAACAGCTATTGCGGGCAATGCAAAAATGGAGCATAGAAATTGTATATCTTCTTTGTCATAATCACTGTCATTCATAAAAATTGCAATCATCATTAAAATATAATAGAAAACATTTATGGATAATTGAAGATAAAAGTAATTCCCTCTGAAATATTGACCTTGAGAATTTATGTAAAAGATCCAGCCTGTTCGGTAAGTAGCAATATTAATAATTATATTTACTATTAACGGTATTAATAATAGCTTATTTTTAGAGAATTTTCCCTTGTCATTTAAACTTAAAAGAATATATGTAATAAAATTAGGAAGAATGAATCCTAAAATCAATATGATTTTATGAAGCAAAATATAATCAGCACAATTTAAACTTATTATGTAAGTTTCAACAATTTCAAATGCCAACATTGCTATGGTCAAAGACGATACTATTATAAAACCTATTGTTTTGTGTCTGTCAATAATAAAATTCCGCAAAGATAGATTAGTTGTGAAAAGCAGCATTACAATTCCGATAATTTGAGTGGTTATTGAATTAATATACAAAACATACCTCTATTCAACCGAATTTGATTTGATGAGACATATATATTATACAGCATAATTCGGAAATATCAATCCACTATTTAAATTCAGCCATATTTTTTCTGTATCTTGCAGGCACAAATTGGAACTGCAGATTAATATTTTTTCTTTCCTTTATAGCCAAATCAGTAAAATATTGTTTCCACAAATTATGAATTCTTTTTTCGTTTACGGAAAATTCAATAATTTCCATACTTATGTTTTCTTTTATTTCCCATTTGTTATCGGAATAAACAACAGCCTTTTTTCTTTTTTCATCATAAATGATAAATTTCTCATATTTGTATCTGTCAGCGAAATGGTCTGCCAACAAAATACTTATGTCATTGTCCGGAGAATACTTTGCATACAATACTCCTCCTATGTCCGAAAACCTTAGTATACCAAGTATCCTGTGCTCCTCACTTGCAACTCTTCTGTATATTTCATTTATGGGAAGCACTTTTTCATGGGTATAAAAATTCATGGTATTTCTTCCATACTTAAATGCAAAAATCAAAAAATCTAAAATAATATTTTCCTTGTCCGCAGCATTTGAAAGGTAACAGTAATAAACATAAATATAGGCTTCCCTTGATACCAATTTATTTATTGCATCACCTACAGTTCTTGCCTTCGATATATCCGTACCGACAATTTCCGACCGAAGCATTATAGACTGCTGATAATTAGCTGCTTCATATATGCCGTCCGCTTTTTCTTTTTTATAATGATAATAAATTGCTGTCATTAAACCTTCAAATGTACCATCGTATAAATAATCCATAGCCCCTCTTATAAAAATTCAAAAATACTCATTTGTTTTTGGAATTCCTTCATTCTTATTTCATTTTTTATTGAATCGGGTTCAAACTTTGTATTGCCATAATACTTTCCCTTTACGGTAACAAAATATTTAGCCCTTTTTAATACCGTCTTCATTTTTTTAAGGGAATCATATGATAGCTCGGCATTTTTTCTTTCTCTTATTATCCTTTGGGCACTTGTTACCCCAAGTCCAGGTATCCTTAAAAGCTCTTCGTAGGAAGCCTTGTTTATTTCTATGGGAAATCTGTCTAAATGCCTCAATGCATACATCATTTTAGGATCAAATTCCAAATCAAGATTAGGCTCTATTTCGGTAAATAATTCTTCTGAATTAAAGTAATAAAACCGCATGAGCCAGTCAGCCTGATACAGCCTGTGTTCCCTTAAAAGCGGGGGCATGGTGCTTACGGCAGGTAAATTCGGTGATGACATAACAGGAATATATGCGGAAAAAAACACTCTTTTCATTCTGTATTTGTCATATAAATTTTGCGATACATTAAGTATTGTCCTATCATTGTCCGGAGTGGCTCCTATTATCATTTGAGTCGACTGTCCGCCCGGAACAAACCTCTCTGAATTTTTAAAATGGCTTTTATCTTCAATTGCCCTTGAAATTTCATTATGAATCAAAGCCATGGGCTGTAAAATATTTTCCACTCTTTTTTGCGGTGCCAATAAAGACAGGCTTTTCTTTGTGGGAAGCTCAATATTTACGCTCATCCTGTCTGCTAACATTCCTGTTTTTTGAACCAAAAGAGTACTTGCTCCCGGAATTACCTTTACGTGAACATATCCCCAAAAATTATACTTGTATCTCAAAAGCTCAAGCACTCTATAAATATTTTCCATAGTGTAATCAGGGCTTTTTTCAACAGCAGAGCTCAGAAACAACCCCTCAATATAATTTCTCCTGTAAAATTGAATGGCGAGCTCTGCTACCTCTTCAGGCGTGAAGGAGGCTCTTTTTACAGTATTTGTTACTCTGTTCAAGCAATATTTGCAGTCATAAATGCAATCATTTGTAAGTAAAATTTTTAACAGCGAAATACACCTGCCGTCAGAAGACCAGGCATGGCATATCCCCGCGGCGGAAGCATTTCCTATTCCGCCCACCGAATTGTTTTTTCTTTCTACACCGCTTGAAACACACGATACATCATATTTTGCCGCATCAGACAAAATTCTCAGCTTTTCAAACAAATTGTCGTCCATAAAACCACCATTTTTTTAATATACTTAATTATATAATAAAAAAAAACATATGTCAAACATATGTTCGTATCTTTTTTGAAGCTGTGGTAACGGCTCAAATATATCATCTCTTATATGTGAGTTTATCCTTGACGTGTTTTAACAGCATAACAGGATGCTTATATACCATTTTCGGACCGGAATATCGCATTACTTCCTTAATCTTTTCACGCATTTCCGGTTTATAACAATGCGCCGTGCATCTGCCGCAAACAGGTTTTTTATCACCGAACCTGCAGTTTTTCAGTCTCATTTTTGCATATTCGGCTAACCTCCGGCATTCATCACATAATTCTTCGGTACCGTGTTTACCGTTACAATAAATTTTTATCATAGCTGTTACCGTGCTTGCTTCATCAGTTAATCTGTTTTCTTTCAAAATTACACCTTCTTACATACATGGATTATTAAATTATTTATAGCTGTGAAGGCCGGGCAGTAATAAATTAACTCCGACAAATGTAAATATTACACATATAAAACCGATTACCGCAAACCACGCTGCGGGTTTACCCTTCCAGCCCCTGTTAAATCTAAGATGCAGATATACCGAATAAATTAACCAGGTTATCAATGACCATGTTTCCTTAGGGTCCCATGCCCAATATCTTGACCAAGCATATTTAGCCCAAATTGCACCGGATATAATAACAACCGTCAGCATCAAATATCCAAAAGCAATAACTCTGTAGCTTAAATAGTCACATGCTTCTTCATCAGGTAATATTTTACTTTTTGAACTTTTTATATTTTTACTGTTAAGCAAATACATAATTGATAAGCCGCATGCAACCGCAAAGGAGCCATAGGATATTATTGCGGAGCCTACATGGAATGAGAGCCAATTGCTTTGAAGGGCAGGCATCAAAGGTTTTATGTCCTTCGGCAAAACGGAGGCATATCCCATCATCAAAAATGCAAGGGGCATTACAAAGGCTCCGACAGACGTAAATTTATAATAGTAATGAATAACCAAGTAGCACAAAACTATTCCCCAAGTAAAGCTGCTTGCAAATTCAAACTGGTTGCTGAAGGGCAGTCTGCCTGATTCTGCAATTCTAAGGATCATTGCCAATGTATGAACAATAAAACCCGCTGTCGACGCATTCACCGCAAATTTTCCAGCCTTTTCTTTACCACCAACCAGATAAACGAAAAAGCTTAAAGATGCCGCAATATAAAATAAAAATGAAATGGTAAATGTTACTTCTTCAAATAAAACTATATTCATTGTTCTTCCCCCTTACCTTTATTTTGTTCCCTCAACATTTTCTTTATTTTTACCGTAAATCCCCAGATATTTTGTCTTGTTACAGGTATTACACTATCCGGCGAAATCAATACATATTTAGGATAGAAATAAAATGACAAAAGTATTCCCAATATTAAAATTATACTTCCCGCCAAGGCATAGTAATATCCAAAGTCCTGTCGGTACGTTAGCCCTGTATATAAAACCGAATCGTCAAACTCAATTATGATGTCTTTATACTCTGCAGGCTCTCCCGGAGATAATATATATGAGTCAACATAGCCTTCCTCGTTATAAAGCACTACCGCATAAGCGGGATTTTTCATTTCCTGAGACAATGTTATGGGGTTGCCTGATTGATCCATGCTAAAGTCAGGAAAAAAGCCATAAAGAAATATTGTAAGATTTGCCGGTTCATAAAAAGCATGCGGGTTATCCTTTAAAGTGCTTTCATAAAGCAGATCTCCATCTTTATCCTTAATTTCTAATTTGCTTGCCCAGCCGTAATTAGACTGGTAAAAGTACATTCCATTGTGGTTAAGCGGATTGTTTACCCAAATTTTATCTTTCTTCAGCTTTTGTCCGCCTTCATAAATGGTTAATTCACTGAAATATTGCTCAATGGTACCATCTTTTCTAAAATCCATATAAAAATCGTTCAGTTTTAGAGAAAAACCATCAAATTCCGCTGTTTCGCCGGGTACCAAGCTGATAAATCCCTCCTTAACAAACATATTGCCTATGACTGCACCCAAAATTATTATAACAATCCCTAAATGAGTTATTGATGATCCAAGGTGACCCATTCTATGTTTTACGGCATAAGTGCCATCTGAAGTGTCAATAATATTGAATTTCTTCTTTTTAAACGCATCTTTTATATTTTCAATATTCATCCCGTTCTCATAAAGATTTTCATTATTTTTCCCTTTTGCGGGAACATAAGTGTTTTTCATTTTTTTTATTTGAACAGGCAATATTTTAAGTGTGCAGCCCGCTAAATTTATTATAAAAATGAATACTATCGCTATAAATATATTTGAACCGTATACGTGGTCAAATTGCAGAAAAACCATAAGGCTGCCCAATGTTTTGTACTGCTTCAAATAAAACCCCATATCCATTCCCTGCGGTATAACTGTACCTATTATTGAATATACGGCTATTAACAAAAATAAAATTATTGCAAATTTAAGGCTTGTTAAAAAATTTGTAAATCTTTTTAGCATGTCTATCCCCCGCATATATTTTTGGATTGAAAAGAGTCTTTTTAATGACTCTTTTCAATTATACCTACTCTGAAATATTAAGCATTTCCTCTAACTCTTTGATTCTCTGGTCTCTTTTTGCATCTGCTCTTAATCTTTCGATTTCGCTTCTGAATTCCATCAAGTCAAAGGATTGGTCTGTCCATCCCTGACGTCCTGCCCACTGAGAACTCATGTGGAACGCTCCCTTGAATGCTCTGTTTGTGGACATGTTGGCTCTAAACCACAGGCTGTCTGCAGCTGAAAGTTCTCCGGCAATCGGATGTGCATTTGTAACTTCCATAGTATCTCGGATTAAGCCGTCTTTCCTTAATTCTTCAAGCATTTTCTTGGCTTCTTTAATTCTGTTTTTTGAGAAAGTGGCAAACTCATCCGCATTTCCTAACCATTCTCTTGCATATGGTTCTGAATGGCAATTTGTACAGCTGTTTTCGACCATGAAAGTAATCTGTTCTTCATAATCTTCTACCCTTGCTCCTAATAAATCATGAGCCTGTCCATGGGATGTATAATGTGTTCCGTCAGGCATATGACATGATTGACATGTCGGTGCCGGCATAGGATCGGTTTCCTGCCTTGCCCAGAACTCTTCGGTACTACCTGACAAGTCATAGTCCTTTCCTAAAGTTTTCCATGCAATGCCATGTCTTGATTGCTCATAAGACTCAACCTGGGGATGACCGGGACCTGCATGACAACCATCACAGGTTTCAGGACTTCTTGCTTGTTCTAAACTGAATAAATGTCCTCCGTGACATGTTGCGCAATCACCTAAGGAGCCGTCTTCTTCACTTATATAACCAACACTGTGACAATTTGCGCATCCCCATTTATCCGGTCCGCCTTCGGGATAAGCCTGCCATTTATATGCTACTTCTTTGCCGTTATACGTAGTTTTATCCTTACTCATTGCATGAACTAATGAAGTTGCATGAGTGCTCATGGAAAATTCATCAAATTCCTCGGTATGGCATGTTCCGCATGTTTTAGCGGAAACCTTCTTAATATTCTGCGGGTCGCTTCCATGACATGTTATACACGTCGTACCTTCTTGGGCATGCCTGCTTGAAGCCCATTGATTAAGCACCGCAGCAGGCTGGCTTTTCCACTCTTCCGGAAGTTCTGCAATATAATCCCCCGGTGTTTTTTCCTTTGCGCCAGAAGCTGCAGGGGCAGCAGGAACTGTTGGACCCGAGCATCCGGTTAATACATAGCTTAAACATAATACGCCGATAATAAAAAATCTTATAATTTTATACTTCTTCATTTCTCCCTCCTTAAGATTTTATATTAAAATAACTGTTTACATCAAGTATAAAGCGTCATTTCAACCACCTCCCCGGTTTTGCTCGTATTAATTCATATATTTTCAAGCAAAAGTCATTGTAAAGTCAGCCTTAAATGCATGTGCGGAATCTCATTTTTTCTATTCTCAATATCACAATTCCTTGTTTGTTAAATATTAAACCTATCAAAGTGCAAGTTCCCTGTTATAATTATATAATGGCTTTGGTTTTCAGTATAATACATAAAAAATATAGCATGCTATAGTCTTATGCTATAACATGCTATTTGAAGCTTTTGTAAACTCTTCTATGAAATTTTCTCCCATTTCACTTAATTTTGAGTCCTTTCTTATGACTGTTCCCACCTTTATTACATTGTCAATTTCTAAGTCGATAGGCACAATTCCTTGTTTTTTAAGCCTTTCGCTGATTATTCCGGTGGAAATCGAAAACCCGTTTAATCGTGCCATTAGGTTATACAATGTTGCTCTTTCGCTTACCTTAATACTCTTCTTATGAAGCATTGTGCTTAATATATCTTCCGAAAAGTAAAATAAATTATATTCATCCTGTCCGAAGGATAAGCAGGGATAATCTTCTAAATCCTTCAATTCAACTTTTTTCTTTTTGGTAAGTTCATTATGGCTGCTTACAAGAACATGGGGCTTGGCTGTAAATACTACTTCAAGGTCCAAGTTACCCTCATTTATTTTCTTTCTTATTGCCTTTTCATTGAATTCGTTTATATAAATTATTCCCACTTCGCTTTTGTAATTTATTACGTCATCTATTACTTCAACCGACCTTGATTCCTTCAATTGAAATTCATAATCATCATTCCCATACTTCGTTATTAATTCACCAAAGGCAACTACGGTAACCGCGCAATGCTGTGTTGATACTCTGAATTCCAGCCTTGAGGATTTTTTGCCTTTATACTTTTTCTCCAGCAACTCCGCTTGTTCCACTATTTGCCTCGCATAAACCAAAAATTCAGCACCTTCAGCGGTCACTCTTATTCCTTTGTTGGTTCGCTTAAATATATTGATTTGAATTTCATTTTCTATATCTCTTATAGCATTGGAAAGGCTTGGCTGTGAAATATACAAACTCCTTGCGGCTTGATTTATGGAGCCCTTTTCCGCAACTTCAATCAAATACTTCAATTGCTGCAAAGTCATGTTTTACCCCCAAGTTTCTACTGACAAAACAATCAGTTAAATTATAGCAATGTTAAAACTATTAAGCAAGAAAAAACCATTAGGTCATTTGTATCCTATTGTCTCTACAGTAATTTTTTCAATTTATCTTTATCAATAATCTCTATTGTTCCTCTCGAAAGCTTAAGTATATCCTGGGATTCAAAACTTTTTAACATTCTGGAAACAACTTCTCTGGCACTCCCTATATATTTTGCTATTTGCTCGTGAGTCAGTTTTATATCATTTGATTTATTTCTTACCATTTCATCGTACAGGAATACTGCCAACCTCTTATCAAAGCTCATGAATAAAATTTGCTCCATTGCCCACATTATGTCGGAAAACCTGTCTGCGGCATTTTTATAAGCATAATTTTCCACATAAATATTTCCTTTGGACAATATGCTGAAAGCTCCGATATTAAGCAAAAGCACCTCTGTTTCCTGTTCCGCGTCTATCATAACATCGAATGTAATATTGTTTAGTATACAGGAAGCAGATAGAACACAGGAATCTCCTTCAGTCAAACGGTACAGTGTAACATCTCTTCCCTCTTCAGATAAAATATATACCCTGAGTTCACCCGTTTTTATTAAGATAAGACCTACACATTCCTTATCCACACCGTGAAGGTTTTCTCCCTTGCCGTATTTTACAGTTGAAACATTGTTTTCTATCAATTGTTTTTCAGCATCATTTAACTTTTCCCAAAAAGTTAAATGCTCCTTTATATATATCAATTCTTCCTTTTTAACCATTAGATTCCCCCGTCAATTTTTTCTACATTATACCATACATTTATCATATATATTTAATTATTTTAAAGAAGTTCACCCGTATTTTAGAAAAAAATCACCCTTAGGGTGATTTTAAAAATATGCTTTTACATATATAATTAAGCAAATCTTACAGGGGGTGTTTATTTGAAAAAAATATTAGTATTTATTTTAGTTTTGATGATGGTATTTCCTGTTCAGGCATTTGCATATTCTTCACCTGAGGAACCATCGAAAAAAATCGGGGACATTAACGGCATGTTTGAAATTTCAGTAAAAACAGAAAGCAAGTGGATAAATGCCGGCAATCTTGAATTTGGAAAATTCCAAGAAACAAAAGAAATTGATTTGTGTGAATATTTAAACGGTGATAATCCTCCTATTAAAATTACACAAAAAGGCGGAGGAGCAGCTTATCTTGATGCGGTAATACTTGATGGCGCCGCACCGGTAAAGGCAAACAATTCAGAAGGTAAAATATTAAATAAACTTGCTGCTGAAGATTTGGATATTACTCCGGTTGATGCCGGAATTATATTAGAATTTTCATCAAAAAGCGGCGAAGGGATTTTAAGTGTAACCGGCAGAATAGAAAATGAAGTAATAAGCCAAGAGCCTTTGCAATTTCCAATTGCCAATAACTATAAACAAAAAAATCAAATTGCTGACTTTTACAACTATACGTTAAACAGTAATATTGGAAAAATAACAGCTGATAGTGTATTGGATGAAGTTGAAAACATGGGCACTTTCGCTAAAGAATATCAGGTTCCCGGCTCAGGTCATCCGGCAGGAGACACATATTTCTGGGTAATGAACGATGATGAAAATCTGTATGTAACAATTGATTTTACACCGGACAACACTTATGACGGTGACAAGGATTATGCAAAGGTTTATGTAAATTCCGATGAAGGAATAAAGGAATTCAAAGTATCCGTTCCTGAAACCAAATGGGGAAGTGCAGGATTTACATATACCGACAAGGTGGTGTACGAGCATAAGGTATATGAATTTATAATCCCGTTCAGTGAAATCGGAAACACCGCGGATGAATTAGAGCTTGCTTTTGTTGTATACGGAACAGCAGCATTGCCTATGATTTATTGTATGGAACCGGATTTGGCTTATGATCCCATAAACAAATTATATTTAAGTGTTTATCAGAGGGGTGAAAAATCCGGCGGAGATTGGTACCATAATATGAAAATTTATGGCAGTTTAGTTGACGCTGACGGAAATGAAACATATGAATTTCTAATTTCGGACGGAGAAGAGAATACTGCCCCTTCCGTTGCCTATGATTCGAATAACCAAACATTTTTGGTTGTATGGAGCAGCCGCTTAGAAACCTCTGAATCTTATGAGTACAGAATAGACGGCAGGACTGTAACTGTTGAGCCGGATAATTCTGTTATTTTAGGCAATGAGTTTACAATCAAAAGTACAACCGACGGAGATGTTAATGCTCCGCACCTTGCATTTGACAGCAATGCAGAAATGTTTTTGGTAGTATGGGAAAATTATGCACAAATTGATTCCGGTGATGGATATATTGAAAACCGCAGTATTGACGGGCAATTTGTTAAACTTATCGAATCCGGCGATGAATTTAACAGCCAATTAGTCGGGTCTGCTTTGAGCATCAGCGATACTGATTATATAAAAGAATTAAACCCATCTGTATGCTATGATTATTATCATGACTGCTTTCTTGCGGTATGGGAGCGAAATGATGAAGTAACATCAATAAGAGCACGAGTAATAAAAAGTACGGCACCCTTCATGCCAAGCGGTGAAATTGGAGTACATGTTGAAAACTTTGTCGATACTCCCGAACTACCGCATCCAGCGGCACCGGAAGCGGATGTGTATTATTCGCCTTCACTGCGGTCGCAAATCCTGAAGCCCCTGATAATGCGGAATACACCGAAATATTCTACAGAGCAATTTGTAAGGAACCCCAGCCCCAGCAGTATATAGAATTTGACCGAGAAGTATATGAAGTGGAAGCAGGAAATACAACCCAAGCAAAAGTTGTATTGTATGATTATTTCCCGGATTTGCAGCAAAGTATAGATGAAGGCATTGATGTAACGGAAGATGTAATTTACGAATTTGATTCGGATTATATTACTGTGGATAATACGGGTGTAATTACAGGTGTTAATCCGACTCCCGCAAACGAACCGACTACTATTTTAGCTTACTTAAATCCGACTAAACCGGAACTGACTTTTTTGTCAATGGATTACAGCGAGGAATATCCTGATATTTCAGAAGATGCATTGATCGCGGAAGCAAAAGTTGTTGTAACAAAAGTAAAAGAACCGGGATTGGAATTTGAGGATGATCCTTACAGTGTACAGATTGGCAAAACAATACAGGCAAAAGTTAATTATTTCGACGGTATAAATTACATTGATGTAACCGATTATGTGTTTGAGTACAAATCAGACAATACTGAAATAGCAACAATAACCTCAGGCGGTGCAATAACAGGTGTGGCAGTCGGGAAAACTACAATAAGTGCATCTTACAGAACATTTATAAATGATGTTCCTACTACTTTAAGTGCAATAACAAGTGTCAATGTATACAAAAAATCCGAGCCCCGACCAACTCCCGCACCCGAAAAGCCAATTATAGGTCAAGTGATAGTAGATAACAAGGTTATTAAAAACATTTATCCTGAGGATTTGGTATCAAATGGCGGCATATATTCGTTCGAAGCATCAAAGACGGGAGGCAATGCCAAGCTGTGGCTTTTGGGGAGCTACTATAAACAAATTGCAAATAAAAATCCAAATGGAGCATTGCAGCTTATATGGGACGCTGCATCCTACAACCTGCCGCTTAAGTGCAAAAATGTGTTAAAAGACGCAAACAGTATATCAGACTCTAAAGTTAACATTATTTTAGAAAAAGTAACTGATAAAAAATTAATTGCTTCTGCCGTAGCTGCCGTTGACAAATTAAGCGGCAAAATGGTTTCCGGACCGGTTGACTTTAATGTAACCATTGAAGGAAAATCAAAGACTGTAATTATCGACAGCTATGACTTGTATGTTGAGCGCACAATGGATCAGTTAAATAAGTTGGATTCATACAGCACAACCGCAATGAAATTAATATTGGATGATGAAGTGTTTACATTTGCTCCTTCAGTATTTAACGGTGATACCGCAACAATCAAATACAGAGGAAACGGCATATTCGCCGTGATCAACAATCCTAAAACATTTAATGATATAACGAATCACTGGTCTAAGATGAACGTTGAAAAGTTAGCTGCAAGAAATATTGCCTTCGGTAAGGATGAAAGCACCTTTGCACCAAATGACTTTGTCACAAGAGCCGAATTTGCGGTAATGATTACAAGAGCCCTTGGTATAACCGAAGAAGAAGGGAACATTAACTTCGATGATGTTAAAGGCTGGTTTGAAGAAGATATTTCAACGGCATACGATGCAGGCTTAATAACCGGAAGAAGCGACGGAAAATTCTATCCAAATGATAGAATTCAAAGGAAAGATATGGCAGTAATGATTCATAATGCAATTAAATTTGCAGATAAGGAAGTTACCGTAAAGAATACAGAAAAAGTTCTTTCAATGTTTGCAGACAGTGCGGAAATTGATGAATATGCAAAGGGAAGCACGGCAATTTGTGCGGATGCGGGAATAATTATGGGAAGAGACACAAAAGAATTCGACCCTGACGAGTATGCAACCCGTGCCGAAGCATCAGCCATAATTGAACGTATGCTCAGATATTTAGAGTTTATAAACTAATATACCTTCCCTCCCCCCATAAAAAGCATATTAGGCATTATACCTAATATGCTTTTTGACTTTACAGTTTTTATTTATTTCTCCCGAGCAATGGTTTTAAGCATATAAAGCAATCTTTTTTGCGAACAACCTTGCATTTTCTTTTTTTTCATCGGTAATAAATTCCGTATTATATCCTAAATGCCTTTCCGCCAACATTCCCGCATATTTTAACTGTGAATGCTTACAGTAGCGCTTTATTCCTTCTTCAAACAAATCGGCACCTTTTTCAGGTCTGTACCCGCAGGTTGTTATAATTGCCAGCTTTTTCCCCGCCCATAGAGATGGACCTTTTTCATTCCCATAATATTTGTTCATACCGTAAACCATGCGATCTAACAACGACTTCATGGGAGGGGTGCAAAACCACGAATAAATAGGAGTTGCCAAAATTATTGCGTCACTCTCAATTATTTTATCGAATATTTCCTGTACATCGTCCTTAATGGGACAGCCGAAAATTGTCCAATCTTTCTGACAGCTGCGGCATGCTATGCAAGGTTTAATACTTTTATCATAAAGCCAAACTAATTCATGCTTAATATTATTCAATATAAGCTCCTCCATAAAAGGCTTCAGAAGTTCATGCGTATTTCCATTGTGCCGAGGGCTTCCCATCAGTATTAAAAATTTCATAATATATCTCCCGCTGTAAATTTATTTTTGCCGTATAAGTTTAGTTAAGCTTGGTTTGTTAACTCGCTCCTGCAATTAAAAATTATATTAATATTATACAACATTTTTTTAAATTAGGACAGCCTTCGTTCCTCTAATATTTGAATGATTGACCAGCGATTAACTTACAACATCAGCATAATTAAAATTATTATTTTAAAATTTTCCATATAATTGCTTTTTGACTTCTTTAATATAAATATGTAACAAATATACAAACAATCAAATATATGAAATTATATATTTAAAT
>ENA-UOOK01002899-UOOK01002899.1-fermentation-metagenome-genome-assembly--contig:-NODE-2899-length-20267-cov-8.951366_pt1 | contig 20267 bp, 24 predicted proteins | sample MGYA00245777_ERZ724023 | MGnify/ENA primary metagenome ERZ724023 (study PRJEB28704, sample SAMN03018312) | fermentation metagenome | biome: anthropogenic terrestrial biome; feature: soil; material...
ATAGCTCATAAATAAATGAAGTTGAGCTTTCTAAATAAGAGTTTTCATATCAATTTTGTTTGATATCGAACTTATTATTTATATATGGCATTTAACTCATTATTTATATATGGCATTTATATGAAGAAGCGTAAAACCCCTGAGTCTTTATCTCAGGGGTAGTTCACTTTCCTCACTCCCATAACCTGAGATTGCATGTAAATATATGTTGATATGGAATATGCATATTTTATCAACTGAATGCAAGGCCCCTGGGTGTTGTTAATAAAGAAACTCTTGCAATGACACTTGAGAAAGCTATTGACTCCAGAAATACAAAGGAGTAAATTTATGTTTTCTGACTTTCTTCCGATTGCTGCTTTCTTTGCAGGGGTGGTCAGTGTACTCTCCCCCTGCATTCTTCCTGTAATTCCGGCAGTCTTTGCTTATTCAACTGAAAAAGGAAAGCTCAGACCACTTGCAATTGTATTGGGGTTATCTCTTTCCTTTATCAGCATGGGGATTGTCACTTCCCTTTTTGGAGCAACACTTAAGGCTTATTTAGATCTACTCTATATCTTTGCCGAGGCTCTTCTTATCACAATGGGTGTTTCACTACTCTTCGACCTCAATATTTTCAATTTTTTTGGAAATTTTTCTTCACTTGCAAATTCCAGAAAGGAGGGTCTTTTCGGAGGCCTTTTACTTGGCATCTCCCTTGGGGTTGTCTGGCTTCCTTGTGTTGGCTCAGTACTTGGTACAATCCTTACAATGGTTGCAGTTTCAGGTAAAGTTGCGTATGGAGCTCTAATGCTTTTCATATATTCTATCGGCTTTTCGATTCCCATGCTTCTAGTTGCTTACTCTGCAAACTTTTCTTCCACGAGACTTCAGAAGGTTTCAAAATATGGTTTTCCTTTAAAAAAAGTTGCAGGCCTTATTGTTTTGAGTGTCGGTTTTTATATGGTTTATCAGAATCATTTTAGTAATTTCTGAGTCTTTTAGGTACTTCCAGACACTTATTTAAATGAGTTTAGGAACTGAAGGATTTAGAACTGCTAACTATGCTGCGCTAATATATATGGATATATGTGCATATATCCATATAATCATGCTTGACAGTAAAGTGAAGTTTTTTAAAGCTCTAGGAGATGAAACACGGCTTACTATCCTCTCTTACTTGCTTGAACATAGTTACTGCGCCTGTGATTTTTCTTCCCTTACAAAAAGAGACCAGACAACTGTTTCAAAGCACCTCAGAGTTCTTGTTGAAGCTGGTATTCTAAAGTACGAAAAACAGGGAAGAAACATCATCTACAGCATTAAAGACGAGGAGACCAGTTATTTGCTTTTGTCTCTTGGAATCAAGGATATAAAGCCCTGTTGTGAAAAGCAACAGATTTCGCAAGTATGTCCCGTGTGTAAAAAGAAGTACAGAACCAATAATACCGTCAATGATAGTACTGATAACCAGGTTGAAAAACAAAGCTAAGGATAACTGAAAGTAAGCTAAAGAAGAATAGAAAAAAATATCAACATAAGGAATGGGTAGAACAATGGATGCAAATGAAAAAAAGGAAGTTATCAAAAAGAAGTACCAGGACATTGCAATCTTCGGCGGCTCCTGCTGTCCTGGTGGGTCCTCCTGCTGTGGAGATTCAAGTTCTGCAGACATTTCTAAATCTCTTGGCTATTCAGAAGCTGATGTTAAGATTGCTCCAGACGCAAATATGGGACTTGGATGTGGCAACCCTACAGCCTTTGCAGAACTGAAACAGGGAGATATTGTGCTTGATCTGGGATCAGGCGCCGGATTTGACTGTTTTCTTGCTGCACAAAAAGTAGGAAATGCAGGAAAAGTTATCGGAGTCGATATGACTCCAGAAATGATTGAAAAAGCGCAGGCTAATGCTCGAAAATACGGATATTCAAACGTTGAGTTCCGCCATGGAGATATCGAAGCTCTTCCGGTTGAAGATAGTTCGGTAGATGTTATTATCAGCAACTGTGTGATTAACCTGGCACCTGATAAAGAAAAGGTTTTCAGAGAGGCTTTCCGTGTTCTTAAACCAGAAGGCAGGATGTATATTTCGGATATGGTTCTTCTTGAAGATTTACCTGAAAAGCTTAAAAGTGACAGTGACCTGCTCGCAGGCTGCATCGCTGGTGCCGTTTTAAAAGAGGAATATTTGAGGCTTCTGAAAAAAGCAGGGTTTTCGGTAGAAATCCTGAATGAAGATTTGGATATCAGTAAAAGGCAATACGGAGAACTGCCAGTCGAAAGCCTGAAATTAAAAGCCTGGGTGTAAAAAGAAGACAGGAAAATATGGGAAAAAGTATGAGTGAATATCATCAGTTCCTGATGGTTACTCACTGATTCCCAATTTTTTTCCAATTTTCTTTTAATACTTAAAGAACCTTTACTTACTATACCTCATTTTTAATACTTTAGATAAAGTATTAAGAACCGTCACAATGCTAATTAATTATTGTATTCAATAACAGTTAATGGCACCAAATACAAGATCACAGGAAAAAAAGAAAATTCTTTTTCTATGCACTCACAACTCAGCCAGGTCTCAGATGGCGGAAGGTCTTTTGAGGGCTATCTATGGATATCGATACGAGGCTTACAGTGCTGGAGTCAGTGCCACATCTGTTAATCCCTATGCAGTTCAGGCCATGAAGGAAATAGGTATCGATATCTCCAGTCAGTACTCAAAAACTCCCAAAGAATTCCAGAATCTCATTTTTGATATGGCAGTCACAGTATGTGATCGGGCTAAAGTTTCCTGTCCTATCTGCAGTACGAACCTGGAGATTCCAACCGAATACCCCAGAGCAAGAGGGGTGATTCACAAAAGTTTTGAGGATCCAGCTGCAGTGGTGGGATCAGAAGAAGAGAAGCTTAAGGTTTTCCGCCAAGTCAGAGATGAGATAAAAGACTGGATCTTTCAGGTATTTGAGAAATGATGTAAGGTCTTTGATCTACTTGCCTGGCATCATTCCTTAAATTTCCTTAATTCTTCATAATGCCAGCATATTTGCAAGATATCCTGCAATCACAGCTATTGAAAAAACCGTCACCACAAAGGCTGTCAGTAGTTTCTTCTTGAATATTGATGAAAGAAGTGTCAGTTCAGGTATGCTGGCTCCTGCACCGCCGATTATTAGTGCCAGAACAGCTCCCACACTCATTCCCTTTTCGATAAGCGCCAGTCCAATAGGAATCATAGTTTCAGCCCGGATATATATTGGGACACCAATAATTGCAGCAACGGGAACTGCGAGAGGATTGTCCGGTCCGGCGAGGTGGGAAATAATATCCGTGGGCACGAATCCGTGAATGAATGCCCCAATTCCTGCTCCAAGAAGAAGATAAGGCATAAGCTGACGGAAAAGGCTAAACGCGAATGCTGAAGACCGCTGTATTCTGGACTTCGCATTCGTTTCCTGCTCACAGTCACAGCGGTTTCGTACAATAGCAACTGGCTTAATCTGACTGGATAAGCCTAACCCGTCAAGTAAGAGACCTATAGCAATTGTAGACACGAAGACCACAACAAAATAGAGAGCAGTTATCTTCCAGCCCATTAGAATGATGAATAAAGATATTATTACAGGATTTAGCAAGGGTGACGAAAAAAGAAATGCCATTGCTGCAGCAAAAGGTACACCAGCCTTAAGCATACCCAGGAGAAGCGGTATGGTTGAACAGGAACAGAAAGGGGTAATTGCACCAAATCCTGCCCCAAGGACACTACCTACAACTTTGTTCCGTCCTCCAAGAGCCTTTTTTATGGTTTCATCAGGGACATACTCCTGAATCAGTCCCACGAGAAAAGTTATACCTATGAATAAAACAGTTAGCTCAACGGCGATCTCAATAAAGAACTTGGCCGCCACAGTTAAATTATCCCAGAACATTTTGATCTTCCTTTAAAATTATTTTTCCTTCAAATTATCAAAAGCTACAGCTATTGGAACATTGAAAACACCCAGATATCCCCTCAGAAACCCAACTTTCTGAAGCTTTAACCTTTATTGAGAGATTCAGTTCCGTCCCCGGATACTACTTTCAAAAAGATAACTTTCTGAAATCTCATTTTTCATGAAGCAGCTTTGCCTGGTTAAGTATTTCAATAACTGCCCCTTCCGAGAGACGAAAGTAAGACCATTTTCCTTCTTTCCGTTCTTTGATCAGGCCCGCACTCTTCAATACCGAAAGATGGTGAGAAACAGTTGATTGAGAGCTGGGAAGTGCAATCGTTAGTTCGCAGGCACAGAGTTCTCCTTCTTTTAATAATTTTACAATCCTGAGACGATTTGGGTCTGCAAGAGCTTTAAAAATTCTGGTCTCAGAATGTAATGCTTCTTCATCCAGCCTATTTACTAAAGAACTGAGTTTCTGCTTTCTTACCTCTAACTGATCACTATCAAAAATAAAACGTTTCAATCTTTCAAGTTCCACTTCACTCTTTCTATTCATATCTGATTTTCTTTCGGTTTCCATGGATTTACCTGCAGCAGCTGCCTTTGCCTTCTAAAAGAAGCAGCATTTTTTTACTCTGTTCTTTTGACCAGCACTTCACACACAGCTTTATAGTTCCTAAATCCTTGTGATTGGCTCGGAGTAACGAAACCTCTTCTTTTCCGCAAATTGAGCATCTGAGGTTCATTTCCAATGGCCTCGTAACAAAATTATTGTCAGTAAATGGTAAGATTGCATATAGTAAATGGCAAGATTACATATCTATGTATGTAAATATGATTATTTTCTAGTCTCCTGCCAGTATGTTTCGTATTCTTTCAGTACTGCGATCTTGAATTTCTCCAGTTTTTCTTTGGAAATTTCATTTATTTTTACAAGGTTTCGAACAAGTTCTTCGTCATCTATATTTTCCGGAGTCTTACCTGCAGCAAAATGTTTTTCAAATTCCTCTTCTAATCCAGCAATTTCCATGTCTTTGTTGTCAACCTTTATCTTTTTGACACTTATAATAGAAGGACCACAGCAACAGCAACTTTTGTCGCTTCCAACTAATTTTCCAAGCAAATTTTTGCCAAGCTTGCCCATATAAAGTTACTCCGTTAGAGATCTATAAGATATATCAAAAATTATTGATATTTATGTTTATCGATATGATATAAAAAGATAACGACTCCAAAAATGAGGATCATTCAATTCAAGATCAATTTTTGGTTTTAGAAAAGTATATATTTTCTAGATTCAATGTATGTTGATATGATTAATAAAAAGAATCTACAACTTTTTAAGGCACTTAGCGAAGATACAAGGTATAGAATTATCAAGGCTTTAATTGAATCTGAGTGTAAATGTGGGGAAAACAAACACTGTAATAAAGGAGAAATATGTGCGTGTGAGATCCCAGAAATTATTGGCAAGACGCAATCCAATACCTCAATGCACCTTGCGAAACTACAGGACTGGGGGATAATTAAGGTAAGAAAAGATGGAAAAAAGAGGTTATATTCTATCCAAAACGAAAAAATCAGGAAAATTTTAGAAGTTCTCGAAGAATAAGATTTTGTATTATTATAGAAAACTCAAGAATATATCCCTAGAAGTTGTAAATGGATGATCTCTTTTTCTGGAATCATGTACCAACAGTATCCTTTTTGAAATCACTCTTCTTTCTTTTCTTGTCTTCAGCAATCAACTGAACCTTTACTGGTTTGGCTGATTAACTGTTTCCCCAAAGAAGAAGGTTCTATTTTTTCCATGAGTATTGTATTTACTTGAATCTACAAGTTTTCAGAGAATTTTTTTCGATATGGAGTTTGAAATGAATTTAATATTCAGAGTTCTACGGGAATATTTATATAATATCAATAATTCAATGAATATTGATATATTGATAACTTGACGCAACAGTAAAGAAATAGCATGTAAAGAAGGATCTAAAATGGTTGATGTATTCTATCCTCTTCAATGGATTGCTGACAAAATGACATATGAGGTCTTCGGGATTGCGACTGATACGCGCCTCGCGTCCAGTGTTAATTTTGTTATTTATGATGTAATGAAAATTTTCGTTCTTCTAGCTGTAATGATTTTTGTTGTTTCCTACATAAGGACATATGTAACCCCCGAAAAAACCAGAAAATTTTTAGGAGGTAAAAAAGGGCTGCAATATCATCTTTTAGCATCTTTACTGGGAGCAGTCACTCCCTTCTGTTCCTGTTCATCAGTACCTCTATTTATTGGTTTTGTAGAAGCGGGAATTCCTCTTGGAGTGACTTTTTCTTTTCTTATTACCTCCCCTCTAGTAAATGAAGCTGCGGTTGCTGCACTATGGGCCACTATTGGTTTTAAAGCAACTTTGATTTATACAGTCTCAGGTATTTTGCTTGGCGTTATTGGCGGTTATCTAATAGGCCTCCTGAAGATGGAGAAGTATGTAGCTGATTTTGTGTATAAGATAAAGGTAGGAGATTCAAACAAAAATCCTAAAGATCTTAGTGTGAAAGAACGGGCTGCTGCCGCCTATGAATGTGTTAAGGACATCGTAGAAAAGGTCTGGATTTATGTGATTATCGGAGTTACTCTGGGAGGGATTTTTCACGGATATGCCCCCGAAGGTATCCTTGCACAATATGCAGGCGAGGATAATTTGCTTGCAGTTCCAATTGCAGTTCTCATAGGAGTACCACTCTACTCCAATGTTATGGGCATGATTCCTATTGTAGAAAGCCTTATTGGAAAAGGACTTCCAGTAGGTACTGCTCTTGCCTTTCTTATGGGAGTTACTGCACTTTCTCTCCCTGAAATGATAATCTTGAAAAAAGTTCTTAAAAACGAATTGATAGCTGCTTTTGTTATAATTGTAAGTATATCTATAACTTTTACGGGATATCTATTTAATATTATTCTGTAAGATTAAAGTTCTACATCTTTATAAGACAGAAGAGAATGTCCAAAGAACAAAATACGAGGTTAAAAAGATGAAAATAGAAATTCTTGGAACCGGTTGTTCAAAATGCAAAAAAGCAAAAGAAATAATTGAAAAAGTATTGAAGCAAACCGGCGTTGAAGCTGAAGTGGTTAAAGTCGAAGATATTGAAAAAATTTTGAGCTACGGCGTTATGGTTACCCCTGCAGTTGTTATCGATGGAGACGTAAAACTTGCAGGTAAAGTTCCAGATGAAAAAGACGTTAGAAAATGGATTTCCCAATGAAAGAAAAATGTGTGCTTATAGTAAAAAGAGCAGCAATTAAACAAGACTCAGAAGGAGAATGAAAAAATGGCCGAAGAGACAAAATGTGCATGTGGTTCGGCAAATGTGGCAATATTCCCATGTGCCGGGGCTTCAAATGTGGGTCAGCTCTCAAATAAAATTGCAATTGAACTCGAAAAACAAAGCTTTGGAAACCTGATGTGTACCGTAGGAATCGGAGCTAGAGCTCCCGGACTCATGAAATCTGCCGAGGCTTCTGAAAGGATAATTGCAATTGACGGTTGCCCGGTGAACTGTGCAAGAAAAACTCTTGAACTTGCAGGTTTCAAAGTGGATCGATATATTGTAATTTCTGAGTTAGGAATTAAAAAGAATAAAGATAAGGACCTTAAGGACAAAGAAATCTCCGAAGCTCTCGAAAAAACTCTAGAGATACTGCAGTCTGAATGATCTCAGTTTCAATTAATACCTATGCATTGCTAAGACCATCTATCTTAATAATCAAAAACTTAAATGACCAAAATTAAAGGTGACAAGTTGGCTGAATTTACTGTAAATTCTACGATCTGTGGTTTTGTCCACAAGATACATGGAAGCAAAAAAGGAAATAAAATTATTGTTGACATCGAAACCCCATGCGAAAAGATAAAGAAATTTTCTCACATGGAAGTTCCCATGATGGAAATTCTGGATATAAAGAACAACTATGTGATTGATAGAGCACAGGAAGCACAGTGTTCCTCAAATTGCCTTGTACCCTGTGCAGTGCTTAATCTTTGCAGAATGGAAAGCGGTTTCCTTGCAAAATCCCTGGTAAAAAAAGCAGGTAGCATCAGTATAGAGTTTGATGAAGTTTAAAAAAGGAGGCAAGTTTTTCCTTTTTTAATTTTCCAATAGAATATTTTCAAGGGGTTACCCTTTCTTAATTTTTGACATTACATTCTGCTTTACCTCATGTTCATATTTCTTCCAACTGTGCTCATGAATCTCGGGCATGGTGAGTTCTGGTGCTTCACTTCTCTCTTTTCTGCTGCAGGAATTGATTGCCTGTTGAATGACTGCGGGGTCAGTTATCCCTACCAGGTCAATAATTTCAATTTCCCGGAGAAAGCGTGAGATTGCAGTAGCCGGGATTTCGTCAAGATAGGGAATCACCCCTTCAGACCCAATAATTTTTTTTGATCCATCGAAAGACGAAAACCCGTTTTCGGCAAGTGCCAGCAATGACTGACCGGCAAAGTGGTCACTTTCCTTCCCGCAGACAATCAGACAACTGATGTGGGGATTCGAAAGCACATTAACTATCACTTTCTCAATCCCGAAATTTTCCGTAAAACAGGTTCCACAGATGGCATAATTTTCCAGGGTCATGCTTCGATAGTCAGAAGCGAGGGTTACTACTGCTACGTGAGATTTTTGGTCTCCTACTATATAATCACCGGAAGTTACAGGCCATCCCATGTAAAAGCTCCTTTTCTGAGTAATTCTTCAAGTTAAAAGTTTTTTAAGTTCGTTTTTTGATAACTTGTAATTTCCTCTTAGTTTGTTGTTAACTGAGATATTAATTTCTGTTTGATTTTATGAAGTTGAGTTATGTGTAAGTCTATATTTTCCATATTACCGATGTTTCTTCCTGTTGTTTTCTTCTCTCCTTTTTTTATTTTTCAAACATGCAATTCTCTCATTCCTACTCCAACAACTAGTAGATTTGTTTCCATAGGAGGATAATTCCAGCCGTCAGGAGAAACAGTCTTTTTCTCTATCGAGATCTCAACCTGGTTGCCACTTAGTCCGCAATCTTTCATGTAGTCTTCAACAAGCTTTTTTCCAATCTCGGTTGCTGTCTCCAGAGCTTCTGAGTAGGTCTCAAATCTCAGCCTACTTCCTGGAGCAAACACAAGGAAGTCCTTGTCTGGAGACATGAGGCTTGAATCGACAGTGATGCCGTCCGAGTCTCTTATAAGCACCGCATCGGTATATGTGCCTCCTGCGTCAATCCCAAGGCTATACTGTATATTGAAACTACTCCATTTTTTGCTATTTTTTTAGAAAAAATTATTGATATTTTTTTACGTTGACTATACTCTTGAATAGGTTTTTATATATCTCTTTAATAAGAACAGGCAACAAAATGAGAAGAGGATAAAATCCTCTAAAATAAGGATGAAGCGTTATTAACAACGAAATCGGAAACCTAGGTGTACAGCTTTAATTGATTGTAAAAACTGAACTGCACAGACTATTTTGTTACTATCTTAGATAAGGCTAAACTCTTGCTGATAAATAATTAATAGTCAGCAAAAATATGAATTTATTATTCTCCACATGTTTTGAAGGAGATACAATATTTCTTTCTCCAGTAAAGTGCAACATTCACAAGTCCTATCATAACCGGCACTTCAATCAGGGGGCCTACTACCGCTGCAAACGCTTGCCCGGAATCTATTCCAAAAACCGCTACTGCTACTGCGATTGCCAGTTCAAAATTATTGCTGGCTGCGGTAAAAGAAAGGGACGTCGTCTGTCCGTAATTTACCCCTAACTTCATAGCGATAAAAAAGGAGACCCCAAACATAACAACGAAATAGATTAAGAGAGGAATTGCAATCCTTACAACATCTAAAGGTAGGGTAACGATATATTCACCTTTTAATGAGAACATTACAACAATCGTAAATAGTAGAGCGTAAAGCGAAATAGGGCCTGCTCTGGGAATGAATTCTTCGTCATACCATCTGGCTCCTTTTGAAGGGCGCAGGAAATAACGGGTTAAAAAACCAGCTGCAAAAGGAATTCCAAGGTAGATAGCAACACTTTGGGCAACTTCTTTCATGGAGACATCTATTTCCATACCACTAAGTCCAAGCCACTCCGGCAGCGCGGTTATGAAGAAGTAGGCAAAGACGGAGTAGAAGACTAACTGAAAAATAGAATTGAAGGCTACCAGTGCAGCAGCGTACTCATTATCTCCATCTGCCAGAGTGTTCCAGACAATTACCATAGCAATACATCTTGCCAGCCCAATTAGAATCACACCTACCATGTATTCGGGATAGTCCCTCAAAAATACGATTGCCAGGATAAACATCAAAATAGGGCCAATGACCCAATTTTGCAGTAAAGACAAGCCCAATACTTTGTGATTTTTGAAAACCTTGTCTAACTCCTCGTATTTAACTCGTGCCAGTGGAGGATACATCATAACTATCAAACCAATGGCAATGGGAATGGATGTGGTGCCAATAGAGAGACTCTGCAAAAATTCCGCAAAGCCCGGAAAAACGAAACCCAGAGCTACACCAATAAACATAGCCAGGAAAATCCACAGAGTAAGATAACGATTTAGAAACGACAATCTTGATACAACGGACTTTTCCATAATGACCATCCCCTGTCTCTTTAAAAACAATTATATTATTTAGTTAGCCGCAAGATCTACCGTTTATTTTGAATTTTTCCAACAAAGATAAGTCTTCTTTACAGGTACTGATTTTTCCGATTTCGTTGTTAATAACGGTTGAGAGAAAAGGATACTTTAGAAAAATTTTGTCATTAAGTCGGTAATAAACCCACTGAGATTTTTTTTCGGAGACGATAATTTTAGCTATTTTCAATTTATTAAGATGTCTGGAAACATTGGATTGTTTAATTCTTAGAACTGCTTCAATATCACAGACACATAATTCACCGTTTCTTAAAAGATTTAGTATTCTGAGTCTGTTTTCATCAGCCAGCGCCTTAAATATCTGTACAATCTCCGCGGCATCACCACCTTTATATGAGTATATGCAATTATACTCATATAATATTTAAAATTACGGCTTATTATTTTATTGTTTATTATATTATGAGAGTCAAAAGAATGGGATGTGCCATTCCTCAATTTGTTGGCTTCTAATTTTCATTTAGAATGTGTATGCACGTTTACAGTGCTCCATTATATCCTCTATAAGAACAGAATAAAAGTTATCCGGAATTATTACTTTCTCCCTGACGTTTACTGCTCTCGCCTCGAGATCTTCCTTACATGCATAAACTGTACACCCATGCATCAGTTCCTGGACCCCCGAAAGCAGGTGATAGACTCCATCTTCTGCAAGGTAAAGCCTGGCATTTCCGGAGCGAGAAATCAGTTTAAGACACAGTTCCGACCGTGGGCTGAAAGGGGTCTTTGTCAGCAGGAATATATCAAATTCTTCTTGCACAATACTACCTCATTTTTAAAATAAGATGACGGAGTCTGAGTTTTCCATCGCTTCGAGAAAATCATCTTCATCGACAAGTTCTATTGTCTCTACAAGAATTTCACCAAAAAGTCCTCTCTCAATTAGTGAGGGTTCGTGCACAATTACTCTTAACTCTCCATACGAGTAGAGAATGTCTGAAAGGTTTGGCACTCCAAGCTTTGTGCTATCCTGGCCAGCAACTACAAGATAAACTCCATCTCCATAGAGTCCCAGGACCACATTCATTCCTGCAAGACTTACTGCAGCCGCATTCAGTGCTCCGAAGGCTTTTTCACTGCCGTATGGGGCTGTGTCCAGCAGATAGAAAACTGATTTCATAGTTCAGACCTCTTTTCTGGAGTTTATCTTGACAGCGAGATTACTTTATCACTCTTTTTCAGCATTTCTGAGAGTTCATAAAGACTGGAAATTTTTATCCCAGGGAGATAATCTTCGCAGTTACTCCCTTTCAGAGTATCCTCTTCTGCCGTGTAACCTCGTGCAGCAGCACATCTTGCACAGGCTCTGATTACAGCCCCTTTCTCTGCCAGTCCGGTGAAAAGTTCACCTGCATTGGTAAAAAATGAAGGATTCTGGCCTTTTTTGGGTATATGCACTGCGTCCAGGTATAGGAATATATTCACTTGATATTGTTTAAGTGCTTCTTCGGCGAGTTTACAAGCGATTTCGGCATATTCGGATATATAAGGGCCATCGGTAAGTACTATAGTAAGTGTCTTCAAAATTTCCTCCAAACAAGCTATGTTTTATTAATACAGCTTAGATATAATCAACCAAAACCTGTAGATTCTCCTGATTACTTGCATACTCCGGCTCTTTAAGGGGTGTACACATTTCCAGAGCGGTCTGTCTGGCCATAAGCTTGATGGCAAAGCTATAACACCCCTGTTCACCGCATTTGCCACAGTTGGTCTGGGGCAGATGTTTATAGATCTCCATGAGATCAACCTTTACCTTTTCTCTGAGAGCCGGAGCTTCACCTTTTGCAATAGCCTCATTGATAATATTCTTCAGTCTTTCAAGCTCTTCTTTAGCTTCGGCCTCGTTTTTGACCATCCTAATGGAGACTTTTCCACTACCGTAAATAGTTGTGATTATTTCTCCTTTTTGAATTATCAGGCTATCTTTTCTATCTGAATAATTACTTCTTGGAAAAAGCGGTTCAAGGAGTTTCAAAACTCCACCAAGTGGTGGAGTCATATTTGCACTCACCCTTAGTCTTGAGGAATCAGCTATGCAGGGCAAAACCTGTCTGATACTTGCAATCTCTATTGGTTTTGCTTGAGAAAAGTCTACAATTTTCTCCTCAATTTTTTCGGTTTTACTCTTAAGGAAATTCTTACCATATTCACTTAGCTTCACAACCTCTTTATCTAACTCAATCAGACCTGCTTGCTGCAAAATCCTGAGATGAAAGTCAAGTGTTGCCTCTCCGATTATCTCTCCTATTTCCCTGGTACTTTTATGGCTATCCGCCAGGAAGTTAATTATCTTTCTTCTGGTGCCATTGGCCATAGCAAAGTTTACTAGTTTTGTCTCGTTTGGATTTTCTGGCACTTTTAACACCTGCTGAAGCTATTTCTTCCGGGTAATCTCTTAAGACAGTTCTCTTACAACAGGCTCTGGTTACAATCCGTTTTTCAGCATCCCCAATGAAGAACGTCCTATGGTGGGAAATTCATTGATCTATATACCTATTCAAATGCCTGGATTTTGAACATACTTTGGAATCGCAGTACTTTATTCAAAAATACCACTTAAGTGTATTTTCAGCAAATTTACAGGCTATCTCAACTTTTTTGGAAATGTCTAATTAGGGAGCTGTCAGTAAACACTATAGTTAACGTTTTAAAAAGCTCTCCAGTTAAATGGGTTTCCATAAATCGGTTCAGATATATGCACTTAAGACCTGTAGATGTTCGAAATTAGTTACATAGCCTGGTTCTTTTAGAGGTGTACATTTATCCAGGGTTGCTTCTCCTCCCATGAGCTTTATTGCAAAGCTATAACACCCCTGCTCGCCGCATTTGCCACAGTTGGTCTGGGGCAGGTATTTGTAGATCTCCATAGGTTCGACTCTGACTTTTTCCCTTGGTGCTGGAGCAACGCCTTTTGCAATAGCTTCATTGATAGTATTCTTCAAGTTCTGGAGAGATTCTCTGGCTTCACCCTCACTTTTTATCATTGTCATGGTTACTTTTCCAGTGCCATAAATAGTTGTAATAATCTCTCCTTTTTGAATTATCAGGGCATTTATTTTGTCAGAATATTTGCCTCTGGGAAAGAGCGGCTCAAAAACCTTAAGGGTTCCACCCAAGGGAGGAGCTATATTTGCAATTACCCTGAACTTTGAGGAATCAGCTATACAGGGCAAAAGCTGCCTGACTTCAGTAATCTCTATTGGTTTTGCCTGAGAAATATCTGCCCTTTTGTCCGTACTTTTCTCTTCTTTATCTTTAAGGAAATTCCTGCCATATTCGCTTAACTTCACAGTTCCTTCTCCAATCTCGATTAAACTTGCCTGCTGAAGAAGCTTAAGGTGGAAATCAAGCATGGACTTCCCTACTTCCCCTCCAATTTCTTCTGTACTTTTGTCTCCTTTCGACAAGAAATTCATAATCTTCCGTCGGGTAACATTAGACATAGCATTGTTTACAAGTTTTATCTCATTAGGATTTCCGGGCATCTTTAACACCTACAAGAGTTATAAAAGTTTAATTCATTTTTAGGTAATAATATCAAGTATTTTATCATTCAAAAATGAAATGCGATTTTCTTAATCGATATGGGTTTAGTTCATAAAAATACCCAGGACAGGTATCAAAAAAGATTGATATGAAATTTAAAGAGTTAAGACTTTATTAATAGAGTTAAGACTTTATTAAAGTACAAATAAAAAAAGACTCTGATGCGCGAAGTGCGGTTCGAACGCACAAATTCCTGCAACACCAGCTGAACCTGGCGCCTTTTGACCTGGCTAGGCAACCCTGGCAAATTGATTATTACTTATTGGGTCATCCCAAAAGATTTCCCGTGATAGAAAGTTTCAGCTTTGCTCTTCCCCCCGGACTACCATGACAGGTACTTTTGAGGCTCTCACTACTTTTTCTGCAACGCTTCCAATTAGAAGCCTATCGAGTCCGGTTTTTCCGAGGGTGCCCATTACTATCAGGTCAATATTATTATTCTCGGCGAAATCCATAATTTCATTACTCGGGTAACCATCTAAAATAACCTCTCTTACCTCCACTCCTGATGCCTCTCCTATCTTCTTAATTTCAGATACTGCTTTCTCCCCTTCACTTCTAATGATATTATATATGTTTTTTCTACCAATAGTCCAATTTTCGGAAATAATTGGAGATGAATTTACTACGTAAAGGGCATGAACAGCCGCTCCACTAAGTTTTGCAATCTCAATGCCGTAAGAAATGGCCCTCCTGGTATTCTCAGATCCGTCCGTTGCGATCACTATATTTCGGTAAAACTCTCTCTTCATATGTTGTTCTCCATTTGCTTTAAACATAAAGTACCGATGTGACAGAAAAAATTAACACAATTATACTCATCAGCTTCGATTTCCAGAATTATTTTATACAGAATTATTTTATAATTACTTTGCAACTTTAAAGTACAAGTTCAAAATAATAACGCTGAATGAGTGTATTTCAGAAAATAAAGGGTTGTAGCCTTTTAAAAAGGCTACTTGAATATCTCCTTAGATATGCTGGCTAACTGCTTTAATCCTGTTTCTTCTTTCTCAGCACGACGAAACATGCTGCAAGGATCATTACAATACCTGCTCCGATCTGATATCCAGGAAGTGACTTTTCGGCTTCCAGGACTTTTGTATTGATCTTGATACTATCAGAGATCTGGTTGTGACCTTCCGTATCTTTGTAGAGGATTTCACTGTTTAATGAATATGGCTTCTGGGTTGCGGTCTCGTCTACATCCATGTTAAAGATTGCTACCACGCTCTCTCCAGGTTTCAGGTCGCCCAGGTAAGCCTGATCATCGGTGGTACTGAAGGGGTCAGCTGCGCTTATTCTTACAGTTGCATCCTTTGCAGGTTCTTCACCTGTATTCTTATATGTCACTTTAAGCATGCCCCCTTTATCAGGGTAAAGGTTACCTGTTACATTTGTGACTTCAAAGTAAGGTTCTTTCTTTACCTGGACAACTACTGTCTGGTTCTGGGTCATGTTTTCATACCATATGCCTACTCCCTGGTTAGTCACTATACCTGTGGAAGTATCATACTCATCTCCACTTACCTGCACATTGTTCTGGTATTTATACGTAAATTCCAGGTCCAGTGGATATGTCCCTGCAGGAGCATTCTTACTGATCTCAATGGTGAACTTCGCGGGGGTCGAGCCCTGTTTACCCTGCTGAAGAGTGCCTGCTTCTTGAGAACCTGATTTTACTTTTATATACGGGTTATCGGATTTAAGAGTTGCAAGAACACCAACAGCCGTCACAGCCTGAGTTTCATACTTCATTTCCGCCTGTTGCAGTACAGCGCCAACTGTTGTATCAGCCTCATTATCAGATTCAAAACCGCTGATTACTCCCTTGTTCATAAGTCCAAAATTCAGGGTAACCAAATCTCCTCTGGAGTACTCATTATCTCCAAGCAGAGTAGCTTCTATATCCGGTCCTCCATAGACTGTATAGAAATTGTCTTTGAGATCAAAATTTTTAGGTATGGCGGCCTCTACAGGCACTGTTGCGAGCAGCATCATAAGGAGGGTTGCAATTGCAAACATACTTCTTTTTTTAATCATTTTCGTCACCTGAAGCATTTTCACTAATTTTTTTCCTGTTACGGAGCATCTTTATTATCATGTAGATAAAGACAAGAGCGAATAATGTCCCAATTATAACAGTTGTACTTATTTTAGATTCAGCCTGCTTAACTGGCACGCTCACCTTCATATTATCGGAAAGTTTGTTCTCTCCTTCGTCATCGATATACTTGATTTCACTGTCAATACTGTACTTTTTCACCAGGGCATCAGAATCAGCCGAAATTTCAAGTGATACCACCCGGCTTTCTCCCTGACCGATTGTTCCAAGTCTGACAACCGTATTGCTGGTGCTCAGGGGTTTCATGGCAACAAATCTGACCTCTGCATCCTCAGCTGTAGCCTCACCTTTATTCGTATAAGTAATGTTTACAGTGTTTACTGAACCCTGTGTTAAATTGCCTGAAACGTTACTTATCTCAAACATTGGTTCTTTTTTAAGGGAGATGTGAATGGGAAGGGTAATATTTTTTATAGCGTATTCCCGTGTATATTCCGGGTCGCTAATCCCGAGATTTATCACATCTGTAGTTTCTGTTCTGGCATTCTTCTGGTATTCGTAAGTCACGGGAAGTCTCAGTTCATACTCCCCAGCAGGTGTATTACTGTCAATACGTATACTGAATTTGAGGTCTTGCGTATTTCCAGTTTCCAGTTTATCTACAGTCTGGAGACTTGTTGCGGGTTCTATGTGAATGTGGTCAGACCCTGACGTCAGGTTTGCTTTGATGCCTCTGGCCGTCGTACAATCCTTCTCTGCATTCATCTCGGCAAGAGCAATAGACTCCTCTCTGGAGTCAGGGATGCTGTTCTGGTTTGCATACAGCCGTTTAAAACCTTCAATAGTACCCGTGTTTACAATTTTTATTTGAACGTCTGCTTTTTCTCCCCTTTCAAATTCTGTGTCTCCAGTGATTGTAGCCCTAATTGCAGGTTCTCCGTAGCTTTTGTAATAGTCAACCGAGTATCCTCTGCTCGGAATCAGGAAACTTCCACCATCACTTCCAAAGGCTGGAGACACAGTTATCGAGAGAACTGAAAGGAGAACTGCAATTGCAGTGAATGTATTAACTGTCTTCTTTAGTGTGTTTTGTTGGGGTTTTTTCATTGGATATCTGCCCCCTTGACATTATTTGCTTTCGTTTGTGGTGCCTTCATTCCTCTTCTCTTTTCCCTCCAGGTGTCCATTAATACGATAAGGGGTGGAAATACCAGGAAGGTTGCAACCAGAACCAGTAGTATGTCAATAACTGTCACTGTTCCAAAATCACTTACTACAGGGAAAGGAGAGATCATTAGAGCTGCAAATCCCCCAACGACCGTTGACCCTGATGCAAGAATTGCAGCACCGATACTGTCACTCGTCCTGTATATGGCTTGCAGGGGGTTGGCTCCGTAATTCTTTTCTTCAAAGTATCTTTCCATCATGAGAACTGAGTACTCACAACCAATTCCAATGACCAGTGCTCCCATAGTTGCAGTCATAGGAGTGTAATCAATTCCCAGGAACTTCATTACCAGTCCTGACCAGCCAGTTACTATGAACATTGGAATAATGGCAGCCAGAGCTTTTATCCAGTCTTTGTAAACCACCAGAAGTCCAAGTAGTACCAGGAAAAGCCCAAGATAGGTCATTAATACTCTTCCATCTGTAAGAGCACCCAGAACTTCAATAAAGACCACCGGGTTACCTGTAATTGTAACTGTAACACCCGGAGGAGCCTGCATCCACTGTATATCTTTCTGTATTATACTGGTTAACTCTTTAATTCCCTCAGTCTTTATGTCGTCAACAGCATTTCCTATGTTAAAATTTAAGAGGAGCATGCTTTTGCCGTACATGTATTGGTCTTTCTGAGACTCAGGAATCTTATCGTATATTGCCTCAATTTCATCTTTAGTGTCCGGAATTGTGCCGCCGTTAAACTCTTTTACAAGAGGCACGATGCTTGAAGCACCTAAAATGTATCGCCTTTGAGTTTCATGTTCGCTGAACCTGTCAATCCACTTAAGAACCTCAGGGTCAGCAGTATTTTCTACATTTATTATGAGGTTAAGTGTATCAGTTCCTCCCGTAATATCCTTCAGATGATACAGGTCTATAAGAGCTGGCAAATCCGGAGGAACAAAGGCTTTGGTATCAGTCTCGACGCCCACAGACTCGTCGGCAATTATGCCTCCAACACAGAGCAGGGTTGCAATCCCGAGTACCAGCATGTTGTTCTTTATCGAAAAATTATTGATTTTTTCTAGAAGATGCTCTATTACACCCTGTTTTGGTTTCGTGGAAGAAACATCTTCAACATCTTTTTTTGTCGGTTTTGATTCTTGTTTTCCTTTCTTCGACGGGTATTTTTTTGAGATGCTGTCGAAGATGTAAACTGTAATTACCCCGACAAACATGGCTGCCAGATAGCACATTATTATGCCGATCGTGAGAAGTTTCCCAAAATCTTTTATCATTGGAACCGTGGATGTAAACAGGGAAAAGAATCCCAGAGCAGTCATAGTAAGAGCTATGAGTACAGCAGGTCCTGTGTGTTTAATTGTTGATATTATGGCTTTGGATTTGTTCCCCTCTTTATGCAACTCTTCTTCAATTCTGTTATGGAACTGAATCGCATAGTCAATGCCAAGCCCTATGAGTACAGGGAAAGCTGACATGGAAACCATTGATAAGGGAATCTGCAGAAAGCCCATAGCTCCGAAAGTGTATACAATACCGAGTAAAACGATCGGTAAAGGCAACAATTTCCAGCGGACGTGCCGGAAAACAAGGCTCAGCACTATTAGCATGAAAAAGGCAGCAAGCAAGAGTAGTGACCCCATACTTGAGGTCATTGCCTCGTTCATTTCAATATTGTAGGCCGGATCGCCTGTTACTATGATATTGTAAGATGGAGGGAAATCAGAAAATCTGACAGCTTCCTGGGCCACCGTTATGATCTCTTTCTTTTTCTCATCGGAAGTGGACATTGACATCGATATTGAGATCAACATATGTGTATCATCAGGAACTAATTTTGAGAATATCTGCGGATATCCATCAATAAGTGCCTTGATCTCTGCATCGGTCTCTGGTATCCTGGACCTTCCTGTATACTCGTAATTTATTTCCTTTATAACAGTAGCAGGACTTGTGACCCCTACAACTCCTTCAGTGGACCCGATTTGCTGTTCAAACCGATCTACAGCTTTCATCAAATCTGCTGATTTTACTTCATCCCCCTCTACCATCACTACAATGGATTCAGTGCCAAATATATTTGAGTAAAGATGATCATAGCTCTGATACAGTTTCGAATCTTTACTTACAAAGGTCTCCGTTCCTGAGCCCATAGAAATTTTCTGTGCACCTTGCATTGATAACAAGATGAGAAGAAAAAATATCAGAAGTAATGTCACGCGGTTGTTATGGACAAATACTCCAAGTTTTTCAAAAAAATTCTTAATAGCACATTCCTCTTATTACTTTTTTGAAGATAGTTTTGAAGTACATATCAATTTACAAACAGGAGCTTGCTCCCTGAAGTCCTGGGCAGGTTCAAATCCGTCGACGATCAATATTATTAAATATCCCCACCGTTGTCTCGAGGCTCTGTAAATAATTTCATTAAAATAATTGCAACATTCTAACCCCTTATCTGTCAAGGAAACAAGCACTTTTCTTCTGTCTTCAGGATTATTTTTCCGAAACACCATCCCTTTTTTTTCAGATCATCAATCATCCGGCTTAGGCTGTTTTTATTCATACCGGTATAATTTCCGATGATTGAAGGCATGATTTCACCTTCCATGCCTATGACCTTGATCACGCTAGATTATGAACTATATAATAATATAGTTCGATATTGAACTATTGACATTATCAACAATTGATTCTATTTAAATCCTGCGGCTCGAAAAAGTTGGAAATTTCTAAAAAAGTTAAAAGTTTAAATTCTGTTAAATATAAAAGTGAGTATTAATTGTCTTAGTGAGTATTAATTGTCTTAGTGAGTATTAATTGTCTTAGTGAGTATTAATTGTC
>ENA-UOOK01002900-UOOK01002900.1-fermentation-metagenome-genome-assembly--contig:-NODE-2900-length-20267-cov-7.630863_pt1 | contig 20267 bp, 15 predicted proteins | sample MGYA00245777_ERZ724023 | MGnify/ENA primary metagenome ERZ724023 (study PRJEB28704, sample SAMN03018312) | fermentation metagenome | biome: anthropogenic terrestrial biome; feature: soil; material...
TGCCGCTTTTTCAAGTCGACTTCTTTTAAATGTGCGCAATTTTCCGGACGTTATCAATACATGTGACCTGAAATAAGTTTTGGCACTTGCGAAAAACGGCAATACGTATTATAATATAATCGTACTTTGATTTTACGGATCAACTTTACCTGAAGGCCAGGCAATGGTTAAGTTGGAGCCACACGCATACTTCCGATAAGTATCCCGGGGCAATCGACCGGATGCGGACATTTACTGCAAAACACGGCTTGTCAATATTGCCGGCAAATAATAAGGAATAATACCATGAACCAGAGAATTCTTGATTTCCATGCACATTGTAATTCATCCGAGTCAACTTTGCTTCGAAAGTTCGCCGAAACTTACGAAGCCGGCAATGCCATTGCCGTGTTGTCCGGCGGTTTGCGTTACGGCGCCCATGATTATGAAACCAACGAAAAAGTGATTACCGTTTGCCGGGAATACTCCGGTCTTTTTGTCCCAATGGCCAGAATTGATCTCTGGGACACTCCACCGGACCCGGCCCAGGTTCATTATTATGCAGAGCTCGGGGCAAAAGGATTCAAGTTCATTTACCCGTATCATGAATACGACCATGACATCTATATGCCGTTGTATGCGGAAATTGAAAAGATTGGCTTGCCCGTGTTATTTCACACCGGCAATTTTCGTCCGAGTGAAGCCGACATTGTCTGGCAGCGTCCGGTTTTGAAGAACATGAATCCATTGAATCTCGACCGGATTGCGCGTTCATTTCAGAAGCTGCAGATCGTGATGGCGCATCTTGGTACGTCGGTATGGCGTCACGAGGCATCGGAACTGTTAAAAATGCACGAAAATATCTATGCCGATCTGGCCGGGTCCGGCAGCTGGCAGGGGCTTTCCGCCGAAGAGTTGGCAGTCTGTTTCCGTCCTTACATTCATCCCTTTGATCCGGAGTACAGAAACTTCAGAAAGTTGATATTCGGGTCCGATGCTTATGTAAGTTATCCGGCAGTCATGCCTGCGGCCAGACAGCATTATGAAATGATGTTAAGTAAGCTTGGACTGCCGCAAGGCATTCGGGATGGTATTATGGGGGAAACCGCAGCTTCATGGCTGGGAATTGCATTGTAGCAATTCCCGCCCACCCGCATTTCCGTCTGTTTTGAAGAATCGGCCCTGGGAAACTTTACCAAGCGGCTTCAAATACTTTTTCATGCAGATATGCCGGTTCGGGATAGGTTTGACGAGCCTTTTCCACTAACTGCAACAATTCTTCATGAGTCATTGGCTCGGCAGACAATTCATTGATCATCCGCCATCCGTCATCCCGGGGAATTCCTACATGGCGCAGCATGATTGCTTCACACAAGGTCCTGAGGCGCTTATAGGTTTCCAGAGAATAATAATGTGCGATTCTTCTCAGACGTTCCGCCAGCTGCAGCTGAATTTCCTTGACCTTTTCCGGTGGTTTTGTAATTTTATCACCGAGGGTATCAACCAGATGGCAATAGGTCAGATATGCGGCATAGAAGTCCCAGCGGAGTTGTTCCTCCGGGGTTTTGATTTTATACCTCATACGTTCCAACAGGGAAAACGCATGTGCCATGAATTCATGATAGCCGATATCACCGCGCGAATATTTGAACAATAAAGCCAGATTATAGGCTTCGTCGGAGGCATTCGGGAACATTTTTTCCGCAAATTCCCGAAGAATAGCCTCGACATCCAGATACGGATCCCACATCAGGCGGGCGGATATATACAGGGTCAAACCGGCCTGAGCCCAATCCGAGCCGGTCTGAACCCGCATCATGGTACAGCCGTGCTCATGAATTTCCCGGTATTTCTGATCCAGATCCTGCCAGAATGGTTTATGAACCGCTCCGTAATTCGGATGAAAAAAATAAAGACTGGAAGTTATCTCAACATAATGGATGGATTGTTTCCAGGTATCAATCAGCTCCACCAGGGGAATCGGGGTGAAAAATTCATAAATATTGACGATGAGGCGGTCTTCATTCCGGTCGTAACCATCCGCTTTTATGGTAGGTTTTGCCGTAGCGCCGCCGGCATAGGCCCAGATCAAAATCATTTTATCCGGATACGACGGGAAAAACCGTTCTCCGATTTTGTTGGCAAGAAAAATATTGCGGTCGGGAAGACTGCCCAGCTTTAAACAGTTTTCGCATTCACAGTGCCCGTAGCCGTCGTTGGGAGAAAGGGAAATAACGTCATTATCGGGGTATTTCTTCATTTGCTCAATACCCCATTGAGCCCCTGTTTCCCAGGTTTTCGGATTGGAAATACAGACCTGGTATGTCGTTTCCTTGCCGGGAACCTTCGGAAACAGTTCCGGGTATTTTTTCGGGGACCAGATATATTTGAAATTATGGCCGCTGAATCCCTTCAGATCGCGCGGGCTCATCCGGTTGGCAGTGGTCCATTCTTTTTCCATGGCGAATGCCTCGTCGCTGCGCCGATTCCAGGCGTAATGAATTCTCTGGGCATAAGCCGGGCGCTGGAACGTATCCGGTATCTGAAGGGAAATTTCCGTGAGCCGGGGAATGACCGTACCTGCTTCGCAGGCAAAATACCAGCGGCATCCCAGCCGCTCCAGAAAATCATGAACGGCAAACTGAGTCCCGGCCGAACGGTGCCCGCAAAAAAACAGTGAATTACCGCGCTCCGCCAGGATATAGGAGTCGATGTCCGGGTTGCCGATTACTATTTTCCGGTCGAATTGAAGTTTTGAACGCAATTCTTCCGGCAAGGCGGCGGTTTTACCGATGTAGATATGGTTGCCGGGGGCAATCTGTTCATTTTCGGAATGAACAGGCAATTCTTTCCCCGTCATTTTCTGGATGTGATCCTGTAAGATCGCGGCAGCTTTTCTTTCCTGCGGGTCCGGATTGGCGGGCAGAATGACGACGGTTGAATCGTTCATTTCGAACGCGGAAAGAACCAGAACCATGAACAATGCGGAAAGAAGAAGATAGATTTTCATATTACTTGTTTCCGGGTATGGTTATGGGGTGGGTGAATTCTTTGGCGGCGCTCAACTTGAATTTGAAGAGACGCCCTTTTCCGGTCAGGGAACTTTCATAACCGGGGTGATGGTCGACCGTATCCTCAAGGATGTAAAATTCTTTCGCGTTCGGAGCTATGGCCAGCGCCCTGGCGCCGGTGACGCCGGGTAATTCCCATTGATTGGTCATATTCAGGCCGATTCCGTTGTCAAAAAGTTGAACCAGCCTGGAAATGAAATCCGGTTTCCAATGCCTGAGATTGGTTTTCGATACCGTACCGCGTTCAACGGCATAGACCAGGTTGCCTGACGCGGCCAGCCCGATAACATCGCGAAATTCGGTTATGCAGTGATAGGCCGCCCGGATATCCTGTCCATCGTAAACATATTTGGCGATAGCTCCATGGTAAGAACGGTTGGAAAAACAGTTGGCCACATATAAATTATTATGGTCATCAGCGGTTATTGAAGGTCCGATGTATTTGGAGTGAACCGGGCCGAGCATGCCGTTGGCGGAGGATTTGGTGAAGATTACCGGGTTGCCGGTTCCGAACCATAAGGTATGGCCGGCTCCGGTTCTGGCGAAATATACGCCAGGCGCACCGCAGGCAAAGCCCAGATTGGGATTTATGGAGAAAGAACCGAGTTCCTCGCCGTTTGGGGCGAGCATGATGACCTTAGAGGAGGAATATGCGAAAATATTTCCCGATTTATCGATGGCGAGCAATGCCATGTTTTTCTTGAAAGCAGACGGTTCCTGCCCGTTTGGATTCAATTTGATGATATTATTGGAATCATTGACGAAAATATCGCCCTGTGGATTCAGGCATACATTAAGCGGAGCTTCAAACTGAATGAAACCGTTCTGGCCGAATTTCGAATCCCGGGCTATACGCGGGGCCACCAGAAATTCCGCAGTATATTTGCCGGGAGACAATTTACTCAATTCCTGATAAGTGATTCGATGGGGTCCCTGATCCAGCTTCCCGGAAAAAACCGTCATGGTGTTCCTGCCGGATGAATCGCGTAGCAGAATCAACGCCCGGCAGGGTATATTGAGATCAAACCGGAAAATATTCGGACTGACAAACTGGACCTGCGAAAAAACAACATCTTTCGCCTGATTGTCATCGACACTGGTAACGACTTTTTCTTCGGAGGGATTGTTCCGGAACTGAATTGTATTGTTTTCCATAACGGTATCCTGTGCACAGAGGATGCCGGCGGTGAAGATAATCAGAATTGCTCTCGAAATCATTTTGCTTCTCCGGTGTGGTTGGGGGTATAGATAAATATATTGCGGAAAATACCGCCGAATCCGAAAGGATCGCCGGCAATAACCCGAATGGTGATGCGGTTTTTACCGGGTTTGAGAACTCCCGATGAAACCGGCTTGGTCCAAGAGTATTTCGTCCGGTTCCAGTTTTCATGAAAGGGCTGGTAAGCTGCGATTCGGCCATTCAGCCAGATCCATGCTTCGTTATTGATGCCGCCGACAAAAAGCGCCAGGTCGCGCTCCCTGAACCGCTCCGGCAGTTCGAAATCCACAGCATACCACATTTCGCCGAGATAAGGAATCATTTTCTGTTTGTCGCTGTTATAGCCCTGTACTTCGATGCAGCGTCCGATTTCAATATCACTCCAACGAGATATATCGGTTCCGGCGCCAAACCATCCGGCAGAATAACCGAGATGTTCGAGGTCGGTTTTGAATTTCCATTTATCCGGTAATTTTACCGCAAGCTCGCCTTGCTCCCCGTTGATCAGTTTGAGGATATTGGTGTATTGCTTTTTCTTGCCCAGAGGACTGAAATTGGCACCATAAGGCTCGTAATCCGAACGTTCATCCCGTATGTACATATGGCGGTCGATATAATTGAGATTGATACTTAGCATGGCTTCTTCCAGTTCCAGCATTTTACCTGCCCGCTCAATGGCTCCGGGATAATTGAAACTGCGTTCGCAAATATCGCGCATCTCGCTGTAAAGCAACATATGTTTTGCGGTCAACATGGCCAGCTCGATATGCTGCCGCGTCGCCGGATCGGCCTGCGAAGCGGCTTTTCCGGCTTCTTCGATGTACGGCATCAGGCTTTTGACGAATTTATTGGAGAAGATTTCGGGCAGCAATTCCTCTTCATGGGTATTGAACGGTGCATTGACAATGGCGTTTTCGATGGCGGTATAGAATTTCTTCATGGGACCGGCGGCGGGACCGTAATATTTCTCATAGAAATCTTTCAGCAAGGCTTCGGTATCGGTTGCGGGGTTCCACAACATTTTTCCCCAGACGTACATGTTGATGAAATGGGTGTTCCAGGACGGCCAGCATTCCCAGCGCACCCCCAGCGGTTTATTTTCCGGGCGGGCCAGGAACCGGGCGTCACTGATGATATTGTTCACCATCGGCAGCGGCAGATTGCAATGCAGCATGAATGGCGGGTAATACGGGCGGTAAACAAATTTATCCAGGCGTTTTTTCCAACTGGAAACCAGAGCCGCAATCTGCCGCGCTTCCCAGTTGTCGGGATGGCTGATGGGGCGCATCAACGAAAATTCCAGAAGCGCCAGGTGCCCGCCGACATTATCGGCGAAGCGAAACTCCGATGGCGGCGGCAAAGTGCGGCCGGCATAGATACTCGCAGAAATTATCTTATCGGGAAATTCATCTTTCAACGCACTGGCCACATTGCTGATCAGACGGAAATAAGAGCCGCTGATGCAGGGTTTGCCGTGTCCGGCCAGATATTCAAAACGTATATTGCCATTGAGCTCCCGGCAATTATCGCAATAACACAAAGGCATTCCGTCCTGAGGAGCAAAACCGACATACGTTTCGCGGGGCTTCCGGATGAAATGCTCCCGGATTTTGGTGATGAGGATTTTTTCCACGCCCGGATGGGAAAGGCAGATCACATGAGGATCACGGGACTGCCGGTCTTCCTTCAAACCGAAGTACTCTGGGTGATCTTTCAGATATTCCTTTTCGGAAATGAACGAATGAATCGAAGCATCACTGGCATTGGCAAATCCGGCATGAAACTCCAGGAAGCGATTCCGGTGAAAGAAAGCCTGCTCCTCGTTGATCTGCTCCGGCGTTCTTCCTTTGTTCCAGTAGCCGCGCAGCAGGAAAAACGGTTTTTCAGTAATATTCAGGTCTTCCACTTCAATCGTTTTCATTTGGGGTACAACTTCTCCCGACGCCCCCGGCATGAACCAGCGGCAGCCCAGCCGCTCCAGAAAATCGTAAACCGCAAACAACGACCCCTTGTAAGTCGTACCGAAATTCAGACGGTATGGGTATTTGGGATCGAGTTTTTCTCTCCTTAAAGGAAAACCACCGTCATTACCGGCCAAAATCAGGTTATTGCCAATGACACGAAGGATATAGTATTCCCGGATTTCATCAAATGAATAATCATCGGGCAGGTCGATTTTCAATTCGTCCGTAGCTTTGCTTCGTCCGATCAATATGCGGTTCCCTTCGACTTCCCGGTCATCGGTAACAATCGGCAGTTCCGCCCCGGATATGCGCTTCAGATAGGTTTGCAGTTCCTCTGCGGCAAGTTTATTTTTGTGCGGTGCATCGTGGCTGATGACAATCGTGGCCCGGGGATTTCCGCCGTCGACCAGTGTCAGGGCCGCCGGAAGTGAAACGGGAATAATGATAGTGCTGAATACGAGAAGTTTCAAAAATAACTTCATGCTTTTTCTCCTTTTGATTCATGCATTGTTTATGCTCAATTTTGAATTACCATGAGGGCGCCTTGTAAGCACGATCCTCGCCGGAAGTAGATATCCGTACATAAAACTGGTCCCGGAAAACACCGGGAGTAATGGTTCTCGCGGAACCGTCGGCATTGGCGGTATTGGCGATTCTGGTCTGATCGGTAACACCTTTTCCATGGCCATAGATGAATTTCCCGCCGGCGGGACTAACGGCATCGCCATAACGTCCACCCAGATTGTTCGTGCGGAAACTAGTCTCCCTTGCTTCGGTGATCATCACCACTTCAGAGGGTCTTTTGACTTTTCTGATTCCCCCCTTGGCCGCCAAAGAACTATTCCACTCATTGTCCCCAAGCCAGGCGTTGAATCCATAACTCCGCCGCTCCCAGTCATTCCCGGGTGGATTTCGGAACGGAATGGTTCCCGGGCAAAACATCATATGCTTCAGACTGCGGTACAGTGTGTCATCCTTCAAATTGAGATATTCCCGCATAATATTGACCCAACCCATATCGGTAAACGTAGTCTCAACAGTGTCGATATTGCGTCCATCGCTCCAGTTCGCGTGGGTGGCAGTGCTCAATTGCCGGACATTGTTCAGACAATTGGTAATTCTCGCCTTTTCCCGGGCTTTATTTATCGCCTGTAACAACAAAGCAGCCAGTATCGCAATGATCGCAATTACTACCAGAAGCTCAATGAGTGTGAATTTTTTCAGACTTTTCATTTTCTTGTCCTCAAGACTGACTTGTTTGTATTTCCACACGGTGTATCGCCGTACTGGTACGCTCAATCAGGGTGGGCGACATGACGACATGCGGAGCCGTCTGTTTCCCGGTCCATCGTTCCGTTTCAAGCAAAAGCCTGACGGCACTCACCCCGCAATCATAGTAATTATAACTTACAGTAGAGAGTGGCACCTCAAAAAATTCCGCCCCCGGATAACCGCAGTTGCCCATTACCGCAATATCATCCGGAATGTTCCAGTTGCGCCGTTTAATGGCGTCACAGGCATAGATCGCGAAAAAATCGGAGAAACAAAGCAATGCGGTCGGCGGCCGGCGCATATCGAGCAATTTGCTGATCGCCTGATTGATTTCCACCTTGTCGTAATGAGTTTGGACAATCAATTCCGGGTTTGTATCCGCCCCGTTGACTTTCAACAGATGCAGATACTCTTTGAACGGCATTCCGCGCAGGGTATTCCAGTTGACGCTGGTAATGCAGCCGATCCGGCGGTGGCCGCATTCCAGCAGGTGCATCAGCGCCATTCGCCAGCATTCACGGGAATTGATATGCACGCCCCCGGTATTCGGGGGAAACCGGTACTCGTCGAATGAATAGGACACAACCACCGGCAACGGCGACTCCGCCCACGGCGATTGTTCATGGATTTCCGACTGGTGCACACAAAGCAGGATACCGGCAAAATCACGACTGCTGAAGAGCCGGTTGAACTCGGAACCGGACATGCCGTGAACTTGCTCATAATCCATGATCACAATATGGTAACCATTCCGCTTGGCTTCAAATTCGATACCCGGCAACACATAAATAAACGGATTTTCCACCGACGGTCTGTTGTTCATGATACACAGGAAGTTGCGTTTGCCGCTGCTGACGGAGGTCGTCTTGATAAATGTGCCGCGCGAGCGGATCCGTTCGATCAGGTCCTCCTCTTCCAGACGGCTCAAAGCCGCGCGCAATGTACGCTGCGACACCTGCAGCTGTATCGCCAGCTCCCGTTCGTTTGGAATCCGTCCGTCAGCAAAACTCTGATTGACAATTGCATTTTTCAGGTGCTCGTAAATAATGTCCTGTTTACGCGGCATAAGCTCAGAATCCATTACTTGTTATCGTTTGTTATCTTTATCTTTCATTATTGTACAGCAAATGTTCCGAATTGTCAATAGCCATTATGAAAAATTTACGAAAGTTCGGTAAAAGTCTATGATCAACCTATGTAGAATGAGGATCGATATGCGCAGATGCACAAAATCAGGTAAAATTTTTCACAGCTATCCCATAAAAATGTGAAGTATTGAAAAAACGAGGGCTCATGCTACCTTTTTAGTTGCGAAACAAATAAGGGAAAAAGCATGAGTCCTCAGAAGAATACAATGGTGGTGTTGGGTCAGATTGTCAAACTGATTCCGGCAAAATTAATCGAAAAACTGAAAAGCAAGTACAAAATCCAGACGCGAAGTTTTTCGGCGACGAGTCATGTGGCGGCGTTGATTTATGCTCAGTTGTCGCACGCGTTGAGCTTGAATGACATTTGCGATGGAATGCGGAATCATCATGGGGCGTTGAGTCAGATCCGCGACTGGATAGCGCCGAGTCGAAACGGTTTGGCGCATGCCAACCGGACCCGCCCGGCGGATATGGCCGAGGAACTGTTCTGGACGATTTATAATTTACTGAAAAAGCATTATGCGGCGTTTTTTCAGACCAGCCGTAATTATCCTGGTTTGCCGAGGCGGTTCAAGCGGGTGATCCATGTCGTTGATTCGAGCACGATTCCACTGATTGCCAAGTGCATGAACCGGGCAAAGCACCGAGCTCAAAAGGCGGCGGCGAAACGGCATCTGGCTTTGGCATTGAGTTCATTTCTGCCATCGTTTGCGGTGGTGAATCGGGCGAAGGATTCGGACCCGAAAATGGCCTGGGCGGTTTGCGCACCGGTCAAAGACGGCGAAATCGTGGTGTTCGACAAGGCGTATTGCGACTTCAAGCATCTTTTTCATCTGGACGGACGCGGGGTGTTCCGGGTGACACGGGCCAAGGAGAATATGCAGGATGAAGTTGTGAGACAGCTTCCGGTCAAAACGGCGCGAAAATCGAATGAGTCAAGCTCAAAAAAACAGAAAGTTATGGGACAGCAGCCGGTCATCGTATCCGATTCGATCATCCGCATGACCTGCCAAAACACCTTCAAAAACTATCCGAAAGAGCTCAGAATGGTGGCCGCCGATGTCCTGGTCGACAAAAAATGGAAACGCATGACATTCCTGACCAATAATCTGGAATGAGCCGCATCATCGATCTGCGAATTATATCGCGCACGCTGGGGCGTCGAAGTGTTTTTCAAGGAAATCAAGCAGACCTTGCAAATCGCCGACAGTTCCCGTTCGATCACCGTTTCCGGCGCGTAATACGGATTCGCCTCGTTTCCCCCCAGATTCCGCAGTTCCGGAACCGCTTTCACCACTTCCTTTAATACTTGCTGTCGCTGCAACCGGCAAACAGCAGAGGTCAACACATTTTTTTCGTATTTGACTATTGACATTTTGCAAATACCGATTATAATATTAGGAGAAACGATTCAAAAATAATCCATAAGTATCTAATTATAATAAGTGAATCGTTACAAATAAGGAATAAAAATGACCACCTTGAAAGACGTCGCCCGGGTTGCCGGTGTCAGTGTCAGCACTGCCAGCTATGTAATGAGCGGCAACGGGCTTGACAAAATTCGCGACGTTACCAGAAACCGGGTACTTACCGCCGCGGATTCGCTGGGTTACAAAGTGAATATGGCGGGACGGTTGCTGCAGGGGGGGCCTTCGCAGACCATCGGCATTATCGAGTGCCAGCGCTCCATACCGATTTTTTCCGAATTGATGCAGATGGTCAGTCGGAAACTCGACACCATGGGATACCGGACCAATTACCGGATTGCCAATGTAAATCCCGACAATATCGACAAAGAGCAGGAAGCGGTCAACGATGCCGTCGCCTGCCATGTGGACGGTATTATCCTGGCCTTTTACAACAAATTCAGAACGTTTCCCCGTGAAAAATGCACTGTACCGTTGACGATATTCAACGGCACGGAGCCCGATGTGAAAGTCAACCATGAGCACGGCACTTACCTGGCGGTACAGCACCTGATCGGACACGGACACCGCAAAATCGGCTATGTCCTGCCTGATAATCCGCATAATTTAAGCAAGCTGAACGGCTACCGCCGGGCCCTGTGCGAAGCCGGTATTGAGCCGGACAGCAACTGGCTGGCCAAAATTTTTCCCACTCACCGCTGGCGGGAAGAACTTGACCGGTTGGTTTTTGAAGAAAAAGTAACCGCCGTTTGCGCCAGCAATGACACATATGCGGTCAACACCATGCAGTATTTCAAATGGCGCGGCATTCGGATTCCGGACGATGTAGCCATGTTCGGTTATGACGGACTGTCGTATGTGGACTGGCTGGAAGTTCCTCTTTCTACAGTCGTACAGCCGGTCGAACTCCTGGGCGAGACAATCGCTCGCGTCATGCTTGATAAAATTGCTCGGAAAGATATGAAGCCCCCGGCCGAACCATACGACCTGCTGCCACGCCTGCATCTCGGCCAAAGTTGCGGATGCCGTACCAGGCAGGGTTGCCCGGACATTGCTTGGGCCGATATAAGTGTTTATTTAAAATGATAAAATCGAAGGAGACTGCAAATGAACGGAAAGAAAAATTTCACACTTATCGAGTTACTTGTTGTTATCGCAATCATTGCGATACTGGCGGCTATGTTGCTGCCGGCATTAAACCGGGCCAGGGAAGCGGCCCATCGCACCGACTGTGCCAACAATATCCGTCAGATCGGCAGTACCCTGCTTTCTTATGCCGCCGACAACCAGGACTGGTGCATTCCGTTGAAGCATCCGGTTCTGAACGATGCGTACTGGACCTGGGGCTGGGAATTTTTTGACGGTAAGTATTTGCCGCGGACAACCTTTGCCTGTCCTGCCGCACGGGATTCGTATTTTGTCAGAAATCTCAAAGCCGAAACCTATCATTTCACCTGGACACCGCACGGTTACAACGGCTGGGGACTCGGTGCCAACTGGGGCGGTTCCGGCACTCCCGCCAAAATCAACCGTATCAGAAAACCGACCGAAGCTCTCGCTTTTATCGACAATCTAAGCACAAGCAACCCGCAATATGGCGGTTTTTACGCCATTAACGACGGAAACGGCATTATCGGGCGCCACGCAGGGACATCGAATATCGCCTGGCTGGACGGCCATGTCACCAATGAAGTGCAGTGCCAGCCCAAATACAAGAATTCCGTCTATCTGACTTTAGTAAATAACCGTTGAGGTAATTTCAAAAGTATTTAATTCGGCGGGATGAAAAAAAGAGGCAGAGGGTTAATCTTAACTCCGGGGCTATCAAACCTGGAGGAAAAATGAACGAACTGCCGAGATTATACTTTACGATGGAAACTGATCTTTTTCCAATGGTGGAAGAAGGAATTGGCGAAATAACCGCAAAAATGAAGGAATTTTTGCGAATAGTGGAACTGGTTCGCCCCTCACGATTCATCACCAATGTTCTGCGTTGGTGTGGACTGGGACGACCGATGAAAGACCGCGAGAAAATGCTTCGTGCATTTTTTCTGAAAGCGGTATACGACCTTCCGACGGCGAAGGGGCTGATTGAAAATTTGAATACAAATCCGAGTTATCGCAGACTTTGTGGTTGGGAATATCGAATTGAAGTTCCGTCCGAGGCTACATTTTGCCGTGCGTTTAACGTGTTTGCAGAGGAAAAAGTTCCTGATGCCATTCACGCAATGATTGTGCAAGAAAACTATGTTGACAAGGTTGTCGGTCATGCGAGTGTGGATTCCACGGCAATCACTGGACGCGAAAAAGCGTGCCGGAAGAACACGCCGAAAAGCAAACTCAAGAAGAAGTGTGGACGGAAAAGCAAAGCTGAAAAAGCGGCAATGACCGAAGCGGAAATCGCTGAGGTAAAAACCAGACGGTTGGAACTTCAACCGAACCGGACGCTTGCGAAGAATGTAGATGATCTTCCGCAAAGGTGCGATTGGGGCGGCAAGCGTGACAGCAAGGGCGAAACGCCATACCGGTGTGGTTACAAGTTGCATTTGTCGCTTGGAGATGGTGGCGTTCCTCTGGCTGCAATTTCAAGTTCAGCCTCCTTGCATGACAGTCAAGTGGCAATTCCCTTGATGCAAATGGCTTCGGAAAGAGCGACCATTCTGTATGATCTGGCAGACTCGGCATATGACGCGGAAGAAATCAAGGCGTTTTCGCAAAAAATCGGTCATGTTCCAATTATCGATCCCAATCAACGCCGGGGAGAGAAAGTTGAACTGGCTCCTGCACAAAAAGTTCGTTATCGGGAACGTTCGACCGTGGAACGGGGCAATTCGGATTTGAAAGACAATTATGGCGCACGTCACGTTAGGGTGAAAGGACACTGGAAAGTCTTTTGCCACTTGATGTTCGGCGTGATTGCCATAACAGTGAAACAACTATTCAACATGCTTGAATAGAAGCATTTAAGTCTGACAAGAATTAAGAAACCAACAAATCCCGCAAGAACGGGTAAGGTGGCAAACGCTCAAATTTTAGATTTTTAACGACTTTTTGAGAAAAAAGTCACATTGGATGCGTCAAAATGGTTTGACGCATAAGGAAACGAGTTATTCACAGGAAAAAGCCAATACTTTTGAAATTGGCTCCGTTTATAAAAACAGTAGGATGATTCATATGCGCAGTTTATTATTGTTGTCGCTCTTATTGTCGTTTGTGACCGTCCAGTCGGTGGTGGTGGAGCGCGTCGATGCCGGAGTGCCCGGATTCAAGCCGTTGACTATTCCGGTAAAAGACCGGCTGAATGCGAACGAAGGGCGTATCTCGTTCAGCTATACCCCGAGTTTCAACCGCAATACGAATAAGCTGGCCATCTATCGGATTTTCGCCTGTGGGCAAGCCGCCTGCGGAGTCAATGTGGGAAAGGACGGCAAAACAGTTCCATGGTTTCTGATCAACACTCCGGCGACCGGTGCGAATTACGGAATTTATACCGCCGCGCCGTTGGAAGCCGGAAAAACTTATCGGTTTCAGTTGAACTGGGATGCGAAAAACATGTATTTGCATATCGACGACAAATTGATTGGGAAGAAGGCAAAAACGGTTCCGATGCCATTTGAAGAAACTATGTTTTTCGGAGGGCGCAATGGCGAAAACGCTGACGGTATTCTCGCCGATCTGGAGTTTGCGGTGGAATCCGCCGTTCAACCTGTTGCCAAGGCCCTTCCTGACACGGCAAATCTATGGGATATCCGTGACAACGCGTCTTATTGCTCCGTGGCGGTAGAGTCGCCGGACGCCCCGGTGACGCTGATTTTCCGTCCCTCGGCCATGCCGGTAAAAGCCGGGCAAAACTACTGGGTTGAGTCAAACGTTTTTGATCCCCGGATTGTTTCTCCCGCTCCCGACGGTTCATTCAGACTTGAATACCCGCCGTGTTACAACAACAACGTCACCATATCGCCCACCGGTCAAAACCTGTTGCCCGGTGTGGATTTCGAGAATACCGCCAAGCTGCCGAACGGCTGGAGAGCCATCGACAACGCTAAACCGCTGCCGACCTTGAATCAGGGGCATGAAGGTTTCAGCGTCGACGATTCCATAACACCGAACCATGAAAACGGCAAGAACACGGCGGCGGTGCAGTCGCTTTTTAAGCGCAGTGGCAGACAAAGCCTGAAAATGTCAAAGAACTCCGCCAATGGCTCCCTGGTCGTTGAAAGCCCTGCCTTAGAGGTTGCCGGCGGCAAGAAATATCTATTAACCGGATATTATCACACCGCCGACATGAAATATGGCAGCGGTTTCGCCATGATCGCCAAAGTAACCGGTGACAATACCAAAGCCAAGCATCATTACGCCACAGTGATGTCGCGCCAGACCCGGATGGATGAATGGCGCATGGCCTATTGCGGTTTCGATGTTCCTGCCGACATCGTGAACCCCAAAGTATCGCTGCTGCTTACCGCCACCGGAAATCCTTTCAATCTTTATTGGGACGACTTTGATTTGCGTGAACGCCCGGTCATGTTGCCAACGCAAAACCGTCCTGACGCGGACGGACAAATGACGCCTGTCATCGGCAAAGAAGAATTGCTGTCCAGGCTGTCAAATGCGGAACCGTATACCGCCGAACGGAAAATTATCGACGGTATGCCGCAGTTGTTCCTGAACGGGAAAATCGCGCCGAAATTCGGTTATGCGGGCTTTCTCCGGGCCGGACATAAGGACTTCGACCAGGCGGGGGTGCATCTGCAGTGGCTCTATACCATTACCGGCGACGGCGGCAAAAACAACTGGCGCGGCATTCCGGTCTGGCTTGGCGACGGTAAATATGACTTTTCGCCGCTCGACCAACGCCTGGAGTCCCTGTTGCGGTTGGCTCCCGGCTCCGTAGTCATGCTATACCTCGGCGTCAATCCTTATCTGGATTTTTTCAAGGATCATCCCGACGCCCTGGCCCTGGATGTCAACGGCAAATCCTACAAAACCGATAATTCATTCTGGTTCAGCTATGCGGCCGAGGCTTACCGCGCCTCGTGCGCCGATATGCTCCGCGCCCTGGCCGCATACCTGAAAAAATCCCCCTACGGAAAGGCCGTCGCCGGTATCCATATCACCGGCGGGCGCGATGGGCAGTGGTTCCCGCATCCTTACGACGGTTCGGAGAGCTACCGGAAAGCATTTGCCGCCTATTTGAAAAAAGTTTACCGGAACGACCCGGACGCACTACGCCAGGCTTGGGGCGACCCTCTGGCAACTTTTGACGGCGTAGTCGTCCCGAAACCTTCCGATGTATCCGGCGTCTATTTCCTCGACCCTGCCAACCCGCAGCACCGCCGCTGGATTGACGGGGAACGCTTCCGCAATATCGGCCCGGTGGAAACCGTGTCCGAATTTGCCCGGATTTTCAAAGAAGCCATCGGCCGCCCGGTTTATGTATCCATGTATTATAATGATATCGTTGCTGGTCACGACCTGGGCAAAAATGCATTGAAAGAGGTACTGGCGTCACCTTATATCGATGGCATCGTCGGTGTACTCGACTATGGCTGGACCCGTTTAACCGGTTTTACCGGAGCATCGGTGAACCTGATGGATTCTCCCGCCCTGCACGGCAAAATCATGCTCTGCGAACTGGATTATCGTACCGAATATTCGCACCTTTGGGCGGCACGTGCCAGCGGTTCCTGGGGACCGGATAAAGTAGGCAATTCCAAAGGGTCGGAACAGAGCCTGGCCCAACAGCGGCGCGACATGGGTATGTTCCTGAGCCACGGACAGGGTACGTGGATGTATGCGCTCGCCGGTAACGGCTGGCCGCACCCGGATATGATGCGGGCCATTCACGAATCACTCGAAGCTGCAAAGCTTTCCGCTACGGAACCGCGCCCGGACGACTACGGCGATGTCGCCTGGTTCATGGACGAGCACATGATGGATGTCTTCGGCGGCGGCGGCGGCTCTCCGCCCTTCCGGATGCTGGTCCATCAGGTCGGCGCCGCCAATATCCGTATCCCGTTCAACGCCTCGGGGCTGAAAACGGACAGCTATTTGTTATCGGACCTGACCCAGCTCGGACACAAAAAATACCGGATGTATGTTTTTGCCGCCTCTCCCACCATTACCGAAAACGAAATCGCCTGGATTGAGAAAAACCTCCAGAAAGATGGCAATGTACTGGTATTTCTCTTTGACGCCGGACGCACCGCTCCGGGCGGTTTCTCCCAAAATATCAAGCGTCTCACCGGTATCAATGCCCAAATCGACGAAAACCAGATCATCACCTATCGCTATGAACCGGTCGCCCTGAATGACCCGCTATCGCACGGCCTGCGCTATCTGCGTACCGAAACCCGGGGGCCAGCCCTGATCGTTGAAGACAAAGAAGCTGTTCCCATCGGCATCTACCAGGATACCAAATTGGTCGGCGCCGCGGTAAAACGGCACAAAAACTGGACCGGCATCTATATCGGAGCACCAGGTGGCGTTACACCTGATTTCCTGCGTGCCGCCGCCGCCGAGGCCGGCATCACGCCGGTCGGGCCGTCCGGCGACGCCACTTATGCGGGCCACGGCTTCATCGTGATTCACGCCACTGCCGGCGGTGAAAAAACCATTTCCTGGCAGGGCAGCTACGATGCCGTGGATTTAGCCACCGGCCGCATCGTGGCTCCCAACGCCAACAGCCTGACTTTCCCCATGGAAGCCGGCCAGAGCCGCTGGTTCCGTCTGCAAAAACGTTAACACCACTGTAATTCAACTAAAAATTCTGCATGCCCCTCGGTAGATTGATCGCATATAGCCGGGGGCATCAAAATTTTCAGTGCAAAAACTCCGTAAAAAAAGAACAAGCAGACTTGAAAATTTATCGTTCGATCTGTTTGATTCTAGTGTAGCGTCTCCCAAGTAGTATAATTGAAAAAGGGTGCTATATTTTCTTGCATGATCAACTATGGAAGGAATAAAGCCAATGGAACGCTATAAGATTGAACTTGAACCGGAGGCCCGGCAGGAGTTGGAAATGTTGCTGAAAAAACACACGACGGAACACCGGTTGGCAGAACGAGCGAAAATAATTCTGTTGTCAGCCGAAGGCATGTCCATGACAGCCATCTCGAAAAAGCTTGATTGCTCTCCGCGCCGTGTATGCGCGTGGAAAAAGCGTTATTGTGAAAATGGTCTTGCAGGATTGGAAGAGAAACCGCGTTCCGGGCATCCGTGCACGATTAGCGCAGAGATCGTAGAAAAAGTAATTACCGGTGCTGTCAGCGGTTCACAAGCGACCACCTGCCGCAAGATGGCTCGAGAAGTTGGTATTTCTCCGGCGACCGTGCAACGAATCTGGGCAAGAAACGATATTAAACCGCATGTCACCAGAACATTCAAACTGTCAAGAGATACTCATTTTGAAGAGAAGTTCTGGGATGTCATTGGTCTTTACCTTGACCCTCCGGAGCGTGCACTGGTCCTTTGTTGCGACGAGAAAAGCCAAATTCAGGCATTGGAGCGAACGCAACCGGGACTGCCTCTGGGCGTTGGTCACATTCGCACTCAAACCCACGATTATTACCGTCATGGCACAACCACTCTCTTTGCCGCATTAAACTACCTTGACGGGAAAATAATTTCGCGTACCGAAGAACGGCACCGTCATATTGAATGGCTACGCTTCCTGCGTCAGATTGAGCGAGAAACTCCACGCAGACAGGAGGTGCATATTGTGCTTGACAATTATGGTTCGCACAAACATCCAAAAGTAATGGCATGGATGGAGAAACATCCGCGTTTTCATTTACATTTCACCCCGACATCCGCATCATGGTTGAATCTGGCCGAACGTTTTTTCCGGGATGTCCATACGGATGTAGTGAAAAATGGCAGCTTCGCTCATTTATACGAACTCAATAAAGCCCTTCAAACTTACATGGAGGAGAGAAATTCTTCCCCGAGGCGTTATGTCTGGAAAGCCGATGGACATAAGATCCTTGAAAAAATCAATCGCGCCAAGCAGGCTTTGAAGCAGAGGGTCAAATAATATTATTTAAGAGACACTGCACTAGGTAATCTTTTTGCCTGCCGCGCAGTGCAATAGGGCCAAACTTCTTTCGCGCATTTGATTCGAACCGTTGACCTGCAATTCTTCCAGTCTCTTCCGCTCCGTTCTGCTCAATTCCAACTTGACGATTTTCATATTACCTCCCCGGTTGGGGATAATATAGCATTTATTTTCAATTAGTCAAATATTTATGATGCAATACTTGGAATTCAGATAAATCAAGGCTATTCTCTTGGCGGCAAATCATAAAAAACTATTCCACGGCTATTGCCGGCTGTTAAGGTTTTTTCAAATGCGGGTCGGCTATGACAATGATATCTGTTTGGGGTTTTCCAGAATAGGAGATTTTGAAGCCAAAGCGTCCGCGGGGATTCTTCAACTTGATTCGAGCCGTTGGATGATTGATGTCGAAGTTTAATTTGCGGACACATTTGCCGTTATTGAGCACCTGTATTTTTATACCGGATTGAGAGGATAACGGATCCGGGTGCAGGCCGATGCAGGCTTCAAACACGGAAAATAAATTATCGGGAAGCCAATATTCAAGGGAGGCTTGGAAGTGACTGCCGAGGCTTATACCTTTTTCGAAAGCAACGACTTGATGATTATCCATTTTAAGGGCCAGCGGAATTTTTTGCATCTTTGCGTCGACAGCAAAATCCCGTTGAAATGAAAAAAAACGGTAACCGCCGGAACCGCCAAGAGGAAATTTAAACGGTTCCAGGTCCGTCAGACAGGTCTTGGCGAGATGTCCGGAGTTTTGAAATCTGCGGCAGGCGATTGCCCTGGCGGAAAAGAGCGTATCGGCGCAAATCTTTACCGTTCCTGAAAACATTTCACGGATAAGCGCCGGGTTCCCGTCCGTATTGCCGTTACGGCTGTTTTGTATGACCTTGAAGCATATTCTTCTTGAGGCGCATACCGTTTTTACATAGGCGGCATATAGATGAATTATCATTTCCGGAACGCTTTCGCCCAACTGCGCCGGGGTGTATCCGGAGAGTTCTTCCGGACCGAATTCAAGCGCCGACAGGATATAAAGCGGGGATTGGCTGAAATCATTTGTTTTATCGAATAATCCGTCAAACGCAAAGATATTCATGCCGTATGGTCCTTCCAGCGAATGCAATCCAAAGCATGAATCCTGCAACATATGCAACAGGCATCCGATAAACTTTGCGGCTCCGGGAGACCTCGACACCGCTGAAGGAATGACCCTGAGCGATCAGGTTGCCGCCGTCGGTCGGCCGATCCTGGTCCTCAGCGGTGGCGAACCGCTCCTCCGCCCTGATATCTTCGACCTTGCCGGCTACGCCGCCGGGCGCGGTCTGCGGGTCGCCATGGGCACAAGCGGCGTCCTCGTCACCGACGCCGTCGCGGGCCGGGTACGGGATGCTGGCATCCGGAAGGTGGCGGTCAGCCTCGACTCCACAGACCCGGGTGTCCACGACGCCTTCCGGGGCCATTAGCGGTGCCTGGGAGAGGGCGGTCGACGGGATCCGTGCTCTCCGGAGAGCGGGCGTCCCCGTCCAGATCCACACAACGGTCAATGGATCTGACGCCGGCGAGGTCGATAGAGTCATCGCGTTCGGGAAGAGTCTCGGTGTCCGCGACTACCAGTTCTTCTTCCTGGTGCCGACGGGCCGGGGAGAAGACCTCGCCGGTATCCCGTCTGAGGCCCATGAAGCGGCGATCGGGCGCATCCTCGCGCACGCCCGGGAACCGGGGCTCTCGGTCCGGCCGACCTGCGCCCCGCAGTTCGTGCGGGTGGCCGCCCGGATGGGGCTTGACCCTGCACGGTGGGGCAGGGGGTGCATCGCCGGCACCAGGTACTGCCGTATCACCCCGGCGGGGGACGTCACACCCTGCCCGTACCTGCCTCTCCCGGTCGGAAACATCAGGCGAGAATCCTTCGCCGATATCTGGCACGGCTCCGATATCCTCGCCGCGCTCCGCGACCCCGACCGTCTCGGGGGGAAGTGCGGGCGGTGCGAGTACCGCCGGGCCTGCGGCGGGTGTCGTGCACGGGCCTACGGGGTCGGGCACCGGCGCGGCGATGCCTGCGGCGGCCCGGCCGGCGATATCCTGGCGGAAGACCCCTGCTGCCCCTACGAGCCGGGGCAGGGAGAGG